>OIZX01000839.1_pt1 | contig 18432 bp, 40 predicted proteins | sample 1588621 | NCBI WGS metagenome assembly OIZX01 (sample SAMN03283276) | human gut metagenome | biome: human-associated habitat; material: feces | host: Homo sapiens | place: Peru | collected 2012 | reverse complement strand
CTGCTAACCAACACACTCCCCGATAACACCGGGTGAACCATCGGGGCAGGGGTAAAACACCTCTGTCCCTGATTTTATAGGAGGAAAACACTATGGCTTGCAAAACAAGCTGCCGTCTGTGCCCGCATCTGGTGCTGAGCCAGTCCGTTACGTTTGCTAACGATACGCTGACCATCAACATCCCTGCTGGCGCATACCAGAACGGAGAGAAGTATTGCATCGTGGTTGCCCAGAGCATCCCGGACACGACCACCATCAACGCTCCTGTGGTCATCACCATTGGCGCAGGCACGACCGCATACCCTCTGACCGACTGCAACTGCGCTCAGGCAACCGCCGAGAGCATCCACACTCGCACTCGCTACGCTACCCGCGTGGCAACGTTTGCGACCGGCACCGGCACGTTCAAGTATCTTGGCTGTTTCTGCCGTTCCCACGCCGGTGCACCCGCGTCCATTTCTTGAGGAGGTGTAGATTATGGGCAAGAACAATTTTCGCCGCATGATGATGCTCCGTGACCATGACAAAGACCGTGAGCCGGAGCGTGACCGCCTTGAAGAAGAGCGTGATCGCAGGGAACGTGAGATGGAACGCCGTCTGCGCAAGCTGGAAGGTGGCAACGACCGCTCCCCCTACTATCCGCAGGAGGAGAACTGCTACATCGACCCCTACCCTATCCCCCGCTACCCTGACGTAGAGTATGGCCGCAGAATGCCGCAAATTGGCTTCTCGCAGAACGGTGACTGGGACAAGCGGTCTGGCCAGTACGAACGTGGCGGTGCAGACGGCCGCTCGATCAGGATGCCCCGCCAGCACCTCACCCACGATGAAGCAGAGGAATGGTGCGACAGCATGGTGAACGCTGACGGCACAAAGGGCTGTCACTGGACGCTGGAACAGACGCAGGACGTTGCCAAACAGCGCAACATCACCTGTGACCCGAACGATTTCTGGGCGGTCATGAACATGATGTACTCGGATTATTGTCAGGTCGCAAAGCGTCAGTCTGTTGACACTCCGGGCTTCTACGCTGACATGGCAAAGGCGTTCCTTGAGGACACGGATGCCGTAGACGGCAAGGCATATCTCTACTGGGATTGCATTGCTGATAAGTAAAACGAACCCCTGTGTAGCCTTGATTGGTTGCACAGGGGGTTCGTTTTGTTATTCATCAAAAATATTTTCGACTGGCGCAAATGTGATGTTTTCCATTCCGAACTTGCACATCGGGCAAATCCAAACATAGCTTCCATCCATGAATTTTCTGTCCATGAATTTTTCTTCTATCTTCATGTCTTTACCTTTTACCCAAGCAACCGTTCCGCAATGTTGACATCTAAATCCAACCGCAAATTTTTCTTTTTCTCTGCAAGTCAGACTTTCGAGTGAAGTTTTATCGTTCATGTTCTTCCTTTCTCCTCTGTGCTGTCGTTGCAGCTACACAGGGGCTATTTTATTTGGTGTAGTACAATTCCATATCTGCCTTGTACATATCAAGTTGTCTTTTGTTATCCACAAGCGTGTTAAAACTAATTCCCGCCATAAAAGATACGGCGATAGCCATAATTAAATGCGCCGCAACCCATTTGCCAGCAAAAATAAACGGAATCTGAACCGCCACAGCAAAAACATCAAAAAGCAGAATGTAGATGCCATGCTTGATAGCTTTCTGCAAACGGCTAATACTTTCTTCGTAAAACTCTTTCGACCTCATCATACGTCAGCCCTCCATAGAACTCAGCTTTTATCGTTATTTCAAATATTCTGCCGGTGCATCTTTCATAAGAAGTAAAACAATCTGCCCGTATCGTTCATGCGCTTCTTCTGTGATAGCATATTCCAAGACTCTCACATCAGGAAACTGTAAGTTTTCTGCGAGAATTTTGAGCGTCGAAGTTGGTTCCAACACACCATTTCCGTTCTTAAACTCGTAAACGCTCTTGCATAATGCAATCAAATCATTGTCACTAACATGAGCAATATAGTTTTCCATTTCTCTGTAAGTCATAGAACCCTCCTAAATCTTAACTTCTATCGTCAATCCTCCAAGAAATCCTCCAATTCAATCTTCCCTTCTGCCGCTGCAACCGCCAAAGCGTACACGAACTGTCCAATCGTCATTCCGTGCCGTCTGGCTTCACGGTTGATGTACTTGCGTTCTTCTTCGCTCATAAGGATGGTAATGCGCTTTGAACGCCTGCCGTCACCACTTGCAACGCCCTGATGCGATTCCGGCATCGGGATTTTTTTCTTTGTCAAGCCAGCTTCAGCTAGTGCGCCGGGGACATCGCCTTGTTCGATAAGACGTTGAACTTCCTTTGCCTGTTTCAGCTTCTTCGGCTTGCTTTCGCTTACTACGGCATTATTCGGCTGTGTTTCGCTGTCTTTGGCTTGCTTCGGCTTAATACCGCTTAACTGTGCTTCATTAGGCTGTGCATGGCTGTCTGTGGCTTCACTAGGCTTAATCTGCTCATGTTCGGCTATGTTTGGCTTTGTTTGGCTTGCTTCTTCTTCCTTTGGCTCGCTTCGGCTTAATGCTTGTTCCGAAAAAACAGGCTGAAAATCAAACCCGCCAAGCAAGCCTGTTGATTTTTTGCTGGTTGATTTCATCAGCCCTTACCTCCCACGATATACTGTGCCAACGCCTTGAAATCCTCTGCGCTGGTACTCTTTGCCGTGTCACCGTTGAACAGGCTGTGCCGCTCTGCTTGCGCCTTACGAACGCCCATAGACGGTCTAATCTTCACGTCCAGCAGGGTTGTGCCAATGCTTTGTGCAATCACAGGAAGCTGCTCCACAACCTCTTTGGACAGGTTCTCACGGCTCTTGTACTGGTTCAGAAGCAGACCTTCAATCTTCAAAGTCGGATTGAAGTATTTGCGAACATCGCTGATGGTCTGCGAAAGCTGGCTCAAACCAGCCAGTGCGTATCGGTCTGCTGTGATGGGAACGATGATACTGTTGGCAGCGATCAGCGCGTTCACAAGCGCAAGACCAAGCTGCGGGGGAGTGTCCAGCACAATGTAATCGTACTGCCCGGATACGCTTTCAAGTGCTTCTCGCAACCGGAAGTTCTTGCCAATATCACGGACAAGCTGCTCGTCAATGTCCTTCAAGGCGCTGTCTGACGGCAGAATGTCACCAGCTTCACAGTGCTGGATACCCTCTTCAACCGTGCCTTGCCGGGTCATCACATCAAACAGAGTGCATACGTCCTCTGTCTGTGCTCCGTAGGTGTCCGTTGCGTTGCACTGGGCATCGCAGTCCACCAGCAGCACCTTCTTGCCAAGCAGCTGCAACGCACCAGCCAGACAGGTGCTTGTTGTGGTCTTGCCTGTGCCGCCCTTCTGGTTGGCGACCGCTATAATTTTTGCCATTTTATCACTCTTTCTTTTATTTGATGCGTCTGATTATTTTGCAGCATGCTTTCTCATTGCTATGTCAATCTTTTTAACGCCAAGGGGAAGCATCTGACGATGGCTGACTTCTGGCATATCTTTGTTCGTCATCATATCTTTAAGAATTTTACGAGAATTGGTCATATATGCGCCGCAAAGTGCGCACCAATTATAAAATCCGTTTTGAACTGTAAACATTTTGCAGCCAGAACATTCGTAATAGCCGTATTCATTGCCATCTTCGTCTGTTTTTCTGCAATATACCCACTTTGCCGTTTTTCTTTCGGGCTTTGGAATCTCAACGCTCATGTTTTGCCTCCATTCACTGCTTCAATTTCATAAAACGCAGGAAGATATTCGTCAATCGCACCTTCTTTCTTCAAGCTGCCGATCAGATACCGCTTCGGGTGGTCAGGCCAAGGGTCACGATTGATTGAAAGAATATCTGCACATGCAGCCTTTACAATGTCGTAGACTGCATCTCTTCGCTTTGGTAGCTTGATAGATGGATGCGCTTCCATCATCTTTACCTCAACTACCTTTGCGACCTCGATACACTCCTGAACCGACAGCGCATCACATACAGACCAGTCGTACCCTTCATATCCACTTGTGCGGGGCTTTCTGGTGGCTTTTTTGATTTCCGGCTTGGGATTAGCCGTCTCACAATCAACCTCGCTAGAATCGGCATCTATGACGGGCTGCTTGGATTTGTACCCGAATCGAAACTCAACCGCTACGACCTTTCGCCCTGTGCAAATCTTCTCAAAGTCAACGACGATGTCTGAAACATTGCTTATCTCTTCCACTGCTGGTTCAAGAACTCTGCGGCGTAAAGCCCGGAAGTCGTCATAACTTACATCGTTTGCCCCCAAGTGGTCACGCAGCTGCTTCAAACCAATCTTGTTCGATGTTAGAGAGCGATTCATCCAATCTCGAATCATGCCGTACATCAGAATAGATGCTTGCTGTTTCATCCCAATCGTATAGCGCAGACGGTATTTGACGTATCCGCTTCTTGCAATGTCGAAAAACACAGGCCGCAAGTCAGGATTACAGTTGATTGAAACGTCATAGGACAAGGATTCTCGATTGAATTTGACCTCTGCCTTTGTGAACAGCGGATACATCACATATTCTGTTCCATCTGCATTCAGTGGCACTGAAACCACGTTGCCCAAAAAGTGCTTAACCTGCGACTTCAAGTTCTTTGAATTGAGCTTCAAATCCAGCAGCTTGCAATATTCAGCCAGCGTAAACGACACGTTAGAGCTTTCGGGGTCTCTCGGATTGATACGGCTCAGATAGACCTCAAGTAGCCGAAGCTCGCCTGCTGTGTAGTCCGTAAACTTCGCCCAAACCAATGCCTTGCTCTTTTCGACAAGGTTGTTTCCTGTCAATTCTGGCATTGCATCACCTCATTTCTTCCACCCTATTATACCACTGCATTGTGTACACGTCAATGATTCTGTACACAATTATTTTTTAACAATCGACTTCCACATTCTGTACACAATGCTCCACTTTTTGTACACGATACTCTCCACTTCTTGTACACGTTCTTCCACATTCTGTACACAATGCTCCACTTTTTGTACACGTTCTTACTATATATATAAACAAGAGATAAACAAGAGATAAATAATCATCATCAAATAGTGACGACGATACATTTTCAACAATTTTTTCTCTCCAATTGGAAGATTGTGGAAAACGAAAACATCTTTTGCTGAATAAGGCGTATCCATCAAGCCCTATAACCTACCTGACGGTTCTATCGTGTACAGAAAATGGAGTGCAATCACACCAATGGGGGACGAATTGACAAGTCACGCTTTGATGAACGAAAATTTCACGCAAACTTGTTAATTGCATCTGCGAAAATCTGCCATTTACGAGCCTATGGGGGACAAAATGACAACCAAAAGCCATATTTATAACCGGGCTATTGTGTACAAAATGTGGAGCGTGTCCCCCTATATCCAACAAAAGCAACGATAATTCGAAAATCAGCCAGTTATATTATTGGGATTCACAGTATAGGAATCGTTAGATTTCATAGCAGCTTCTGTTCCGGCGTTCTGCGCCTGATAGAGAATCTCCATCTTTGGGGCGGTTCCGTTCGGGTCTGGGTCTGTTCCGGTAGCCTGCGCCATCTCATGATTGCCAGAAATCATCCGGCAGACGGCAACCCTGTCCTTCAGCGGTGTGTGAAGGTTTGCCAGAACTTCTGTTAGCACGCCGATGTGGTCTGAACCATGATCGCCATATCGGATGTATAGCAGGGCGTCCACCTCATAGGAAGAACACTCCTTGATGCCCTCAATCAATATCTGGCGTTTCTCGATGCCGGTCAAGTCATCCTCTAGGTGTTCCAACAGGCCGGGATGGATGCAAGCGTCCATATACCGAACCGCTGATACGCCGCAACAGGCGAACCAGCGCATAGCCATTGGCAGGGAGATAGCTGCCAGACCTTGCTCCCAATTTGCTATCGTGCCACGATTCACGCCCATCCGTGCTGCCAATTTCTGTTGGCTCAAGCCGGAACGCATTCGAGCCATCTCTAATGCTTTGGCTGTTCTTACTAAATATTCATCCATAAATTCTCACTCCTTCAACAAAATCTGGCAAAACTGCTGGATTCGACAAGCCAAAAAATGGAAAAAGCTGCTATGGAGAACCAACAGCAGCCTATGTTATAACTGTATTGTCAAAAAATTCCAAAGAGGAAGGGAACAAAAATGAGAGAAACTGTAATCTGGAACCATGAACGTATGCCGATCATCGACAGAATGCCTGCCAGTGTTCCCGATGGGAAGCCGCACACACCTGAACCGTGGGAGGAAAGCTAATGAACCGAACCGTAGATGCTCTGATTATCCCATACGCTCGCAGACGGACGCTGGAACTTGTCCTGAGCCTTTCTGGGTACGAAGCTGATAAAGATGCTTACCTCGAAGCAAAAGGCATCCTGGAACGCGCCGTAGCCGCTTTAGACGATGGGCGCGACCCGGCAGATAGCATCGAACGCATTGACGGACAGCTCGTAGAGCTGTGATTGGAGGAAAGATGGATAGGCGTTGTCCCTTTTGACTTGAACACTCGTGGCTTCCCCGAAAAAAACTAAAAAAGCATGAAAGTTGTTAAAATGATATTGACTACACAACCGAAAGATGTATAATCATATCAAATAAACATCAGAGATTGCCGATCGGGAGGATATGCCACAATGAGTGAACAGGAAAGAGCCAAGATTGACCGATTTATTGCATGGCTGCTGGAACACCCTGAGAAGATTCCGGCAGCGGAACAAGCACTAGACCTAGAGTAACAGAAAATCCCTTGCGCAGAGCTACACCAGCCCGGCACAAGGGATTCTTTTATTTTACCGGGCATGAACGTTACATCTTCTCGATCAGGTTCATCAGAGCTTCACGCTGCTCTTTCGGCATAGATTCAAGCTTTTTTCTAATCCGTTCCACCGCTGCATCAACTTCACTTTGCGGCTGCTGGGGCGGGTTTTCTTTTTGCTCGCCGGTGAGAAGGTAGTCCACTGTAACACCAAAGTATTGCGCTAGCCTTGAAGCATTATCAGAAGACGGCTTTGGGTCTTCGCCTTGTTCATACTTCTTTTTCCAGTAAGACCAAGACGATTTCGGCAGTCCAGCATCAATAACGGCTTTTGTCGGGGCAACATTCTTTGAATCGCATAATGCGAGGAAGTTGTCAAAAAACATATACTCAACCTTCTGTTCTTGTGCAAATTGCCGAAGTTCAACAAATTGAGCATAAACCCTTGTAATGTTCAAAGAATTGTGCTTTAATAGTGCCATCGGGTTCAAGAAATTGAGCACAATTCTAATCGAATACAAGAGCAATGATTAAATGTTTGAACTTTGTTGACAACATTATATTATCACACTTTTGGTCTTTGTTCAAGTATTTGTACAAAGAAAGGGGAGAGAAAATTTGCGTCCAGAGTGGACGGGGGATGTTATCGGAAAGCTTCATGTTCATGGGTTGTGCATTAAAGAACTCGCCGAGAGCATGGGATACACTCATGAATACCTAAGTGTCATTCTCAACGGAAAACGAGAGCCTACTGGTATCAGAGAAAAAGTTGAGGATGCGGTAAACAAATTGATTGAGCAGAGAAAGGAAAGCGAAAGTGGCAAACATTCAAGTTTTTGAATATCAGAACAACAAGGTTCGCACGGTCGATGTGGGCGGTGAAGCGTGGTTCGTTCTGAAAGATGTGTGCGATGTTCTGCACATGGACACAAGCAAACTCAAACAGGTGGCCGACCGTCTGGATGATGATGAAAAGGGTCGGTATTCAGTACCGACCCCCGGTGGTGAACAGGCAACATGGATTATCAACGAATCCGGTCTGTACCATGTCATTCTTCGCAGCGATAAGCCGGAAGCGGCTCCGTTCCGCAGATGGGTCACAAACGATGTGCTTCCTGCAATCCGTAAGACCGGAAGCTATAACGCACCGCAGCTTACCCGGTCGCAGCTCCTTGCAACCGCACTAATCGCGGCGCATGAGGAACTGGAAGAGAAGGACAAGCAGATTGCAGAACTTACGCCGAAGGGCGTTTTTGCTGACGCGGTGAGCGCAAGCAGCCAGAGCATTCTTGTTGGTGAAATGGCAAAGCTGCTGTCACAGAACGGCATCCAGATGGGGCAGAACCGGTTGTTTGCATGGATGCGTGAGAACGGATACCTGATTAAGGACAGAAAGCGGACAGACTACAATATGCCGACCCAGAAGTCTATGGAACTTCGCCTGTTTGAAATCAAGGAAACGTCTATTGCACATTCCGATGGGCACACTTCTATCAATAAGACCCCGAAGGTGACGGGTATCGGTCAGGTTTATTTTGTTAATCTCTTCTTAAAGACGGAGAAGAACAAGAAAGTGGAGGACTGAACATGGAGCAGATTATTACCTTAAAGGTTGACCTTAAGTACCCGGACGAAGCGCACAACGCGATTGACGAAGCGACAAAGGCCTACGAAGCAGACAAGCTTAAGTGGACGGCAGAGGAAATTGCCGAAGCAAAGCATCTGGCAATGCAGATTATGCAGCAGCTGTGCTTGGATGGGTACAGCATCAGTTGGTCAAAGGCATACAATGCAATCTCACTGTGGATGCTTGACGAGGACAGCCGAAACCATTCCAACACATTCTGTATGACTGACCCGTTCTACTGGAATACATGGATTGGCAAGTGCGTCTGCCTATGTCGGGCTACCGGCAGGGACGTTCCCGCGTTCATCATCAAAAAGGCGGGTGAGTGCCGGTGAGTAGCGATTACAAAACTGTTGATGGATTGATAAGAAGCGGATGCAATCGGAAAAGCGCAGAAAAGATTGTAATGCTTGTCCGGAAGATTGACGAGTGCTTTGAAGAACACAACCGTCAATGCAAACAAGAAGATGGTGAGCAGGATGATTAAATACTGCGAACGATGCGGAGCATCGCTTGGAGAATGCGCTACCAAAAAAAGATGGTGCCAAAAATGCCTGAAAATCATTAAAATCGAAAGGCAAAGGAAGGCTCGGAAAGAAAAGGGAATCGAACCGCTTGGGATTGTAACTTGCGCATTCTGTGGGAAACCGTTGCAAAAAAACTCAGCAACTCAAAAATATCATAAAGAATGTGCTAGAGAAGTCGATAGGCAAAGAGCACTAAGCAAGTACAGACGAGAAAAAAAGAAAGGAAGGGTCTATCGAAAAATCAGGATTGTCGAGTCGGAACATAAACCTCCTCGATACAGCATCAAGCAAATAAACGACAAGGCAAAGTCGCTCGGAATGGACTACGGCCATTACTGTACGCTGCTTAGTCAGGGAAAGGTGGATCCGCCCGATGAACGGTAGATACTACGGTAAGCGGGAAATACGCTGGCACAGCCGTGAGAAGGAACGGCTGGATCACATTCGTAAAAGAAAGGACAAAAATGAAAGCATTCGTAGAAATCGCCCTGATCTGGGGCATTGTTCTGGCATTGGTTCTGGCAACGTTTTTGCTGAACTTCTGGCTGGTGCATCACATTATGATCCTGATCGGCTATAAGGCGACATGGTATGTCATTGGCATTGGCACTTTGATTTCAACCGGTTGGATCTTCGGGCACAAAGGTGCAAAATGATGACTCTTGCAGAAGCGATGCAAGCAAGGAACATCCGGTTGTGTGATCTAAGCAGACAAAGCGGAGTTTCGAGGCCTACGCTGGATGGCATTCTTGGCAAAAAGAAAGTATTTAACCAGACTGGCGTCCGAACAGGAACACTTTTAAGGCTCGCAAAAGTGCTGGATGCTGACATAGCCATTGATGGTACGAAACCATATTACTTTGAACTTATATTAAGGGGGCAAAAATGAAAACTTTGAAAGGAACAGCATTGTCAGTGGCCGGTCTGGTTTCGGCGATCGTGGCGGTTGGCTGCGGAGACACGATTCAGGGCTGTCAGACTACAGCGCAGATGTTTGGATGGGCGATGGTATCTTGCGGTCTGCTTGCAATTTCTATCATTCTATGGGCACTGGCTGTTAGTGCCGAAGAAGAGCAAAGCGAACGCGATCGCCGAAAAATCAAGCGTGTTGCCCACCACACCAGCGAGTGGAGGGATGCACGATGAAATGCCCGATATGCGGTAGTGACAACATCACAACTGTTGACAGCCGGTCTGACCACGACAGCATCGTTCGCAGAAAAAAGTGCCTTGTCTGTAACCATCGGTGGTCTACCATCGAAATTGACAAAGACCAGTGGTACAGTGCACTGCAAATAAAAGAGGAACGTAAGAGGGGGAGACCGAAAGATGATTAACCTTGACAAATTCGGTGGCGTGACCGAACCGGAGGACGGTGTGTACTTTATGACCAACGAGCAGATGGCGGAAGCTAAAGAAGCTGACCGTCTGGCGGAGATTGAGGACTTGCGGTCTGAAATCGACGATAGGGAAGCGGAGTTGAAAGACCTCCGTGCACAGTTGGCAGAACTGATGGCTGGTTGATTTCTGTACAGCCATGTTAAGCCAAAGTAAGAACAATGAAGCCTAATGATGCCGAAGAAAGGAAAGAAAATGGGCAAATACAAGAAAGAAATTAAACACTGCGAAAAGTGCAATAAGCCTTTTTCAGTGTTCCCGAACAGCACGGAAACTCTTTGCGCAAGTTGCAAAAGGAACAATTTGGAGGAAACGCTCCGCAAGAACGGTCACGCACCGCAGCATACGTTTGTTAGGAGTTTTCGTGACAGCCTTAATGAAGCGTTTGCTGTCGAAGATGCCGCAATAAGAGCTTCGCTGGACGAGAACACAAGCATCAAGAAAACGTGCCGTGATTGCGGCAAAGCATTTGAGATTTCTCGTGCAGAGCGCATTTTCTTTGAATCGCATAACATGGCACTGCCCAAGCGTTGCCCGGCTTGCCGTAAAGCGAGAAAAGAAGCAAGGAAGGAGAACAACTGATGGACAACAGCAAAATCCATGAAGCTCTGATGGCTGTTCAGTCAGAGCTGAAAGCCCCGAAGGGGCAGATGAACAAATTTGGCGGTTACAAGTACCGCTCGTGTGAGGACATCCTCGAAGCGGTCAAGCCAATCTTGAAAGCACATAGCCTTGTGCTGCGGCTTTCCGACAAGCCTGTTATCGTTGACAGTTGGCACTACATCGAAGCCACTGCAACAGTTGAATCGCAGGATGGCGCCACCTACACGGTGACTGCATACGCTCGTGAACCTGAGTTTAAGAAGGGCATGGATGATTCGCAGATTACCGGCACAGCAAGTAGCTACGCCAGAAAGTACGCCTTGAACGGTCTGTTCTGCATTGACGATACGAAGGACGCTGACACGGACGAGTACCAGAAGCAGACCGCCAGAGGAGCAAGTAAGCCTGTGCAGGAACCCGCACAACAGGAAGAAATCCCGCCCTGTGCTTGCTGTGGAAAACCGTTGCGTTCTGCGCAGTACAACAACCGCACACGAACTCCGCTGGAAATAAAGCGGATTACTGAAAAGAAATTTGGGCGTGTCCTGTGTTGGGACTGCGCCCAGAAACAGCCGAAGGAGGGCTGATAAATGCTCAATTCTATTGCAATTCAGGGTCGTCTGGTTCACACGCCCGAAGCTAAAGTTACGAAGTCTGGCAAGGATGTTTGCACGTTCAGCATTGTTTGCGACCGCCAGAGCGGCGGTCAAAAGGAAACGGATTTCTTCAACTGCACTGCATTTGGTAACACAGCACTGTTCGTTTCCAAGTGGTTCCAGAAGGGCAGTCTGATTCTGGTAACTGGTAGCATCCAGACCCGGAAGTACACCGACAAGCAGGGAAACAACCGCACCGCAACTGAAATAATGGCAAACAAGGTTGATTTTTGCGGTGGCAAGTCTGACAGCAAGCCTACTGATCGGGCGCAGGATGCACCGCAGAACTACTCGCAGGGAAACGCAGACGACTTCTCTGTGATTGACGACAGTTCTGATCTCCCTTTTGACTAACGGTTACGCTACCGGAACAAAAGGCGAACCGCCTACCTTATATAAGAGCTACGCTATCTGGCTGGACGGGCGTTTGAAAAAATGAAGCACTTGGGCGACATCACAAAGATTCACGGCGACAAGGTAGAGCCTGTGGACTGCATCACGTTCGGAAGCCCATGTCAGGATTTGTCCATTGCTGGACGCAGGGCGGGACTTGCCGGAGAACGCTCAGGGCTGTTCATGGAAGCGGTTCGAATCATAAAAGAAATGAGGTCAATCACAAATGGACTGTATCCAACTTTCGCTGTTTGGGAAAACGTACCCGGAGCATTCAGCTCCAACGGAGGAAAAGATTTCAGAGCCGTGCTGGAAGAACTTGCCCGCATTGCACAGCCAGACGTTTCAATTCCTCGACCTTCGGGTAGGGGGGGCAGATGGAGCAAAGCCGGAGCAATCGCCGGAAACGGATGGTCTCTGGCTTGGCGACAGCTTGACGCTCAATATTGGGGAGTCCCCCAACGCCGAAAGAGAATCGCTCTTGTCGCAGATTTTGGAGGTCAACGTGCCGCAGAAATATTATTTGAGCGAACGGGCGTGTCAGGGCATCCTGACGAGAGCATCCCGACGTGGAAAGAAATTGCCGAACTTACTACAAACTGCTCTGCTGGAAATGATCGGATGGTGGGAAAACGAGCCTTTTGCATCAGCGGAAACACAGTTGACCGGGAAACAAACCAGAATGGAACAGGAGTAAGAGAAAACGGCAGTTTCACGATGAATACGGTTGACAGACACGCAGTAGCGTACTCAATCATACGGCCTGCCGTTTTTGATGCCAGAGGAAACGGCGATGGAAAAATCGTACCGACAATTACAGGAGACCACGAAAACAGAATCACAGACTACACGGCGATCGTGATACATCAAAATGCAAGCGGCGAAGTACGAATGTCAGAAATTGCTCATACGCTATCGACGAACGCGAATGCAAGCGGAAGAAATACGCCAATTCTTGCAGAGAAAATGGTACGTTGGATCGTTCGACGTCTGACGCCCGTTGAGTGTGAGCGGCTACAGGGTTTTCCGAGCGGATGGACTGACATTGGCGATTGGACAGACAGTAAGGGCAAGAAACACAAGTACGCTGACAGCCCAAGATACAAGGCTCTGGGTAACAGCATCGCGCTTCCGCAGTGGTTCTGGATCGCCCAGAAAATGAAACCGTACATGGGTGACGGTGCAAAGCTGGGAAGCCTGTTTGACGGCATCGGCGGGTTCCCACTGGTATGGGAGACTACATACGGAACAGGCACTGCACGGTGGGCAAGCGAAATCGAAAGCTTCTGTGTAGCTGTAACAAAAAGGAGATTTGGTGAAGAATGATTACCTGTTGTCTCAACTGCACATCACGCCACCAAGCTTGCCACGACACTTGCGAGAGGCACAAGGCAGAGAAGAAAGACTTCGAGGACCGAAAAGCATTCGTGTATGAGCTAAACCACAGCCAGAGCGTGTACCACCGTGACTACGAGGACAAACACCGGGAGCGTGGCAAGAAGCGGTTTCTCGGAAGCGAATTTAGAGGTGAACGATAAATGGGGGCTTTTATTGCAAGGCAACCTAACGGCTTGCTGTGTCGGTTTTCTTCGGTGGTCGATTGCATTACCGATTACAACATGACCGAAGAAGAATACATCGAAATGTGTGAAGAAAAAGCACGAAAAGAAGCACGAGATGTTCTTGACCATTATATTGAGCCGTTTGAGATTGTTGACAGGTGCTTTTTCCCGAACAACATGACAGTGGAAGAACATAAGCGAATTATGAAGGAAATGGAAAAGCCCGCTGACAAAGCAACTCATATTCCGTGAATTTAGAGGTGAACGAGGATGAACATAAACACCAAAAGATTCCTGAAATGGGTGTTGGAAGAAGCGAAAAATGGAAATATTAAAGCAAAGAACGCTTACGATTTTCTTCTTCCTGTTTTTGAACAGGCTGATAAAAGAGAAGCCATTAAGCATCTCCAATACAGAATTGAGAGAATTAAGGGAAGCGTTGAGTGGAACGAAAACGCAATCAAGGAAGAACCATTCAGCAAATACAATGTTTATCGAAGAAAAAGACTTCTAAGTTATAACAAGTCGATTCCTAAGTTACAGGAGAAGCTTGAAAAGCTGCAAGCCGAATACGATGCGGAGTATGGCGAATGAACACCGGCAAGCAGTTTGAAGCAGACTTCAAAGCATCCGTCCCATCCGATGCGTGGTGCTACCGCCTGAAAGACAGTGCTGCCACCTACTACGGCGGCAACGAGAACCTGTCGTTTTCCATCGACAACATCTGCGACTTTCTTGTGTACCGATACCCGATGAACCACCTGTTTGAACTGAAAACCATCGAAACGCCCTCTATCCCTTTGGAAAAGGTGTTCGGTAAGTATGACAAGGAAAAGTGCAAGTACCGCAAGGAAAAGCACATCACTGACATGGTGGAAGCGATGGGGTACAGCGGTCAGACAGCCCATGTGATAGTGAATTACAGAGCGGTCGACCGCACCTTTGCAATCCCTGCCAGCAAGGTTCTGGCGTTCCGTTACAACAAGAGCCGGAAAAGCATCCCTTGGCAATGGGCAGAGCAAGAGGGGATAGAGGTCAAAGCAAAAAGGCTGCGTGTCCATTGGCGGTATGACGTGGATGGACTGCTAAAGAGATTGGAGAAAGAGCATGAAAAAGTGGACTAAAGAACTTCTGGAAGAAAGCGGCTACGAAATCCAGAATGCACAAATTGAAAATGTTCGCCTTACTATGGCAGACCACGGAGTTTTAACTTCCGATTTGGCACTTAACGGTCATGGATGGGGCGTTTGCTATGGTGGGTATGTTCTCGGCAAGGGCTATCTCGGTAGCAAAGACTTTGAGGGATACGGCTCTGGCATGGAAGCAATTATGCGAATCATGGACACAGTTGGCGTTGAGGAATACGGTCAAATGAAAGGCAAGTATGTTCGCGTCGCTACAAAAGGGCTTGGAAGTTCTGTGAGAATCATCGGAAACATTTTAGACGATAAGTGGTTTGACTACGAATCTTTCTTTGCAGATAAAAAGGATGAAGAAGATGAGCATGAAATGTGACCGCTGCGGAGAAGCGTTTGAATACTACGACAACTCCCTTTGCGGAAACTCAATCCAAAAGACGCTTGTAAACGAAAGCAAAAGTTTGGTTTATCCATCGTTTGAGGGCTACCCGCCGATTTGTCTTTGCCCCTCTTGCATGGCAAAACTGAACGACTGGCTGAAAGGAGAACAGAAGTGAGCAAGAAAGTTTCAGACATCCTGCCCAAGACGGAAATCTTGGCGCAGTTGGCAGAAGAAGCGTCCGAACTGGCACAGGCTGCGTTAAAGCTGCGCCGTGCGCTGGATGGCACAAACCCGACACCGAAGGACGTAGAAGAATGTGAAATGAATCTGCTAGAAGAACTGGCAGACATTAAGGTTGCGTTCACGGTCTATTTGGCAGATTCAAAGCCGTGCATCAAGTCGAGGGTTTCAGAAGAAATCAACAAGACAGCTGAGATAAAGTTTGACCGCTGGCTCTCTCGCCTTGAAGCGAAGGAGAAGTCCAATGAATAAGCACAACAACCGCCCCTCAAGCGTCAAACAGGCAATGTCAGCCAACCTCCGCAAAATCGCACGGCAGAACCAGTTGTACGGCTTCCACATGGCTCTGGACGGCATCGCCGCCACATGGGGCGCACTGATTCAGAACCTTCGGTGCGATGCAGACCTGACCGATGAACAGGTGCAGAAAATCATCCGCATTGGTGACAGGTACTGGGAAATGGTTGGCAAATTCAAGGAAGAGGACATGACCCCTGACGAGTTTGCAGATTACATCACCGCAAAGTCGGAACAGGTCGAAAAAGAGCTGAGAGAAAGGTGGAGCTAATGTTTGAATTTGTAACTCGCTGGCTGGTCTGCCTAGTCCTGCTGGCGGTAGTGATTCAGTCCGAGCGGACAATCAAAGACACGGCAAACAACCTGTTTGAGGAACGTCAGGCAATGCTTGTCTGGCTGTTCGTCAACGTGTGTCTGGTCGTTTGTACGGCTGTTTTGATGGGGTGGAAATGATGAAAATTTGCGACATTGAGAGAAAAGAAATCAATTTTGGGTGTCTGGAATGTGGAGATGTGTTTGAGCTGAACGGCGAAATTTTAATGAAAGCCAGCGTGAAACTTTCGATAAGCGAGTTGTCTGGTGGCATCAACCTGAAAAGCGGAGAGTTTTTGCAAATAGATGAGCTTTTCCCCGTCAAGATGGTAAACGCTCATCTCCAGTTGGAGGGCTAAGAAAAAACATGGAAAACGAACTTTACTGTCCAATGAAGATGACCAGCAATCCGCTTGGACGGTGCGTATGCGAAAAAGAAAAGTGCGCTTGGTGGCGACAGTTGGACAACTGCTGTTCCGTCTGGCAGATTGCATTGAAGCTGAACTACATCGAAATGAAGATGAAGAGGTGAGAACTCTTGGCAACACCCCCTAAGCGTGGTCGTGGCAGACCGCCGCTGACCGAAGCTGAAAAGAAAAAGCGTGAAAAGCGGGCGCAAAAGGCGAAAGAAGAAGCCGCTGCAAAGCGTGAGAAAGAGCGAGAGAAGAAGAAACAACAGATGCTTAACAAGCGGAAATCTATCCGCTCACAGGTGAGTAAAAAGGTGAAAGAACAGCAAGAGTTGGCAATCACGAGGTCTAAGATGCTGAATACAGGCGATTTGCAGTCGAGAATCGGTGATGAAGAGGACAAGAAGGTTGTCGGCATGATTGCAGCCAAGTATTTTGGCGACCTTCCGAGTGTGGACATGAACAACCCGATTGAAGTGCAGCAACGCCTTGACTTCTTCTTTGACGCTTGCATCGAAGCCAGAATCTCCCCTGTGGTGGAATGGATTGCACTGGTGCTGGGCATCGAATGGGTGAGCCTGAAACAGATTATGGCTGGCAAACGCCGTGACGACAGCTTGCAGCAGAAATACATTCTCAAATTGATTCTGCAAATGCAGTCTATGTGGGCATACAACGGTATGTATGGTCAGGAGAACCCGGCAGAATGGATTTTCCGAGCTAAGAACTACTTTGGTATGCGTGACAACGTGGAAGTCACCGTTGCACCGCCTGAACAGCCGTTGGGCGATGCGCAGAGCGCAGAACAGTTGGCGCAGAAGTACCAGACGGCTTTGCCGAAAGGGATTGACGTGGAGTACAGAGAGGTGACAGAGAAGTGAAAGAACTCATTGCTTTCTTTTTATTATCTTGGGCGGTCGCCTTTTTGATTATCAACAATTTTAACGATAAGGAGTAAAACATGAAAAAAGTAGCAACTATTATTTCTTCTATGGTAGTAGCGTTTTTTGTTGCAGTGGTTCTTTTGCTTTGTTTGGAGAGAGTGCCTGTTGGTTATGTTGGAGTTGTTTATTCAGCACGAGGCGTTGAGCAGAACACCTTGTCGCAGGGCTGGCACTTTCTTTCTCCTATGAAGCACGTTAGCAAATTCCCTATCAGCCAGCAACAGCTCATTTTTTCGGATGACCCGGCAGATTATAACGCAAAGGAACACGCAGACTGGCATATTGATGCTCCTGCAAGCGGTGGAATGGTTGGAGTAAACCTTACCGTAAATTATAACTTCATTCCAGACCATGTTGTTGAACTCTACAGCCGTTTTAACGGGATGGATGGTGAAACGCTTGTGGAAAGCCGCATCCAGAACAGCATTATCGCTTACGTCAAGGAAGTAACGCCCCAGTTTTCTGTAATGGATATTTATTCCGAAAAGAAAACGGAAGTAAACAACGCGATCACAAATTATTTGAATGAAAAGCTTACCAATGAATACGGAATCAACGTTTCAAGCGCCCTCGTAATTGACGTAGAACTGGACGACACCCTGACTGAAAAGATTAGAGCGAAAGAACAAGCAAAGCAGGACGCTGAAATCGCTGAGCTGAACAAGCAGACTGCTCTTGCACAGGCTGAGACGGATAAGGTGAAGGCTCAGACGGAAGCCGATGTGAAAGTGATCGAAGCACAGGCAGAAGCAGAATCAAATCGTATCGTATCGGAATCCATCACTCCCGAACTGATTCAGATGAAAGAAGCTGAAGCCAGACTGAAGCATGGATGGGTTACTGTCAATGGAGCAGATACAGTCGTAACAAAAGCTGATTGACGGGGAACATAAAGAGGAAAAAACATGACTAACGGAGACTTTATCCGCTCCATGACGGACGATGACATTACGGAGAACCTGGCACCGGGCATCTGCGAGCTTATCAAACATCGTGACCCAGAGCGTTGCCAGAACCGTGAGCATTGCTTTTATTGCGTCAAGGACTGGCTGAAAGAGAAAAACAAAATCATGGTGAGGGCTGACAAAAGGGAAAATTGATTGACTTTTCAGACCCCTGTCTACGCACATTTCTTCCTGTCCTCTTGCAAGACCACACGACAGGCAAGAACATCATCTGGGCGACAGACC
>OIZX01000826.1_pt1 | contig 18561 bp, 12 predicted proteins | sample 1588621 | NCBI WGS metagenome assembly OIZX01 (sample SAMN03283276) | human gut metagenome | biome: human-associated habitat; material: feces | host: Homo sapiens | place: Peru | collected 2012 | reverse complement strand
AACGCCGCGGCTGAAGATCTGGAACGGGGTACCAGCAGCGGGGGTACCGTCGGCAGCAGCGGCTGCACCGGCAACGCACAGGGCCAGAACAGCCAGCAGGCTTTCCAGCACCATAGCGCCGTAGCCGACCTTGAGCATGTCCTTCTCGTTTTCGACCGTCTTGGACGACGTGCCGGAGGAGACGAGGCTGTGGAAGCCGGACACCGCGCCGCAGGCGACGGTGACGAACAGGATGGGGAACATCGTGCCGAGCTTTTCATTGTTGAAGCCCGTGAAGACGGGGAGGTTCATCGTCGGATGCGCAACGAGAAGGCCGACGACCGCGCCCGCGATCATGCAGATGAACATGAAGGTTGTCATGTAGTCGCGCGGCTGCTTCAAAAGCCACATCGGGAGAACGGCGGCGAAGAAGATGTAGACGAACGTGATGTAGCTCCAAGTCGCCTTGCCGAAGATGAGTGGGCAGTTCATGCCGACGGCGAACGAGGCAACGATGCAGAGGATGCCGAGCACGGCTTCCTTCCAGCCCGAGAGGTTCAGCTTCTTCTGCACAAGGCCGAAGACGACGGCGAACACCATGAACATGATGGACACCATACCGGCTGCGCCGTTGGTCTGCGCGGCGTCAGCAAGCTGCGTCACGCCGTCGACCACGGTGTAGGCGTTGAACGTGCCGGCGACCATGTCGGCGAACGCCGCGATGACGATCAGGCAGAACAGCCAGCAGAACAGCAGAAACAGCTTGCGGCCGAGCTTGCCGATGTACTTTTCGATCAGCATGCCCATGGACTTGCCGTCGTTTTTGACGGAGGCGTACAGCGCGCCGAAGTCCGTCACAGCGCCGAAGAAGACGCCGCCGAGCAGCACCCACAGCAGCACCGGCAGCCAGCCGAACGCGGCGGCCTGGATCGCGCCGGTGACAGGGCCCGCGCCCGCGATGGAGGAAAACTGATGGCTGAAGACGGTCCAGCCGTTGGTGGGGACAAAGTCCTTGCCGTCGTTATACTTGACGGCGGGCGTCTGCGCCTTGGGGTCGATGCCCCAGGTTTTGGCGAGCCAGCGCCCATAGAGTGCGTAGGCAGCGACGAGGACGACCGCCGCGATCAGCACGATGACGAGTGTGTTCATGTGATTTCCCTTTCTTTCCTAAAAAAGCTGTGTTCTTCGTCAATGCCGGGAGCAAAAAGAAAAGCCCCGCCTCTGCTGCGGATTTTCCACAACGAAAACCCATCGCAAAGACGAAGGCCAATATCGCGGCGATATCCGCCGCAGATCTCAACTTCCGCGTTACCACTTTGCTTGCCGGAAAACCGGCCGCTCGACCACTGCCCGAATGGATCGGAGAGCGTACCCTGTTAACGGTGGGGGACCGGCTGCGATTACTCGGCGTTTGCGCCTTTCACCGCGGCTGCTCACAGGGGATGGCCTGCCCGTTCCTTGCTGCCGTTTTGCACCACCAACGGCTCTCTGAAAGCGGTGATCCGGGGAAGTCGTGTCCTGCTCAAAGCATTTGACGAATGATGTGTGTACAATAGACCCATCCTCCGCCGTTGTCAATACAATTTTGTCCGCACAGGGCGGATTTCGTCGAAGAAAATAGACGCCCCATCACTTCTCCGCCGCCGCTTTAGGCAAAATGCAAATGCGAAATACAAATAAAGCTATGCCGAAGCGAAATGGAACCTGGCCGGCAACGCAGTCATAACAACGGGATGCTTTCAAATTTTGACCCGTTTCGGCCGTTTTCGGTTTGCCGAATTTCCGCTTGAAATATTTTAACAAAATATTATTTTTTCTTTCTTGACAAAGGCCTATTCTTATGTTAGCTTTAAAAAGTAAAATGAATCAACCGATCGGATGATGAGTTCGGGAGAGACCGCGGAATATTCTGCCGCGGCGCCGAAGGGGAACGCAGAAGCTCTCAGGCAAAAGGGCCGAACTCGGACGACGCTCCGAAAAGTGCGTTTACGCACGCCGAAGGTGCAACCTGCCGCGATGACTCGGGCGGGGAATCTCTCAGGTGATCAACGGAGGCACAAAGCTCAAAAGGGAGTTTTGTGCCTCTTTTTTGATGCTTAATTTTAATAATTTTTATAAGATTCATTAAAATTATTATTTTCGGAGGATACGCACTATGGAAAAGAAGACCCCACTTTACCAAACGCATGTGGACATGGGCGGCAAGATCGTCGAATTCGGCGGCTTCCTGATGCCCGTGCAGTATCCCACCGGCGTGATTGCCGAGCACATGGCCGTTCGTGAAAAGGCCGGTCTGTTCGACGTTTCCCACATGGGCGAGCTTCGCCTCAAGGGCCCCGACGCCGTCGCCAACGTCCAGAAGATCATCACCGCCGACATTTCGAACATGAAAGACGGCGAGATCAAGTACTCGATGTTCTGCAACGACAATGGCGGCATCATCGACGACTTCATCGTCTACCGCTGCGCAGCGGACAATTACTGGCTCGTCGTCAACGCGGGCAACCGCGAAAAGGACGCCGCCTGGGTCGAGAGCCATCTCTCCGGCGACGTCGACTACCGCGACGAGGGCAACGACTGGGGCCAGATCGCCCTGCAGGGCCCCAAGTCCGGCGACATTCTCAAAAAGCTCTGCGATGAGCAGTACATCCCCGCCAAGTACTACACCTTCATCGAAGACGTGCCCCTGAACCTCGGCGAGCGCACGATCCGCGCCCTCGTCTCCCAGACGGGCTACACCGGTGAATACGGCTTTGAGATCTACTGCAAGGCCGAGGACACCGTCGACCTGTGGAAAGCGCTTCTGAAGGCAGGCGAGCCCGAGGGTTTGATCCCCTGCGGCCTCGGCGCGCGCGACACGCTGCGCTTAGAGGCTTCGATGCCGCTCTACGGCCACGAGATGAACGACGAGATCACGCCGAAGATGGCGGGACTTCCGTGCAAGCTCACGGGCAAGGACTTCATCGGCCGCGACGCGCTTGTCGCGCTCGGCGCGCCGAAAATGAAGCGCATCGGCATGAAGGTCGTCGGCCGCGGCATCGTGCGCGAGCACTGCGACCTCTACACGATGGACGGAGAAAAGATCGGCTGGGCATCCTCCGGCACGTTCGCACCCTATATCGGCTGCGGCGTCGCAATGGGCTATATCCCCGCCCAAGATATCGAGATCGGCAAGCACCTCAACGCCGACGTGCGCGGCCGCATGGTCGAGCTTGAGATCGTGCCAATGCCGTTCTACAAGCTCGAACGCTGAAATAGAGATTTTTGACCGAATATTCGGAAACCATTTGACCGTAAATAACAACCAATATTCATTGAGAACGATTTTGAGGAGGAAATTACCATGAACATCCCTGCTGAGCTGAAGTATTCCAAGTCCCACGAGTGGGTCAAGATGGACGGCGACGTCGCCGTGATCGGCATTTCTGATTTTGCCCAGGATGCGTTGGGCGATGTAGTCTTTATCAACCTGCCCGCCGAGGGCGACAGCGTCACCGCCGGCGAAGCGCTGGGCGACGTTGAGTCCGTCAAGGCGGTCTCCGACGTGGTCTGCCCCGTCAGCGGCACGATCTGCGAGGTCAACGAAGCGCTCGCCGACGCGCCCGAGACGCTGAACTCCGACCCCTACGGCGCATGGATCATCAAGGTCTCCCCCGTGACCGACACTGAGGCGCTGCTTGACGCCGCCGCTTACGAAGCGCATTGCGCGCAGGAGGGCTGAGATGGGCTCTTACGTTCCCACCACGGCTGCGGAACGGGAAGAAATGCTCGCCGCCATCGGGGTCGACAGCCTGGAAGGGCTGTACAAGGCCGTTCCGCAGGAAATGCTCCTGCCGGATGGCGGGCTGAACATTCCCGAAGGCCTGAGCGAGCTTGAGGTGCGCGAGGCCGTCACCGCCATGGCCGAAAAGAACAAGGTCTTCAAGACCGTTCTTCGCGGCGCGGGCGCCTACCGCCACTTCATCCCGTCGGTCGTCAGATCCGTCACCTCCCGCGAAGAGCTTGTCACCTGCTACACCCCCTATCAGGCGGAGATCAGCCAGGGTGTGCTGCAGGGTACGTTTGAATTCCAGACCATGATCTGCGAGCTGACCGGCATGGACGTCTCCAACGCCTCGCACTACGACGGCGCGACCGCCGCAGCCGAGACGATCCCCATGTGCAAGGACCGCAAGCGCACGAAGGCCTATGTCTCCGCCTGCGCCCATCCGCAGGTCATCGAGGTCATGAAGACCTACTGCTTCGCCTCGAATACCGAGCTTTTTGTCGTCCCCGCAAAGGACGGCAGAACTGATCTCGACGCGCTCAAGGAAGCGCTCGGCGATGACGCCGCGTGCTTCTACCTCCAGCAGCCGAACTACTTCGGCCAGATCGAAGACGCGAAGGCGGCCGGTGAGATTGTCCACGCCGCGGGCGCCAAGTTCGTCATGGGCGTGAACCCCATCGCCTGCGCCATTCTGCCCACGCCGCGCGCGATGGGCGCGGATGTCGCCGTCGGCGACGGTCAGCCCCTCGGCCTCGACACGGCGTTCGGCGGCCCGTTCCTCGGCTTCATGGCCACGACATCCGCCATGACGAGAAAGCTCCCCGGCCGCATCGTCGGCCAGACGAAGGATGTGGACGGCGAGGTTGGCTACGTGCTGACGCTGTCCGCGCGCGAGCAGCACATCCGCCGCGAAAAGGCCAGCTCCAACATCTGCTCCAACCAGGCGCTATGCGCCTTCGCCGCGGGCGTTTACATGGCCGCGATGGGCGAAAAGGGCATGAAGCAGTGCGCGCGGCTCTGCACCTCGAAGGCGCACTATTTCGCTTCTGAGCTCCAAAAGATCGGCTGCACCTTGAAGTACAAGGGTGAATTCTTCCACGAGTTCGTCACCGAGGTCGAATGCCCCAACTGCCGCAGAAAGATCCTCGACGCGCTCGAAGCAGAGGGCATCCTCGGCGGCGCAGAGGTCGAGGGCGGCATTCTCTGGTGCGTGACCGAGCTCGTCTCCAGGTCGCAGCTCGACAAAGCTGTCGCCATCGTGAAGGAGGTGCTGTAAATGAAGCTCATTTTTGAACTTGGCGTCGAAGGCCGCGGCATGACCCTCATGCCGGAGTGTGACGTTCCCGAATATCAGCTCCCCGAAGAGCGCAGCGAGGCGCTGCACCTGCCCCACGTGAGTGAAAACGAGCTCACCCGCCATTACACCGCCCTCTGCAAGCGCATCCACGGCGTGAACGACGGCTTCTATCCCCTCGGCTCGTGCACGATGAAGTACAACCCCAAGATCGACGAGGACATGGCGGCGCTGCCGGGCTTCACCCAGCTCCACCCGCTCCAGCCCATCGAGACCGTTCAGGGCGCGCTCGAGGCGCTGCACACGTTAGGCTCTGAGCTTGGCGAGGTCTTCGGCATGGACGCTGTCACGTTCCAGCCCGCGGCGGGCGCGCACGGTGAGTTCACGGGCGTTCTGCTCATCAAGGCCTATCACGCAGACCGCGGCGATTTTAACCGCACGAAGATCATCGTGCCCGACTCCGCCCACGGCACAAATCCCGCGACCGCCGCGATGTGCGGCTTCCAGGTCATCAACATCCCGTCCGGCGTGGACGGCTGCGTCGACCTCGACGCGCTGCGCGCCGCCGTCGGCCCCGACACCGCGGGATTGATGCTGACGAACCCGAACACCGTCGGTATTTTCGACAAGAACATCCTCCAGATCACGAAGATCATTCACGATGCGGGCGGCCTGTGCTATTACGACGGCGCGAACCTCAACGCCGTCATGGGCGTCGTCCGTCCCGGTGACATGGGCTTTGACTGCATCCACAGTAACCTGCATAAGACGTTCGCCACACCGCACGGCGGCGGCGGCCCCGGCGCAGGCGCGGTCGGCTGCAAGGAATTCCTCAAAAAGTACATGCCCGGCCCGCTGGTCGTCAAAAAGGACGGCAAGTACGGCTTTGCATACCCCGAAAAGTCCATCGGCCGCGTGAAGATGTTCTACGGCAACTTCGACGTCGTCGTGCGCGCGCTGACCTACGTGCTCACGCTCGGCAAGTCCGGCATCCGCGAGGCGGCGATGAACGCCGTGCTGAACGCGAACTACATGCGCGTCAGGCTCAAGGATACCTTCACCATGGTCTATGACGAGATCTGCATGCACGAGTTCGTCATGTCGCTCGTCGATCTCCACAAGGAGACGGGCGTCTCCGCGCTCGACCTTGCCAAGGGCATGCTCGACTTTGGCCTGCACCCGCCCACGATGTACTTCCCGCTCATCGTCCATGAGGCGCTCATGATCGAGCCCTGCGAGACTGAGAGCAAGGAGACCATGGACGAGGTCTGCGGCATCTACTGCAAGCTCTTTGAACTCGCGCACTCCGATCCCGAGACGCTCCACACCGCTCCCCACTCCACGCCCGTCCGCCGTCTCGACGAGGTCGGCGCGGCGCGCAACATGGTTTTACGCTATCAGTTTGCCTGACAAGGCAGCGCATATCTCAACATCACGCAATGCCGCCGAAAAGTCGGCGGCATTGCTCTCAAAAAGGAACGAACTATTATGGCTCATTATGAACTCATCGTCATCGGCGCGGGCCCCGGCGGCTACGAAGCCGCGCTCCATGCGGCCAAGCTCGGCAAGAAGGTCGCCGTCGTCGAGAAGCGCGAAGCGGGCGGCACCTGCTTAAACCGCGGCTGCATCCCGACGAAAACGCTGCTGCACTCTTCTCAGATCTTCCACGACGCCAAGCACGGCGCACACGCCGGCATCCACACCGACGATATCCGCGCCGACATGACGGAGATTTTTGCCTACAAGCGCGAAATTTCGCAAAAGCTGTCCTCCGGCATTGAATCGCTTTTCAAGGCCGCAAAGATCGACTTTCTGCGCGGCACGGCGCTCATCACCGCACCCGGCGCTGTCCGCGTGACGGATGCCGAGGGCGGTGCCAACGACTACACCTGCGACGATATCCTCATCGCCACCGGCTCCGTCCCGTCCCGCCCGCCGATTCCCGGACTTGAGTTCGCGATGACCTCCGACGAGCTGCTTGAGGGGTGCGGCCACCTGTACCGCTCCATCGTCATCATCGGCGGCGGCGTCATCGGCATCGAGTTTGCGACGTTTTACGCAGACCTCGGCTGTGAAGTGACCGTCATCGAAGGCATGGACCGCCTGCTGCCCAACATGGACAAGGAGCTCGGCCAGAGCCTCGCGCTCATCCTCAAAAAGCAGGGCGTGAAGGTCTTCACGAACGCGATGGTCCAGAGCGTCGAGAAGACGGGTGAGGATATCGCCGTCAACTTCACCTGCAAGGAAAAGAGCGAGACCGTCTCCGGCGAGGCCGTGCTCTGCGCCATCGGCCGCTGCCCGTACTGCGACGGCCTGTTCGCGGATGGCATTTCTGTCGAGATGAACCGCCGCAGCATCGCCGTGAACGAGCGCTACGAGACGAGCATCCCCCACATCTACGCCATCGGCGACGTCTCGGCCAAAATTCAGCTCGCCCATGTGGCGACCGCGCAGGGCATCGCCTGCGTCGACCTGCTCTACGGAAGGGAAAATCACACATCCATGTCCGTCGTGCCGAGCTGCATCTACTGCCGTCCGGAGATCGCGGTCGTCGGCCTCACCGAGGCCGAGGCCAAGGAGGCGGGCATCCCCGTCAAGGTCGGCAAACACGTCATGTTCGACAACGCCAAGACGCTCATCGCCGACCCGGGCCGCTGCTTTATGAAGTTCGTCGCCCACGCCGAAACACGCGAGCTTCTCGGCGCGCAGCTCATGTGCGAGCATGCGAGCGACATGATCGGCGGCGTCTCGCAGGCGCTCGCCAACCACATGACGGTCGATCAATTCCTGCTGGCCATGCGTCCGCACCCCACGTTTGAAGAGGCGATGACCGCCGCGCTCGAGGACCTTGCGCAGAAGCTCGGCTGAAAGGCCGCGGATGAAGCTATCGGTCGCCTTTAGACGGGCGATACCGCTTTTATGCAAAATTTGCGTTGCAGCATACGATGGAGTATGCTACCCTTAAAGTGAAAAACTGCTCTGACGGGGAACGCTTCTTTGAAAGCGGCGCACCGAAAGCGTGATAAGGGAGAGGAGAATCATCCATGAAAAAGCTATTGCCCATCATTTTGACGCTGCTCCTGGTTTGCATTGCCGTGTCTTATGCCTCCGCCGCGAATGTGGTGGCTTCGCCGCAAAACCTGTCGGTCGACGGCGTCGATGCAGAATGTGACAAATACAACATCGACGGCAGCAACTATTTCAAGCTGCGCGATCTTGCGCAGCTTCTGAGCAAGACGGACAGCCGCTTTTCCGTTTCGTTCGATGAGCAAAGCAATGCGGTCACGGTCGTTTCCGGGAAGGAATATACCCCTGTCGGCGGCGAGCTTGCGTGCGGGCGGGAGCAGTCCAAAACAGCCGTTGTCAGCAAGCAGTCCGTTTTGATCGACGGAAAGGCTGCGGACGGTCTTTCTGTCTACAACATCGGGGGAAACAACTATTTCAAGCTGCGCGACCTCGGCGATGCGCTCGGCTTTACCGTCGATTATGATGCCGACAGCAATACTGCCATCGTTTTGAGCAAGGGTTCCACAGCGGTCTACCAAAACGCATTTGAAAAACTTCTTAAGGACGTGAACGAGAAGCGCCGCGCCGATATGGCAAGGGAAGAGTCGTTCGACGGCTTTGAAGCATATTTACAGCATCACCGCGGCGAGGTCGAGATCACGCAGGCAGAGATCGACAGCCTGAAAAATCTGAACAATCCCGGCAAGGCGGTTCTTACACGCGCGGAAGCGCTTGAGGATGTGGATCTGTTCTTCCGCGCGCTGCATTACTCCTACGGCGCTTACTACTATTTCGGTGAGGAGACGTTCCAAAAGGCGGAAGATGCCATCCGTGCAGAGCTTGCATCCTATCAGACGATCAAGTGGGACCAGCTCGTCTCGCTCATTTACTCGCACCTGCTTTTCGTTCGGGACGGACATTTCTCGATCGCCGGGCGGTATGAACCGGCCTTTGAAAAAAGCGTTCAGTATCTTTACTATTACAGCGGTCAAAGCTTTGGCAGGGATGAAAGCGGGTACTATCTGCTGGGGGAAAACGAGAAGTGGTACTATACCTCCTGCGGCAACGCGAATGTCGAAATGAAGCCGTATCTTGACGGCAGCGGCCGAGTGTGCTATTCCCTGCGTCAGTTCTGTCCCGCGACGGCTGCGCATACGGCAGACAGTATCACCCTGACCAAGGGCGCTGAGACCAAAACGGTTTCGGTCACATGGTCACTGAGCCAGTCCTATCTGGAAGACGGTTCGCAGGTCCCGGATTATCATTATCTGAAATCAAACGGTATTGCCTTGATAACGATTCGCAGGTTTGACTGGAATTATGAGGAGACAATGGACGAGTTCGTCCGCACCGGTTCTGACCTTAAAAACGCGAAGCTCATCATCATTGATGCCCGCTCCAACAGCGGCGGCGATGAAGACTTTATCAAAAACTGGCTGAAAAGCTACACGGGAGAAGAACCCGAACAGAAAACGATTATCTCCAACTGGGGCACTGCTATGTATGACCGCAATCAAGTCAGCTCAAATCTCGGTGAAGAGTTTGCCGCTTTTCGGACAGGCGATAAGGACTATGAGCTGTTTCGGGGAAAGCTGCTGGAAAACAGCACACCGTTCCTGCTGCTGACAGATAACATGTCCGGCTCCTGCGGCGAGAGCATTGTGACCTATTGCAGGACACTTGACAACTGCCTTGTGATCGGCGGCCCGACGAGAGGCGCGCAGCTGGTCGGAAATGTGCGAGGCTGGACGCTTCCAAACTCCGGCATCGGCTTCCAGTTCGGGCAGGCGTTTCACTTCATCTACGATATGGAGAATGTAGACGGCAAAGGCTATGAGCCGGACCTGTGGTGCAACCCGAAGACCTCTTTGCAGTCTGTCTTGAACATGGTGGAGCGCTATGGCCTCGGCTCCGCCGAGGGCGTGGCCGCCCTGCGCGCGCAGCTGCCGAATATTCTGACCAAGTAGGCAGGCACTTCCCATTAAATGTCCCACAACGTAGGATGAGTAGAAAGAGAAGCATTCTACTGAACCTGTCTTATGGCCATATACCGCCGTCATCTGAACGAAAAACCGCTCCCGAGATCATCTTGATCTTGGGAGCGTTACTTTCTCTATTATGATTGCTTTTTGTGCCCAAAAACAGCCTTTTGCCGGAATGTGTTAGAAAAGTGTTAGAAAGCGTTATTTTGCGCTTTCTAATTACTGCCAAAAGGTTAGAAAAAAGTCCTGAAACCGACCGGTTTCAGGACTTTTCTGGTTGCGGAGGCAGGACTCGAACCTACGGCCTCCGGGTTATGAGGCAGTCTCAAGCACAAATCGGAGTCATTTCGGCTCCGATTTGTGCGTTTTACCACCATTCGCTCGGTGGATTTTCCGTTGTTTCCGTCCAGGCCTACCCGCTCCGATCCTGTTCTGGGTCAAAAGTGGGTCAGGATATGAGAAAACCTGAAACCTATCGCAACGAGATCAAGTCTTACATCGTCCGCACCGGCATGACCATGACCGAGGTGGTGGACTACCTCTCCGACGAATACGGTTGGAGCCGCAGCGTTCCCAATCTCTCCGGCAAGCTCAAGCGCGGTTCGCTCCGCTATGGCGAGGCGGTAGAGTTGGCGGACGCGCTGGGGTATGACATTGTATGGCAGAAGCGGAGGGCGTAATTATAGAAAGCAAAATTTACGGCTATATCCGCGTTTCCAGCAAGGATCAAAACGAAGATCGGCAGCTCATTGCGCTGCATGGCAGGGGCGTGAAGGATGATTACATTTACATCGACAAGAAATCCGGAAAGGATTTCAACCGCCCGCAGTACAAGAAGCTGATGAAAAAGCTAAAACCGGGCGATTTGCTCATGATTCAGAGCATCGACCGGTTGGGACGCAATTATGAAGAAGTACAGAATCAATGGTGTGTGCTGACAAAGGAGAAAGAAGTGGATATTTGCGTCATTGATATGCCATTACTGGATACCAGGCAGGGGAAAGACCTTTTGGGTACGTTCATCGCAGACCTTGTGCTGCAAATTCTGTCCTTCGTGGCACAGAACGAGCGTGAGTACATCCGAAAGAGGCAGGCAGAGGGTATCGCTGCGGCGAAAGCAAAGGGCGTTAAATTTGGAAGAAAGCCGCTTCCCTTGCCTGATAATTTCCACGAAGTACACCGAGCGTGGCGATCAAAAAAGCTGACGCTGAAACAAGCTGCGGCAGCTTGCAATATGCCCGTCGGCACTTTCTACGGCAAGGCACAAAAGTTTGAAAATGCCACCTAAACAAATCATGCCGATAATTTGGAAATGTGTACTTTTACGAATTCTTAGTATGCTACTTCAATGATTTGATTTGCCCATTATTATTTTTTTCCTATGCAAATCTTTTGCTGTTGACAGTAGATAAGGAAATAACCCAACTTTGGCTGACGTGCTTAGTTGGACTTTGTGCGAGCTGCTTTTGGGAATTTGGCGCACCTTATATAAAGGCAACCGCAATTACCGATCCAATAGACATTGCTTTCTATCTTGCGGGCAGCATTATCTATTGGGGGATACTGCGATGTGTAAGAAAAACGCACAGATAGATCAGGAGAAATGACAGATGCTTTGTATCAATGGAATTGCAAAATCATTTGGGGATCATTCTGTCCTAAAAGATGTCTCTTTTTCTGTTGGCAAAGGAGAGATATATGGTTTGATAGGGGAAAATGGCGCTGGAAAAACAACTCTTATGAATATTATTTCAGGTCTTTCCGCGGCAGACGCTGGCTCATTTTTTGCTGGGAAAGAAGATCTCCCATTAAAGCGAGTTGGATATTTACCAGATATACCATCATTTTTTGATTATCTCTCCACAAAAGAGTACATTGATTTTTTGCTCATGAACACGAGAAAGACAAACACAAAAAGAGATCAATTGCTGACACTCGTTGGGTTGAAGGGCAATGAGCGAATTCGGATAATGTCACGAGGAATGAAGCAACGCTTGGGAATAGCGGCAGCATTGGTGACAAATCCGGATGTACTACTTCTGGATGAACCAACTTCTGCACTTGACCCGATGGGACGTCATGAACTGATGGAGATAATGAAGCAGCTAGCGTGTCATAGTTGGTGGTAATAAAAGAGACTGGATTAAGGTTTAGCATTTCTCGATGGATGACATTTGGCAACATGGGCGAAGAATGAAGCTGTGCCTTGACAAATGTATAGTATTCTTCCTTGTTCTCACCTAAAGAATAATAGAACATCTGCGGAATTTGCAGATACTCATCGGAGGAATACTCATCTTTTCGCGCTTGTCCCAATTTATCACTAATTGCATGAATCAGCCCCCTCCAAGTTGGTGCTCCGGAGAGTGCTGATACGCCTGCGCCAACGAAAAATGTAAGCGCATTGTTTTGTGAAGCAGTTAGTATTCTCTGTAATTCCTTCTCGTACATACGCTACCTCTCTTGCCGCAACGAATAAACATATAGTGTATAACAGGCACTTATCTCTCCTGTCGGTGGCGTACGTCATTCAGCCATTCGCCCTTGTACTTGAAATAGCGCGGGCCGGCAACAGAGTATTTGCTGCCAGTGAGTAGCTGAGCCAAAGCCGAGAGCGAGTAGACCTGCCCTTGATAGCTTACCGTTTTGTCATCCACTACAGTGCATTTGATTTCCGGGTTATTGCAGTACTCGATCTCCTCACCGGGTTGAATGCCGCACATGGAGAAGCGGAAAGGAGACTGGCGTTCTTTGTGCTCAGCATCGATCTCCTGTGCGGTTTCCTCCGCCTGCTTCTGGGATTCATCCATAGCAATTCGTTTTAGCTTGTCCGCACAGCCGTGGATCTCCGCAATGGCCTCCAAGATGGAATAGGCGTCTTCCGGTGACATGGCATAAAACTCACGGATGCGCTGTTTTCCATTGAAGTTCTCGATGGAACGCAGGTTGGGGTTCAGCTTGTCAATGATGCTGTGAATCTTCAGATCAGAAAGCCGCGAATTAACCTCATAGGTTGCATAAACGCGGAAGGCAAAGGGAATACACTCGCTCCGATTGAGCTGCAGTAACCGCTTGTCGATATCGTCCGCATACCCGATTTTAACATATTCAGGAAAGGACGGATTGGTCAGTATGTAAATGACTCCTGTTTTATCCATATAATCTCCTCCGCTTCTTTCACTTAAAATATAGCACCGTCAAACAGTCACTCCGCTAATGCTTTTCTAATAATCTCACTTCTTCGAGAAGCTATTTTTTCTAAAGACCCTTCCAGTTCTTTTATAGCCATTTCATAGTCCGCTACTTTCAACATAGCGTTGTTTTGTATTGAAATATCAGGAACAGTAAATGTAATTCCCTGTACTCTGTCGATGGAAGCACGATACGACCGAGAGAAGCCCATTTTTCCACCTTCGACTTCAAGAAGGTGTGCAAGATAACGAGGATTTACTTCAGAGGTCTTGCAACGGAGGACACCGCAGTGATCTGTGGGATAGAACGGCATGTCTGAAGGCAAATAGCTGGTCATCCAGTCTCCGTCGATTCCCCACAACACAGAGGGCGCGGAGAAATCCGTAATCAGCAATTTATCAATAAATCCAAACGGCGCAGTGACATTGGCGCTGTAAACGGGAATGCTGCCATCCGATACAAGCTCTTTGTCCAAAACCCGCTTACCAATGGCAACGCTGAATTTTTCTGTATCAGACAGACTTAGTTTGCACCCCCCGGTTGACATAACAACATCCAACTCTGCAAACAGATCTGCTATCTTCTGTCTGTAAGTCTCAATGCTCATGCGAGTGGTGTTGTATTCCTCATCGATCTTGGCGCACTCGTCAACTACTTTCTGCTGGACGGGAATAGGCGGAACTGGGATTTTAATTCTTTTTATAGTTTCAATGGATAATTCGATCTGACCACTTGAACCATCTGCCATTTTCTCAAGGGTTTTGAACCCGACAACTGAAGATAGTATTAACAGTGCAAAAGTGGATAGAATCTGCTCATTTGACCTGAAAATTGTAATGTGGCTATCTACGACATAATCTCCGTCCAAGTCAAAAAGAGTTACTCGGCCCGCTGTTCCAACGCCTGTAGAATTGATTAGAATATCTCCCTTTTGAAGCTTCCGCTCATCGAGTTCGGCATCCTGGGCCAGATAGTATTTCATCGAAAAGTCAAAATCTCTGTACCCTCTGGCTTGTCCAGACTTGATGACTTGTATAGAAGAATCTCCATAAATTGGTGATTTTCCGCGCTTTAGTAATATCTGCAGCTCATCAATTGACTTAAGCGGATATTTGCTTTCAATAACAATTCTCTTATTGACACTTGTACGGATGGCCTTGTTGAAACTAACTCTTGAAAAATCCATCATATTTTTTGTTTCAACTAAAGCTCCGAAAACGAGCTGTTCTTCACTAAAGGACGGTGCTAATCCAGAAAAAGATTTTTTTATAGCATTTGCGAGTGTCCCTTCGGCCGCCCGGTCAGCATCATCATACATTTTGCCACCTGGGGTGATGATTTGAATACCCTCATTCCCTTTGCGATTCGACCAGTCATAGCCAAGGAATTCCTTTTGAGCCTTATTATCGGCTGGAGCAGTGATTATTACCGTTTTCTGCTGATATACCAGTGAAAAGTAGAAAAGCTTCTCCTGCTCAATTGCTTGCGCATATGCGTAGAACTTCTCCAGATATACAGAGGCCTGCGCTTCGGCGGTTTTACTCTTATGTGCCTTTGTTTTCTGCAGATTTTTCGCCTCTGCTGAATCTGCAAATGCCGCCACATACATCTTGAAGTATTCAGTTGCTTCTATATCGGAAAGCGAAAGGTTTTTTCCGATAAACGCCCGATATAACACTTCCTCAACCTCGATCTGCGCGAGATACGCGTCGAGAATGTCCTTATCCTTCCACTCGGCAAGCTCTCGTCCACTGAAAATGGATTCAACAGAGTCTTCTGACAGATCAATCTGCTTCGGCGGTTCATTGTATTTTTCCAGGAACATTACAACCGTATTTGTACCGGTTGCACCAAACGTTTTAGAGCCAAACGCTGCAATGCCGCGGATATAGAAATTCTGTAATATCTGTTCACGCGCTCCGGTGTAGCTGGCACTGTCGTTTGAGAGAATGGAGCTTGGCAGAATTACCGCAGCAATTCCCTGTGGCTTCAGCAGCTGCGCAATCCTCTCCACAAACAGCGTTTCAATCTCGCCACCGTTCAAACCAATACGATCAAGAAGCGTAAAGCTGTTGTTTTTCAGTTGCAAATGCTGCTTGAAGTCCTTTACCGAATAGGGCGGATTCGCTACCAAAATATCAAATGTGCCGTTTTCAATTCCTTTGTCTGGAGCATTTTCCAGGCCATCGCCGAAAATAATGTTTCCTTCGCCGGCACCGTTCATAAACAGAGATATTTTCGCAACGCGGGCGAGGCGGTAGTCTTTTTCGATTCCGAAAATATGATCCCTAGCCCACGCATTATTGCCGTCTGACTGTACAAAGAAATTGATCGCTTCTATAGCCTCGGTCAGGAAATGGCCCGCGCCACAGGCATAGTCGATCACTTTGGGATAGACGGTGCCTCTTTCGGATTTTACTATCCGCTCAACAGGAAGACTATCCCAAATGAAACGAGTAATCGGCATCGGCGTAAAGAATTGTCCTTCATTCTGCTTGAACCCCTTGTTCAACAGCTGCTCAAAGAGATCGCCCAGGAATTGATGCTTTGACGGATAGACAATTCTGTATTTTTCAAACAACTGCACCATCTCAACAAGAATCTTTCCGTTTTGATAGAACAGTTCTTCATTGTGGACATCTTTGAACGCAAAATCATTGTTCGAATAGAATTTCAAAATACGGATCGTATTCTGAAGATCCTCAATCGCTCTTTTGCGTTTGGAACCGGTATATGTTGAGAATAGCCATTCTGGATAATCAGCAGAAACATAGAGTATTTCCTCACGCATGAATTTCTCCATACCGTCCCGGTGCAGCCGCTGGAGTCGATCTTGCAGAGTCTCGTATGTATCCGTTCCTTGCTTATACTGGAATTCTACTTCGTCGTTTTCGCTCTTTGTGCTTTCATCGACAAGCTTACAAATAAACAGCGCAACAAGTCTATTGAAGGCATTTTCCTTGTCACTTACATTATTGTGCCGCAGAATTTCTTCAAACTTGTTGACAATCTTATCATCTGGCGTGAAATCGCGAAGGTCCTTTTTCCGAAGCGGTTTTACCCCAATTTGATAGGCAACGGAATCTTCGGAGAAGATCAGATCGTCATGGATCTGACTTCCATAGGTCTCTTTCCAAGCGTCATACTTGGCTAATGTGGTATGCGCATCCCGATAGAGCTTTATAGACTTATCCTTTTTTGAAAGCAGGATGATATTTGCATCGTCGGAACAGTCAATCGTAGGTGCTTTGTATGCAATACAGTCATTCCTCAAATCAGAGGCATACAAAACAAGCCATTTGCAAGACTGCTCTTGCTGCCAATAGGAGAACAACTGCGCTCCGTCACTTTTCGTATTATTAAGTGCTTTGTCGTACTCTCTGCCCCAGGTTTTGCACTCGATAATAAAAAGCATATTTCCGCTTGTATCAGTTACGCAAATATCGGCGCGTCCACCTTTGGCGTCGTGCCCGAGATGCCATTCTTTTTCCAGCTCTATATGTTCTGGACGATATCCTTTTGACAAAAGACGGCATACGCATTCAAATACAACGAAGTTCTCTTTCTGATCAAAACTATCGTTGCGCTCCCTGCCCTTTATTTCATTTGGATAAATCAGTCTTTTTGCTTGGAAATCTACTTTCAGGCTGCACCCAATCTCAGAAAATGCCTTTTCATATATATCGCCATACGCAACAAATCCCAGAGCTTTTAAGGCGTCTTTCAAATTTGAAACATCTATCATAATCATCTGCTCCTTGCTCGTTCTATAATCCTAGGTACCGAAACGCTATCGGCATTATTATAGGCTCCCCTAATTCTTCAGTGCTGTGATGGGCACCACATACACGCCATCCTCGCGCTGGTAGGCATAGGGGGAGGTGCCGGTCAAAACCATTAGGAAGGAGGGTTCTTTCATTTTTGTCGTATCGATCTTACCAGCGACAGCCTTCAGCGTATGCGCACCTTCCTCAATGAGCCTGTCTCCGCCGAGCTTGACCTCTACAAGGCCATAGCTTCCGTTGCGCAGGTGGATAACGGCGTCGCACTCCAAGCCCTCTTTGGTGCGGAAATGATACACGCTGCCGTCCAGTGCTTCCGCGTAGACGCGCAGATCGCGGATGCAAAGCGTTTCAAAGAACAGACCGCAGGTCTCCAGGTCGTTCAGCAGATCACCTGGGCCAATACCCAGCGCTGCAGTGGCGATAGAAGGATCGACAAAATAGCGTGTGTCAGATGTGCGGATCGCTGTCTTGGAGCGAAGATTCGGACTCCAGGCAGGGCAATCCTCTATCACAAAGATCTTTTTCAGCGCATTCGTATAGGATACGACGGTATCCTTACTCAGCTCCATATCGTCGCTGACATTAATATCCTCGCAGATCGTGGTGTTCGGTGCCTGTGTTCCCTGATGACGCGCAAGAGAACGCATCAAGAGCCGTGCGCGGGTCTCATTGCGGGAAACGCCGTCCACTCGGCTGATATCGGACTTCACAACTGCATCCAGGTAGTCAAAGGCTTGTACCAGTGCATCGTCGCCATCCAGGAAGGTCGCTTGGGGCCAGCCGCCGCGACAGATGAGAAATGCAATATCCTCCAGTGTAGACTTGTTTTCCGCAAAGATTGATTTATCATCGGGGGAAAACAACGCACCGAGACTGACTGCGCCGGAGGACTCACCGGACTCATACAGGCTCATGGGCCGCATCTTGATCCACGCAAAGCGGCCGGTACCCGTATGATGCACCTGCTCCATCTCCGCAGGCACAGCGGAACCGGTCAACAGGAAGTGTCCGAAGCCGTCCCGGTGATCCACTTCAAACCGCATAGCATCCCACAGCTTGGGAGCCATTTGCCATTCGTCGATCAGGCGCGGCGTCTCACCCTGGAGGAGGGAACGAGGGCTGATATCCGCCAACTGGAGGTTTTGCTTTACCCGATCCGGGTCGCTCATATACAAAATACTGGAGGCGTGCTGTTCGCAGGTGGTTGTTTTTCCACACCATTTTGCTCCTTCCACAAGGATCGCGCCTTTGTTTCTCAGGCGATTTGCAATAGTTAAGTCAATCACTCTCGGCTTATAACTGGCCATATAGAGTCCCTCCACGCTATAGAATGACTATATTATAGCGGATCAGCGCGTCCAATTCAAGATAATCCTGCGATTTGGCGAAAATATTTTCTGCGATTTGGCGATGCTGCAGCTGCCAAATCTGCAAATTTGTTTTTCGCACATTGGGCTTTTCCTGCTGGCTGCGTTATTATGTGGATGATGATAGAAACCCGCACGGCGAGCGTGAAGGAGGAAGAGTATGTACAACAGATTCGCAGAAATGCGCAGG
>OIZX01000825.1_pt1 | contig 18571 bp, 15 predicted proteins | sample 1588621 | NCBI WGS metagenome assembly OIZX01 (sample SAMN03283276) | human gut metagenome | biome: human-associated habitat; material: feces | host: Homo sapiens | place: Peru | collected 2012 | reverse complement strand
CCTTATGTTCTTTGCAGGCAGGACGGAACCCAGGAAAATGTAAGGTTTTCTAAAATTTATCAGTTTGAAGGTCTTAAAAGAGTTGACTGCAACGAGGCTGAATTCGGCGATATTATCTGCGTTGCAGGTATTGCCGACCTTAACATCGGTGAAACAGCTTGCGACCCTGACTGCATTGAGCCGCTTCCTTTTGTTAAAATTGACGAGCCTACAATTTCTATGAACTTTATGGTTAACGATTCACCTTTTGCAGGCAAAGAGGGTAAATATGTTACATCCCGTAATCTTCGTGACCGTTTGTTTAAAGAAGTTGAAACAAATGTATCTATGAGAGTTGAAGAAACAGATTCTATGGACACATTCAAAGTTTCCGGCAGAGGTGAGCTTCACCTTTCAATTCTTATTGAAACTATGCGCCGTGAAAACTATGAATTCCAGGTTTCACGCCCGCAGGTTATCCTTAAAAAGGATGAAAACGGCAGAACTCTTGAACCTATGGAGCTTGCCATTATTGAAGTGCCGGAAGAATATGTCGGCAATGTTATGCAAAAGCTTTGCTCTCGCAAGGGTGAAATTGAAAATATGGACACCCGTTCAACCGGTATGACCCACCTTGAAATTAAAATTCCGTCAAGAGGTCTTATCGGCTATCGTTCTGAGTTTTTGACAGACACCAACGGTAACGGTATTATGAACCAACTGTTTGTCGGATATGAAGAATACAAGGGCGAGATTGAAACAAGAGACAGAGGTTCTATAGTAGTTCACGAAACAGGTACAACTACCGGTTACGGTCTTTGGAACACTCAAGACAGAGGTCGACTTTTCGTTGGCCCGGGCGTTGAAGTTTACGAGGGTATGATTGTCGGCGAATGTGCTAAAGACGAAGATATCGTTTGCAATGTTTGTAAGAAAAAGCATGTTACAAACACCCGTGCAAGCGGTTCTGACGAAGCACTCAAGCTCGTACCTCCTACCACTCTTTCGCTTGAACAGAGTATGGAATTCCTTGCAGATGATGAACTTTTGGAAGTTACTCCAAAATCAATTCGTTTAAGAAAAACAATTCTTGATAAATCTCTCAGACTTAAAGCCGAGAGCAGGAAGAAATAAACATAATTTATATCGTGTTGCAGATAACACCAAACCATACATTTTCCACCGACTGTTTTGGTCGGTGGTTTTTGTTTACAAATTAGCCAAATATTGCTTATTGTTTCAATATAATATATTTGTTATAATATAATAAATTATTATTAAGGTGGTTGTTATGAAAAAAGCTATATCTATTCTTTTATCGTTTATATTAATCATTACATCAACATTTTGTTTTGGCGTCACCGCTTCGGCAGACGATGAAGTGTTTACATATGATAAAACAACAAAAACATTAACGGTAGATGTTAAAGGCACGGTATATCAGGCGCAGATTGACGAGCTTACATACAAAGATGAAATTGAAAGAGTGAATGTGCAAAACGGTGTTACCGAACTCGGTCTTGGTGCATTTGCCTCATTAAAAAATATTAAAAAGCTTGTAGTTTTAAACCCGGACTGCGTTTTTAACAACAACGGAGTTTTGCCAAACAGAAGTGCTATAACAATTTATTCCAGCGACAATTCGAGCACTTCGGCGGCAAAAATTCACGCAAGCGAACACGGCTATAATTTTAAACTTATATATTATATTTCGTTTACAAATAATATGGGAGCTGCAACAGTAGTTAACGCTTTGGAAGATTACACCGCTGAAGATTTAGCTAAAGAAGCGCCGAGTTTTTCGTTTGAAACGGCTCACAATGAAAAAACAGGCAAAGAAACTGCTTGTGTTTGGAAGCCTGAGATTAAAGCGCCTAAAGATTTTCAAGGTCCTTACAAAGAAGATTACCGAATTTCCAATTTTACTAAAGAGCAAAAAATCACTTCGCCTACTTGCACAAAAGACGGCAAAATTGAATTTGTTTGCAGCTTGTGCGGACATATTTTCAGCACAACAACTATTGAAGCAAAAGGTCACGATTTCGGCGATAATAATGAGCTTGAATATTGCAAAAACTGTACCGCTAAAAACCCGAATTACACACCGACTACCACTACAACCGAGCCAACCTCTGAAACAAAGCCTGCAACCTCAACTACAGTAACACAGCCTACCACCGCCGTTTCAACAACTTTGACTCCAAGCAGTCAGCCTGTTACAAGTACCGTTACTGCAACCGCAACTGCATCAAGCGCTGAGTACCAAGTTCCTATAACTGCGACTCAGACAACCAAAACGGCTGACACAACAAAGAAAGCAACCGCAACAAAAAAATCAAACAAAACTGTTAAAAAGCCTAAAAACACAAAAATCAAGAAATTAACTTCTAAAAAAGCAAATCTTACAATCACCTGGTCTAAAATAAGCGGCGTAAAAGGTTATCAAATTCAAGTTGCTACTGATAAAAAGTTTAAGAAAAACAAGAAAACAGTTACAATAAAAAAGCAGAAAACCACCAAGAAAACAATAAAAAAGCTTAAATCAGGCAAAAAATATTATGTAAGAATTCGCACATATAAAGTTTCAAAAAACAAGAAAGTTTATTCTTCTTGGACAAAAGCAAAAAAAGTTAAAATTAAATAGACAAAAGGAGAGCCGTAAAGCGGTTCTCCTTTTTTTACCTTTCAATCATTTTTGCGACTATAACCGACATATCATCACGGTGCTTTTCGTCGCTTTTTTCGATTGCAATTTGCAAAATTGCCTTTGCCTTATCAGTTGGGTCAAGGTCGGGGTCGAGGCTCAAAAATTCTTCAAGCCAAGTTTCGCTTGTGTCGGTTATACCGTCGCTCATCATAACGATTTCGTCACCCGTATTCAGCACTGTTGTGCGCTTTGCAAACTCGACCCCACGCAAAATACCTGCCGGCATAGAAGTAAGCTCGCACTTTGTGACCCTATTGTTTTTAACAATATAGGAACGAGGCGCACCGGCTTTGTAGAATTCGCACTTGCCGCTGAAAAGGTCAACACGAACGCAATCGAGAGTTGCAAGGCTTTCCTCGTGGCTTTTGACAAGCAGTGCGCTGTTAACAACCTTTAGCGACGAATCAAAGCCGAAACCTGCGCAAAGAAGCTTTGACAAAAGACCTGCGCCCATTGCTCCGTCAAGCGCCGCCCTGCTTCCCTTTCCCATTCCGTCGCTGATTATAAAAATCATATGACCACGGGAGTCGTTTATCGTTTTGATAGTATCGCCGCACAAGTTGCCCTCGGCACAGTATTGGGAAAAGCCGACGCTCATTTTAAAATTAGGTTTTTCCATAAAGGAAATCATTGTACCGGCAGAAGAAATATTTATTTTACCCCGTTCAAATTCACGCTTACATATTTTGCACATTTCGTTTGTAAGTCGTGGGTTATCAAGCCCTTTGGTATCGCTCGGAGCAAGAATTTCTATTCTCGTTCGGTCGTACTTGTCTACTATTACTGAAATATTTTCAGGAAAAATATCGTATTCGCCGAGTATTCGCCTAATCTTTCCTGCCGATTTAAAATCAAAGCTTTCCGCCTCGTCAAATTCAAACGCCAAATCGGCAAGCATATCGGAAATAGAAAAAAATTGGTCAGATGCCACCATTCGTATTTCACTTTCATTTGGGTCAACGACCGACATCGAATTAATCTTTTCTCTGACATCCCTGACGCTTTCGCTAACCTGTGCTAAAGCTGAGGAAGCGAAACGCAGACGCACAACAAGGCTTTGCCTTAAACTGCCCTCAGGCGCAATATCCGCTCCGCTTTCCCACAAATCTGTAAGCTTTGAAGTAACAACATTCGGCAGCAAGCAAAGAATTATGCCTGCAATAAAACTTTCGACTACAGAGCAGATGGAAAATGTGCCGAGGTCTGCCGAAACGGCAAAAAATGCCATTGAAAGAGTAAACGCAAGTGAAATTGCGAGGCTTGAAAACGAAGTAAACAGACTGCATAGAAGCGAAGAAAACGCATATGCGCCGAGGAGGAAAAGTCCGTTTTCCTCAGTTATTCCGAGAGCAAAGCCGAGACAGAGCGAAATGATAAGTGCAAAGCGCTGAGAGCCGAAGCGAACGGTACTCAAAATAACAAGCACCGCCACAATTCTTGCAAACGATACACCGCCGACTTTAATAAAAGAAAGAGATGACAAAATTATTGAAGCGCAAGCCAAAACGCAGGTCAAATCTGTTATCGGCAGAGCCTTTAGCTTCAACCTTTTTAAGCTGCAATTTGCCGCACGGTAAAAGAAAAAAGTGCAGCCGAGCGTAAGTATTGCTTCGCCGAGAGTTACCGCATATTCGGCAAAAATCGCCCCGCTTTTTACATTCATAACAATTCCGGTTGAAAAAACGCTCAAGCAGGAAATGAGCATAGTTAAAAAAGTTTCTCTTTTAACCTTAAAAAAAATCAATGCAAATGTGCCAAGCGTGCAAATAAAAACGGAACTTATGTATCTAACCGCATCATTTTCGGGGCAAAAGACTATATAGCCGAGTGCCGAGCCGACAGTGGCAAAAATCAAATTCGTTTTGCTCGACACTGCAATAAGCGAAACGGCAAAAGGTGCGCATCCGCCAACAACACTTGAGCGGCAGAGAAAAAAAGCTACCAAGCCCCAAAGCGTGCGTTTTGCCCACATTGATATATTTTTTATTTCTTTTTCAGGTATTTTTATTTTATCTTTTACAGTCATTTTTACACTTCCCACAGTGCATTATAAAATAAAGAGATTAAAAATTCTGTAAAAAGAGAAAAAGAAAAAGCTGTCAGTTAAAACCGACAGCCGTAGTTTTTTAGCAATAAGTGTTTAATTGAACAAAATATTATAATGAAATTCAGATTTGCCTTTGTCAAAATACCACTCACACTCGCCTTTATATTTTTTTGCGATTCTTTCAATACTCTTTGTGCCAAAGCCGTGAAAAGCCTTTTCGCTTTTTGTGCTGAGCAGCTTACTGCCGTCGCTTTGTGGGCTGTGCGAACTTGAATTTATAACGCTCAAAACAGTGATTGTGTTATTCACTTTGGTTTCAAGGCTTACAAAAGCATTTTTTGAGCCGATTGAAGCTTCAAGCGCATTATCAAGAAGATTTGACAAAAGCGACACCAAATCGTTATCGTCAATAAAAGCTAAGTTTGCCGCTCTGACTTCAACATTAAATTCAATATTATTCTTTTCAAAAAGGTGCGAATACTTACTCAAAATCAGGTCGAACATTTTATTTTTTGTTTTGCCGATAAATTGATATTCGTCAAAATCATTCTGAATTTTGCTTAGATATTTTTTAATATCGTCAATATTTTCCATAGAATTTATTGCGGCAAAATGGTGCTTAATATCGTGAACAAGCACTCGCTCGTCCTCATTTTTCTTTTCAAGAAGCTCATAAAAGGTAGTATTGATTTCATTTTTCTGCTTTTCATCTCGAAGAAGCGAAAGCTCGTTTTCCTGCTCATTTATGTGCTCATTATAAATGAAAATAAAGCAACAAAAAGCAGTACCGACAATGCTCATCATCAAATAAAGAAATCTATAGTTTGAAAGTATATTTTCGTGAGCATAAGGGATAAACGAGGATATTAAAAGAAGTGTAACAAAAACAGGAACACAAAGAAAAACAATGTTTCTTTTTAAATTTTGACTTTCGGTTTTTCTTTTTCTTGCAATTAATAATGAAAACAGCTTTGCAACAATGAGATATAAAACCTTTGAAATAATACTCATAATCAAAACATTATAAGCTTTCATTTTTATATCAACACCGATTCCGAGCACTCCTGCTGCGTCAGGCACAATCAGAAAGCCTATCATTTCGGTTGTGTCCATAATGGCGGTTGATAAAGCGGAATAAAAAAGACCCGTTGTCCATTTGGTTTTGAAAAAAACCATACAGCTTATATAAACAAGAGTGAGGTAAACAGCCGTGTTTATAAACATATTTGTGTTAAACAAAATATTAAACACATCACCCAAAAGCGATATGCCGACCATGGAAAAAATCGTTATTGTTTTGTTACATCTTTTTTCAAAAATATCGCTGAAATATATATAATTGATAAACGCTTCAAAAACATAAGCCAAAGCATAGCAGATGGTTATTACCGAGTTTGCATCTATTTTCATCAATAATTCTCCATAATTTTTATAAAATCATGCCTAAACTGCGACCTTTTGTGATAAGCAACAGGAATTTGGTATTCGCCGCAAAGCATCACATATTCACGGCAATAATAAGTTATATAGTTTGCATTGATTAAATAGCTTTTGTGAGGGGTAAGAAAGTAAGTACGGTTAATATTTCTTTCCCACTCTTTTATTGAATCATAGCTTTTGTACGACCTCGTTTTTGTGTGAACGGTTGTGGTTCTGCCCGTTATTTCAACAAAAATTATCTCTCGTCTTTTTATTTCAAAAATATTGCTGTCCTCGTCTTTAAGCCTAAAACCGACTTCCGCCTCATCCACCATTGAAACGGCTTTGTCAATACCTTTCATAAATCTGTCACGATTGATAGGCTTGTCAAAAAATCGAACTATTCCCAAATCGAGTGCGTCATCAAGATAATGGTTATACGCCGTAACGCAAATGATGACTATATCCTGATTTTTCTCTTTAAGCTTCCTGCCGACTTTGATGCCGTCGATATTATCCATTTCAATATCCAAAAACGCAATATCAAACACATCGCCGAATTCAACAAGTTTTTCACCCGAAGTAAACTCAAAAATATCAAACAAAATATTATTATCCCTGCCGTAATCACTCAGGCACTTTTTGATATCGTCTATACACTTTTGTTCATCGTCGCAAATTGCTATTTTCATAATTTCCCATCCGGTTTTAAAATAATAATTAATTATACGCCAAAATATAACGATAAAAATATTTGTTGCAAAAAAGCACAAATTTAAGGTGAAAATGTACATTAAAAAGGCGAACACAGTCCGCCTTTTTAATTATAAATCAAACACTCATCGTTTTAAACTTTGCAAGAAGTGTTACAAAAATGCACCACACAAGTTGAAAAACAACTACTTTTATTGCTCCGAGCTGTTCAAAACCGCCCAAAAATACAAGAAGTGAAATTACACCCAAGCCGATTGCACAGCCAAAAGAGATAAGAACAGCCAAAAGTTTCCTCGTTTCCTGCAAATTTTCAGCGCCGCCCACGGCTGAAATAAGACCGAGAGCAGAACCGTTATGAACGATATAAGCCGGTGAAGTTTCGGCATACATATTTGAATATTTTTCAAAAGTTCTGCCGTTTGAAGCATTCATAACTCTTATATATCCGTCAGGAACTTCAAAAAGTTCTGCTAAGCTTTCATCATTGATAAACGGGTCGTTACTTTTTACAAGAATTGTCATTCCGCTTTTTTCAAGCTTTTTTAACATTTTCTTTAGCTGAGGGTCAGCATAATAATTAACAAGGAAAAATGCCATAAGCTCCCCTGCCTCGGCAAAATAAAGAACTTTCCAGCCCTTTTGATTATATTCACGCTCTTTCTTTTCGGTAAGAACGGGAACGCCGTGGTGAATTAGCAAATCTCTTGTGCCTACAAGCACTTTCTTTTTATATATCCAAGCTGAAACACCGAGCCTATCCTCATAAACTGCGTCCTCAACCTCAGGCATAATATGGTCTTTGCCGCACACCTGCTTATTAAAAGCGGTAACGAGCGGGCTTTTTGTTTTGTTAACAACAGCCATAGTCTTTTTTATGCAGTCTTCCATCTTATTTTCATAAATAGACTTCATCCTGTAAATACTGCAACAGTCATTGCCAAACAAATCTTGCGCTTCAATTACAATGGCATTTGCATCTTTTGTAACATTTGCACCCTCAAAACCGTTAACCATAGCACCCCTGATTCTAAGCTGTTTTGAAAGGGATAACAAAGTATTGTTTGTACAAAACATTGCGTAGCAAGGCGTTGAAATAAGAAACAGACAAACAAAAACATTTACACCCAAGTGCCAATTTTGATTAATAATCGCTATTATTACAGAGATTATAACACTGAGCGCACCGCCGATATAAAAAATGCATTTGCTGATTTTGTCTGCCGGTTCGTCACTGCTTGCAATGTCAAGAAAACGGCTTGAATTCTCCGTCTTTATACTCGTTTTCAAATTAGGTTCGCCCATAAGCAACCCCTTGCTTATTATTTGTGCGTCAACCTTGTTTACAATAGGCTCAACGGTATATTTTTCCTTTTGATTTGTAATAAAATGATAGTCGCTTCTTATCCTCGTTACAAAAGCATATTTGCCCATAGTTGCCATAAACAGCGCAAACGCACCGGCAAAAGGATAAAGAAGTCCGTCGTCAATCAAAAGATTGCTGTCAAACAAAAGCAAAACGGTATGAATAAGCACAACCGTCTCACCTAATGCGATTGGAAAATCACTGTTAATACCGTTTTTAAGTTTAAAGCCGTGCAAAATAATTTTTATATTTACAGCCAAAACAGCAACAAAAAGCACGAGCGTTGTAATTATATACGGCACATCATCAAGCAAAAACGACGGTAAATACGAACTGTCCTTTGCACCGGTAAGAATACCCAAAAAAACAGTCAGCACAAGTGTTATTTTTAAACTTAAAGAACTTGACTGTTTTGAGCGACTGAGTTTTTTGGAGAAAACTTCCTGTTCGTTTGAAAGATTGTATTCTTTTTTTACAACCGTATCTTTATCTGCCTTTGCCGCTTCCTCAATATCTTCGGGGCTGAAAATGCGAAACTTGTTAACCTTATCTTTTCTTCTTTCAATAAGTTGTTTTTCCGCTAAATCTTCATCGATTTTATCAATTTTCTGCGTTTCATCGTCAAAACCGTCAAGAACTATTTGAACAGCTTCTTCCTCTTGCCTTTGCTCCTCCTGCTGCTCTTTTTTCGCCATAATTTCTTCTCTTGTTAAGGCAAAATTGGCATTGTCGATTTCGTCAATAGCATAAATCATCGGCATTTCGTCAAGCCCGCTTTGCTTATCATGCTTTGGCTTTGTAGTAATTGTGGCAGAGCGTTCTATTAAAACAGGAGGCTCTTTAGAATAAACCTGTTCATTATTCTTTTTTCCCGAAAAGAAGCTTCGTGAAACCGTTTTTTGCTCGTTAACAGCTTTGTCCTGAGTCTTTGGTTTAAACTCAATATGTTTTGTTTTTTCAAGATTTTCGCTTACCTGCGGACTTATTTTTGTTTTGTCAAATTCCGTACTTTTTTCGTGATTATTATTTTCATTTCTTACGGGTATTTCAACACGCTTCACCTGAACATTATTGTTTGAAGTGCCGCTGTTTGCCGACTGTGCCTGCCTGACAGACTTTTGCCTTACTTCCTCCGCCTGCCTGATTATTTCATCGATAGATAAACTTTCTTTCATAATTTACACTCTCTCATTCATCAAAGACCGAGCCTTTGCCTTGCAACTTCATACATAATTACGCTTGAAGCGACAGAAGCGTTGAGCGAATTAACCTTTCCCCTCATAGGAAGTGAAACGGTAACATCGCATTTTTCTTTAATAAGCCTGCCGACGCCGCTTCCCTCATTTCCCACAACAATGGCGCAACCGCCCGAAAAATCAGTCTTGCACCACGGCTGACCGTCCATATCTGCGCAGTAAACCCAGATATTTTGCTTTTTAAGTTCGTCAATAGTTGAAGCCAAGTTGCCTACCTTTGCAACCTTAACATATTCAAGCGCACCGCAAGAGGTTTTTGCAACAATAAAATTAAGACCTACATTTCTTCTTTTAGGAATGATGATGCCGTGAACGCCGCAAGCCTCCGCAGTTCTGATAATAGCGCCCAAATTATGACTGTCCTCAATCTCATCGCAAATAACAATAAACGGCGCTTCGCCCTTACTTTTTGCGTATTCAAGAATTTCATCAACGCTTGAATACGAATGAGCCGGAACATTGGCAACAACACCCTGATGATTTGCACCTGCGCACATAAAATCGAGCTTTTTCCTGTCAACATTTTTTACTACAATTTTGTTTTCCTTGCACATTGCAATAATACGATTGATTGAACCCTCTTTTTCGCCCTTTGCAATGAGCACATTTTCAACTTCCCTGCCGCTTTTGAGCAGTTCTATAACAGCATTTCTGCCTATAATCAAATTGTCGTTTGTTTTGTAATCTTTTTCTTCTCTTGGCATATTTTGTATCTCCGTAAAATTATTCAGTTTAATTATAACATTATATAGTGCTTTTTTCAATTATAAATTACAGTTTGCGGCATATGCTTTTTCTCATATCAAGCTGACAAAAAAGGACCGCACGGCAATGTGCAGTCCTTTAGATTTTAATGATTTATTTTGTTTTTACCTTTTTAACTTTTGACCAGTCAGAATAAACTTTTTTTCCGTTTACGGTTTTATATGAACGAACTTTAACATAATATGTTTTCTTCTTTTTAAGGTCTTTTACTGTTTTAGAAGTTGTTGTTGCTTTCTTAACTGTTGCGGTTTTAGAAGTTTTCTTCGTAAACTTTTTAGATGTAGAATACTTAACCTGATAACCCTTTGCGTTTGAAACCTTTTTCCAAGTTACTTTAAAGCCTTTCTTTTGAGCCTTAATCTTGCTGATAGAGGTCTTTTTAGGCTTCTTTGACTTTGATTTTGAAGCGGCTTTTGTGGTTGAAGTGCTTGAAGCCTTTGTTGTTGAAGGCTCGTTAGCTTTGCTCAAAGTCTTATTAAGGTTATCCATAAGCTGTGAAGCTCTTTCAACTCTTGCAGCGTCTGCTGTTACAGCGGTTGTAGTAGTTGTTTTAACCTGAGAACCTGAAGCTGTCGGAGCAGTTGCCCTTGTAGGAATGATATTGCTCGGAAGGTTTACATCCGGCTTTGTTATTGTTACATCAGGCTTTGTGATTGTTATGTCAGGAATTGAAATTGACGGAGCGGTAATCGGAGCAGAAGTGTCCGGAATTGAAATTGACGGAACAGTTATTGAAACGCTTGGAGTTGTTTCAGTACTTTCAAAAAGAGCATAAAAATACTGAGTAGTACCGCTAATCAATTCAACATTAATAGTTGCTTCTGTTGAATAAGGCTTTTCATCTGTAATATCCTGAAGATTTTTATACCATGCAACAAATTTATAACCCTCATTAGGCTTTGCAGTCAAAGTTACGGTATTACCTGAAACAGACTTTTCAACATCACCGCTTCTTGCAGGAGCAACAACAAAGTTAACATCGCTTCTTGCTTCACTTGTCGATGTGCTGAGATTACTGAGCGAACTTACAAGCGAGCTGAGGTCGATTTTGTCGCCGAGAGCCGCATTTGCACTTACTGCGCCGATAGTCAGGCTAAGCACAAGTATTGCTGAAATAAATAATGATAAAGCTTTTTTCATAGTATAATTCCTCCTAAATACTATATATACTTTAAAACATCTATAATATCGGTAACAACCGGAATATCTTTTCTTAAATCTTTGTCTTTAAACCAGCCCCAATTCATACGAATTGCATTCATACCCGAATCAAGAGCACCCTGAATATCATTTATAGGATGGTCGCCGACATATACACATTCCTCGGTTTTTAAGCCAAGTTTATCAGCCGTATATTTAAACAGCGCCGGGTCAGGCTTATGGACGCCGACATCACCGCTCACAACAGTAATATCGCAATATTTTCTAAGCCCGCTTTGGTCAAGCTTATGGTTTTGAAGATATGACGGGCCGTTTGTAATTATGCCGACAATTAAGCCACGCTCTTTAAGCTCTTTTAAAAGCGGCACAGTGTTTTTAAAAATAACGCAGCAATCGCCGAAACGATTATCATAGTGGTTTGCAAGAACTGTTTTTGACGGTGCGTCACTCCAGTGCCACTTATCAATTAAGCTTTGATACCATTCTTCCCTGTCAACATAGCCGCCGTTGCCGGTAGATACCATATCTTCTTTTCTTCTGTTTTTTTCCTGCAGAGAAATGTCGGGGCAAAACTCGTCCAAAAAAAGGTCCATATATTTTTCAAATGCCGCCGTTCTGTCCTGCAAAGTTTCGTCAAAATCAAATAATACTGCTTTTATCATAAATGAGTTGTTTTTCAAGTTCCTCTACTGATGAAAATTGTTTTTCCCCTCTTAAATATCTGACAAGTTCAATTCTTATATTTTCATTATATAAATCGCCCGAAAAGTCAAAAATATGAGTTTCGGCAAGCGGGGAATCGAGTTTAAAAGTAGGCCTTATACCCAAGTTGGTAAAAGACTTATATTCCTTGCCGAAAACGAAAGTACGGCTTTCATAAACACCGTATTTAGGCACTACCAAGCTTTGAGGCAAACGCTGGTTAATAGTTGGAAAACCGATTGTGCGCCCCCTCATATCGCCCGATATCACCGGAGATTCAAAAGTAAAATTGTAACCGAGCATTTCATTTGCCTGCTCAATTTCACCGCATTTGATACAATTCCTGATTCGTGTTGAAGAAATCGGTTCGCCGTCAAAATCAAGATGTTCAAGAATTCTTACCCAAACATCATGCTTTTCAAGATAATTTCGCATATCGTTAGCCGACCAAGAAGCATTCTTGCCGAATCGAAAATTAAAACCGCACAAAACTGTTTGTGCCCTAAATCTGTCAAGTAAAATTTTATTTATAAAATCTTCGCCGTCCATATGCTTAATCTGTTCAAAATCGGCAAACACAGTATTTTTGTACCTTTTTTGAAACAAGCTTTTTTGGAGGAGTGAAAATTTGTTGTTAACGCAGTAGATAACCGTGTTTTCGGCACCGGTTATTACAGTTTGGTGTGCCCTGTGCATCCCGTCAAAATCGCCGAGAGCCACGGCTCGCCTTTGAATTATATTGTTACTTTTCATACCTGCTAATCACGCTTTACAAGCAGCCTTTCTACGCAAAGCTCATTAGTATCATTATTATATCTTCCAAGTCCCAAAAATCCTATATCTTGAGAATACACCTTATAGCTTTTGTTTTCAAGCGTTTTTTTTATACGATTTGCATCAAGTGGAGCACCGTTTTGAAATCTTTTTGCCTGAAGCGGAGAAACAAAAACGCTTTCATAAGAAGAAAACATTTCCTCCACACTTTTAAGCACATCGTCAAAACCAAGCTCGTTATCTTTTCTTTCCTGCATATTTTCAAGGCTCACGCAGTTTTGGAGAGTAAAACCCATTGCAAGTGTTCTTTCAAGCTCAGTCATAACAGCGCCGCAGCCAAGTTTTCTGCCTATATCGTCAATCAAAGTTCTTATGTATGTGCCTTTTGAGCAAATCACATTGATTGTATAAAGATTTTCAGCCTCACTGCAAAGTTCTTTTACAAGAGTAAGTTCTTTAATTTCAACCTCTCTTGCTTTTCGCTCAACCTCAATACCTTTTCTTGCCAAATCGTAAAGCCTTTGACCGTCAACGCTGACAGCGGAATACATCGGCGGAATTTGATTGATTTTACCGTGAAAATCATCAAGCGCCTTTTCAACATCGTCAATACCGACATTAACCTCGTATTCACCCGTGATTTCACCCGTTATGTCAAGCGTGTTTGTAGTTTTGCCCAAAAGAAACTGAGCCTTATAACCCTTGTCACTGTCAGGCAAATAATTTAAAAACCTTGTTGCGCCGCCGAGCATAATAGGCAAAACACCGGTAGCCATAGGGTCAAGCGTACCGGTATGCCCTGCCTTTTTTTCCCTCGTTATGCCACGAACTTTTGCAACAACGCCAAAAGAAGTAATATCCTTTGGTTTATTAATACAAATTATACCTGTCATGCAAGTATCTCCTTGCTTTTTTCAACCAAAAGCCTTCTTGCTTCCTTAACATCGCAGTCGAACCTGCAACCTGCCGCCTGAGCGTGACCGCCGCCGCCGAAACACTTTGCAAGTTCTGCGGCATTAACGCTTTCAAATGTTCTGATTGAAGCTTTGCACGAACCGTCCGGCTTTTCCGTAATTGTTATGCCGATTTCAACGCCCTCAATTTGCCTTGTAAGAGGAGCAAGACCCTCTGTTTCCTGCATATTTGAGCCTGTAAGCTGAAACATTTCCTGAGTGACGGTGATAACCGCAACCCTTTCGTGTTCATAAAAGCGCATAGTTTCGATGGCAAGCCTTTCAAGTCTTGCATAAGTCTTGGTTTTCGTTTCAAACATAATACGGTTGATTTTTCCGTTATCGGCGCCTGCTTCAATAAGGTTTGCAGCAACACGATAAGTCTGCGCCGTTGTTGAATCGTAGCGGAAACAACCCGTATCGGTAGTTAAACCCGTATAAAGGCAGTCTGCTATCTTTTTGTCAACTTCAACTCCGAGTGCGAGAACCACCTCATACATAATTTGGCAAGCCGCCGGAACATCCTCAAGAAGAAGATAATCGGCATACTCTGTATTTGTTGAATGGTGGTCAATACACATATCAATCTTGTACTGTTCTTCAAGACCGCCCAAAAGGTTAATTGTAGCCACATCAACGGCAACCACATATTCGGGTTTAAATTTGATTTCGACAATATCGTCAAAAAGATAATTGTACTTTTTCGGAATAGAATCTGCATTAATTACCTCACAAATCTTTCCGATTTTCATAAGTGCACGACAAAGCGCATAGCCGCAACCGAGAGTATCCCCGTCGGGGTTTGCGTGAGTAAGAATAAGAATATTATCTTTTTCTTTCAATATGTCTGCACACTGTTTTACACTAATCTTCATGATTTAATTCCTTAATTTTTTCAAAAAGGTCCATACCCTTTTCAATAGAATCGTCGGCAATAAACTTCAGCTCCGGACTTTTTCTTAAATGAAGCCTTGAACCGAGCTGCTTTCTGATATAGCCTTGAGCGCTTTCAAGACCTTTAACAGATTTTTTAGCCGATTCAATACCGTCCATTGCACTGATATAAACCTTTGCGTAGCTTAAATCACCGCTCACATCAACTTTAACCACAGTAAGCATATCGCTGATTCTCGGGTCTTTAAGCTCACGCATTATTGAAACAATCTCTCTTTTAATATCTTCGCTTATTCTGTCAATATGAAATCCAGCCATAATTAATCCCTATATTCCTCAACAATGTATGCCTGAAGAATATCGCCTGATTGAATGTCATCCCAACCGTCAAGACTGATACCGCATTCGTAACCCGATGAAACTTCCTTGACCTCATCCTTAAACCTCTTGAGGTTTGCAAGCTTAACATCGGCAATTTGCTTACCGTTTCTGATAACTCTTACTTTACCGTCACGCTTAATTGTACCGCTGGTTACAAGTGAACCTGCAATAGTGCCGGCAGAAGAAATTTTGTAAACTTCTCTTACTTCTACCTCACCGGTGTCAACATCACGATACTTAGGAGCTCTCATACCACGCATAGCTCTTTCGATATCTTCAATAGCATCATAAATAATGTCGTATTGTTTAATTTCAACTCCGTCACGCTTTGCATTGTCTGCCGCAATTTGGTCAACGCCGATATTGAAAGCAACAATAATTGCATGAGAAGCTTCGGCGAGCATAACATCGCTTTCGCTTACGGCACCGACTGCACCGTGAACGATTTTAACATTAACCTCGTCATTTTCAATTTTAAGAAGCGACTGCTTAACCGCTTCAACAGAACCCTGAACATCGGCTTTAACTATAATGTTAAGTTCTTTCATTTCGCCCTCTGAAATAGTGTCAAAGAGAGTATCAAGAGTAACTTTCTGGAAGAGATTGAATTCTTCTTCCTTAGCCTTAGCCTTTCTCTGCTCAACAAGTGCCCTTGCAAGCTTTTCGTCGGATACTGCGTTAAATTCGTCACCGCTCATAGGCGCCGAGTCAAGACCCATAATTTCTACAGGAACTGACGGACCTGCACTTTCAATCGGCTTTCCGTGATAATCTGACATAGCACGAATTTTACCTACTGCCGTGCCTGCTACGATAATATCACCTGCGTTAAGAGTACCGTTTTGAACAAGGAGAGTTGCGATAGGGCCACGACCCTTGTCAAGCTTAGCTTCGATAACAACACCCTTTGCGCTTCTGTCAGGATTAGCTTTAAGCTCTGCCATTTCAGCAACAAGAAGTATTGTTTCAAGAAGCTTATCAATACCCATTCTTGTTTTAGCCGAAACAGGAACACAAATAACATCGCCGCCCCATTCTTCCGGAACGAGTTCGTGCTCTGTAAGCTGCTGCATAACTTTATCAGGGTTTGCACCCTCTTTATCCATCTTGTTAATAGCAACAATAATATCAACGCCCGCTGCTTTTGCGTGGTTGATAGCTTCAATAGTTTGAGGCATAATACCATCATCGGCAGCTACTACCAAAACAGCGATATCCGTTGCCATTGCACCCCTTGCACGCATAGCTGTGAAAGCAGCATGACCCGGAGTATCAAGAAATGTAATCTTTTGACCGTTAACATCAACCTGATATGCGCCGATTGCCTGAGTAATACCGCCGGCTTCGGTAGCTGTTACATCTGTGTCACGAATTGCGTCAAGAATAGAAGTTTTACCGTGGTCAACATGACCCATAACGCAAACGACCGGCGGTCTTGTTACTGCGTTTTCATCGTCTTCAACTTCTTCTTCAATAATCTGTTCTTCAATAGTAACAACAACTTCTTTTTCACACTTTGCGCCGAGTTCGGTTGCAACAATTTCAGCAGTGTCATAGTCGATAACTTCGTTAACTGTTGCCATAACGCCGAGGCTCATAAGCTTTTTGATAACTTCGGTTGCTGTCATACGAAGAAGCTTTGCAAGGTCGCCGACTGTAATTTCCTCAGGAACGGTAATCTTAACCGGCTTCTTCTTTCTCTGCTCCTCAATACGGGCAAGACGCTGCTGCTCTGTTTCCTTTTTGCGAGTGCGAACGCCTTTCTTCCTGTTATACTGCTTCGACTTCTGATTGAGCTTCTGCTTTTTCTGATAATCATTAGTCATATTGTTTGCAGGCGCAATATCTTCATACTTTTGATTGTATTTTTCAAGGTCAACATTGTTAACACGGGTATTAACATGCCTTGCTTCGCCCTTGGTTCTTGCCTGCGGAGCCTGAGTGGCTTTTTTCTTTGCCTTTTCCTCTGCTCTCTTTGCAGCTTGCTCTGCCATTTGAAGAATAGCAGCCTGACTTTGATGCTTTTTGTTTTCATCTTTCTTTTCAGGCTTAGGAGCAGACTTTTTGTCGCTTGCTTTCTTTTCTGCAGGCTTTTTGTCACTTGCTTTCTTTTCGGCAGACTTTTTCTTTTCAGGCTTCTTGCCGTCTTTTGCCGAATTGTAGTAAGCGTCAAAACTGCTTACGCTGTTATCTGTTGTGAGCTTATCAACCAAGATGTCAAGCTCTCTCTCTTCAAGAACGGTGTTAGCCTTTTTTGCCGGACCGTCGCAATATTCACTTAAAATATTGATAATGTCCTTGTTATTTTTACCGAAATCTTTTGCTACATCGGAAACTTTAAATTTAATAACCATTGGCATTTCCTCCTGTTTAGTATCAATTAACTGTACTCTTACTGTTCAAGCAGTGAAATTATTTTTTTAGCCATATTTTCATCATCTACAGCCATAACGCCGGCTTTATAGCCCACGCCGAAATAAATTTCATTAATTGTGATGTCCGTTTTAATAAGCTTAACATTAAAATGATGAAGCTCTTTTGTCCTCTCAAATTCGGCTACAAGCCTTGGGGACACATCACTGCAAAACAAAACAAGCTTTGCCTTATGCTCAAACATTGCGTGCTGTGCCATATCGTGACCCATTGAAAGCTTGCCTGCACGCCTTGCAAGCCCTAACATTGAAATAACCTGATTCTTAGGCATTTTCTATTTCTTCTTCCATTTTACTATATACTTCATCGTCTATCTGCATAGAAAAAGCACGCTCAAACGCTCTCTTTTTCCTTGCTTTTTTTAGACAATCGGCATTTTTGCAAACATATGCGCCCCTGCCTGCTTTCTTGCCCGTAAGGTCAAGCGAAACTTCACCGTTTGGACTTTTAACAACTCTTACAAGTTCCCTTTTGTCAAACATTTCGCCGCAGCCTGTGCACATACGCATAGGTATCTTTTTGGTTTTCATATCACAGCCGCCTTTCTGTTAAAAATGCGTTGTAATTAATTATTCTTCGATTGCAGCATCTTCTGCTGTTTCTGCCGTTTCATCTGCTTCTTCGCTACTTTCGTTTGTAAAGAAACCCGATTCAGGCTTAATGTCTATCTTCCAGCCGGTAAGTCTTGCGGCAAGGCGAACATTTTGACCCTTGTTGCCGATAGCAAGTGAAAGCTGGTCGTCAGGAACTGTTGCACGGCAGCTCTTAGCTTCCTCGTCAAGAATTTCAACTTCGCAAACTTCACTCGGTGCAAGCGCCGCACTTACATACTGCACAGGGTCTTCACTATATTTAACGATATCAATCTTTTCGCCGCCGAGTACTTCAACGATGTTTGAAACTCTCTGACCTCTCGGACCGATACAAGCGCCGACCGGGTCAACATTTTCGTCGGTTGAATAAACTGCAATTTTAGTTCTTGAGCCTGCCTCACGGGAAACAGATTTAATTTCGATAGTGCCG
>OIZX01000819.1_pt1 | contig 18643 bp, 15 predicted proteins | sample 1588621 | NCBI WGS metagenome assembly OIZX01 (sample SAMN03283276) | human gut metagenome | biome: human-associated habitat; material: feces | host: Homo sapiens | place: Peru | collected 2012 | reverse complement strand
AAGGCCAAAGTCGAGAAGCAGGAATTATAGGTATACAAAAATGAAAAACTCAGATAGATAAGCATAGGATATTTATCGGATTATCATTAAATTCGCTACCGAATAAAACTAAATATCCAAAACAATTATGGAATCCGGAAAAGGTTATGTTTACATATTGACAAATCCTTCATTTCGTGAGGATTGGGTCAAGATCGGCAAGAGTTCACGTCCTGTGGATGTTCGCTCGAAGGAATTGGACAACACTGCGGTTCCACTGCCGTTTGAGGTTTACGCCACGCTTTACACCAGCAAATACAGCAAGGTTGAAAAGCAGATTCACAAGCAGATAGACAGGCTGACGGATTTGAGGATCCGCCAGAACAGGGAGTTTTTCAACATCGCTCCCGCTGTGGCACTTGACATTATGCGTGATATGGCCGATCTTCTGGACGATGCGGAACTGGCCATCTATGTTGACGGAAAACCGGTAATATCCCAGAATAAGGAACAGGACAACGCCATCAAGAACGAAGAGGCGGAGAAAAAGAAGCGGATAGCCAGGCCAAATTTTAAATTCCATATGGTTGGAATAAACATAGGAGACACGGTCATATTCGATGAACTGAATATTCCATTAAAGGTCGCGACGGATGACAAGGTTGAATATGACGGGCGGCTTTATAGCTTGTCAGCCTTTACGGGAACGTTTCTTCCTGTTGAAAAGCAGAACACTTCCGGAGCTTATCAAGGTCCGAAATATTTCAGCTTCAAAGGGAAGGTTCTGGCGGATCTACGTAATGAGATCGAAAAGGAGCAGTGTGGAGGCGATAATTAGGCGGCAAGAATAATCGCTTAAATATGAGACGTATAGCGGTTGTTATATTCATAATGATTCTTGCTTGCGTGGTGGCGGACGCGCAGTCTTACATCAGGCGCGGGAAGGATGTTTACTCGACGCCACTGTACAATTGGGACGGAAGTTGCCTGCGGGCGGGGAACAGTAAATATTCAGAGGTTCTGATTAATTTCGATGGTGAATATATCCGCCGAGGCGGCAGTCGCTATGGTGAGATTCTGTACAATTGGAACGGGGTGGAGCTGCGTGGCGGTCGCGGCAAATATGCCAAGGTGCTTTTCAGCTGGGACGGGAAATGTATCCGCCAAGGCGACAGCAGATATTCCGCCGCGCTGTATAATTCTGACGGTCAATATATTCGCAAGGGTGAGGAAAAATATTCACAGCCACTGATGAATATTTCAGGACCAGTTCCTCCCGCGGTGCTGATTTACATCTTGCTGCTGTAGCACGCCGGATAATGGTCGGCTATGTGCGCCTTGGTGGCCGCTGGTTATCAGTGGAGCTGCTGTTGTTTACAAGTCGCGCCAGAGACGGTCATTGTCTAATTTGCCAATGACCGCCTCTGGCGGAACCGACCCTGACCAGAACTCCCGAGGACTTGAGACTGGCCACGAGACGCTCGCAGCTTCGCTGGCTTAGGCCGGAGTATGCGGCTAATTCTGGGACTGTTACAGATGGGTTTATTGCTATTTCGCTGAGTATAAGCTTTTCCGGCGCTGTCGGAATATGTGGGCGGAATGATAGCCTCGGCTCGTTGAAAGGCGGATCTGCCTCATTTGACAAAGAATATGTGGCCTGAGGTTCCGACAAGCATACGTTTGCCGTGTTATCAATGTATTTCTTAACAAATTGTACCTGAAACGAAAGCCCCACCTCACGCCAGCGGAACTGAATTTCCGGATAGTCCTTTAACTCTTCTGCGACAAGTTTCAGCCCATTCCCCCACTGATCGATGATACCCAGTCTCCTGAACACCGGTGCGATGACCTTGTTCCGCGCGTCTGACTGCCGACTCTCCATATCAGAATAGTCTATTGATGGAGGAAGAAGCCCAGGGCTTGTGATCTCAATCATATCATCATAGATGGCAATCTTCACGTCTTTTCCCGCCAGTGAATATTGGCGGTGAACCACAGCGTTCCGGATGATCTCTCTTATAGCCTTGACGGGATATTCCCAACGTGAGACAGTATAAACACCCTGAATTGAGCCCGACTGTCTGATGTTCCTTAGGACGAATGCGTACGCGACCTCGACCTGCTCCGCGATGCCATAGTCGTAAGTCTTTCTGTCAATGAACTCCCCGGCACTTGTCCCTTTGAAACGAGCGCACTCAATCTTCGCGTTAGGGAACAGGCTGCGGTGCAGTCCGTCATCTGAAAGCAGGACAAGAGCATTCGTAGGGTACAGCACTCCCCTTTCGGGCTTTGCCAATTCAAGTTTCATCAAAGCCGAATCATCCAGAATCTCTCCTGTCTTTTCCTCGTAAATACGGCGGAATCCACGGAAATCAAGGTCTGCCAAAGGCTTCTCCAAAACAATCTCTCCGTCAAATGAAATGTTCCGCCTTCGCCTCTCTAGTTCCGCGATAATCTCCTCGTCGGCCAAGCGATTGTTGGAGCCGACACGCACGTAAGTCCCGCTTGCCTTACCTTCTGATTTAAGGTAATATGGAGGTGTGCTGCCACGGTACACCCTCACACGCACGACACTGCGTCCACCAACTGAAATGAACGAGATGTCCGGTAACACAGACGGATAGCACCTGTCATATATCATATTACTCAGTTGCTCCTCGATTTGTGGCAAATCAATTTCGGGCATGCCGACCGGGCGATGATGGTCATCAATGCCTATGAATATCTCACCACCGGCATCATTCGCAAAAGCGACAACGGTTTTTGCCAAATCAGAATTCTTAGGCAGGCTCGCCTTGAATTCCAGTGTCCTCCCCTCCGGACTCCTCAAAATCTCTTCAATCGTACGGTCTTTCATGGCATTCAATTTAATTCTGCGTAAAGATAAGACAAATAAATCACATTACCGCCATTTGGCGGTAAAAAAAATAACGGGCAATGAAACGATGTCAATATGATGGCTCTCTTCAATGTTTTTTCGTAACTTTACCAAGAATATGTCGTTGAAGACGTAAAAGGACAAACGAACTAAATTATTGCGATACAATGAGATTGGTGATTCAAAGGGTGTCGCGCGCAAGCGTTGCCATTGAGGGTAGAACCGTGTCGGAGATCGGGAACGGGCTTCTGGTGCTTGTCGGAGTCGAGACCGGAGATACGGAAGAGGATATGCACTGGCTTGTGGGTAAGACGGTGGGACTGAGGATATTCAATGATAAGAATGGCGTTATGAACAGGAGTGTTGTGGATGTTGGAGGAGAGGTCCTTGCGGTGTCGCAATTCACTCTGACGGCATCCACCAAGAAAGGCAACCGCCCTTCATACATACGAGCCGCAGGCCACGACATCGCTGTCCCGTTGTACGAAAAGTACTGCGAGGAGGTCTCGGCGGCGATCGGCAAGCCGGTCGGCAAAGGAGTATTCGGCGCGGATATGCAGGTCTCCCTTGTCAACGATGGCCCGGTGACGATAATCATCGACTCAAGGATTCGGGAATAGATTCACAGCCGCTCAATGAATATTATAAACCCGCTGCTGTCGTAATGACAAACCTTACAGCAGTCGGGCGATCTTGGGGATCAAGGTGATGTCAGCAGGCAGCCATTCGACTGAACCGAGCTGTTCGGCGGTGAGCCAACGGGCGGCCTCGTGCTCGACCAGATGAAGGTCACCGGAAAGGATGGTGCAGGCGTAGCACTTCATCGAAAGGTGGAAGTCCGGGTAGTCATATTCAATGGTGTCAATCAGTTCGCCGACTCGGATCTCGGTTTCCAGCTCCTCGCGGATCTCCCTTCTAAGTGCATCCTCAGGACTCTCCCCCGCCTCGACCTTGCCGCCGGGAAACTCCCAACCATCCTTGAATGCACCGTAGCCACGCTGCGTGGCGAAGATTTTCCCATCTTTGAATATCACGGCTGCAACTACGTTTATCGTTTTCATTTTCAATGTCATTTAAAAGTTAAACATTCGCTGACGTGATGTAGTCGTACAGATTCTTCTCGACCGGAGTTTCAATAGCAGTTCTTTCACATCTTGACCGAATGTACATCTAAGTCAATTGGGTACGCGCCGCGTACCTTTTCTTCATATTCTCTTTTACCGTTCTTCATAATAATACGAATAATCTATTCCTTTCATGAACATCTCCCTGTCATTCACCTTATCCGTCAGTGCATCTTTCAGAAGACCCTTGATTTCCGTGCTATCCGCCACGCTCTTTTCCATTGCCGCAATATAAGCATATTTGTCAATTTGGCTCCAATCAATGCACTGTCCAAGTCGCTTCTTCAGAATCAGGTCTAGCCAAATCCTCGTTGTTCGCCCATTACCTTCACGGAACTGATGCGCCACATTCATCTCCACATACTTGTCAGCAATCTCATCGAAAGACTCTTCCGGCATATGCTCAATGTTTTGCAACGTTTGCGATAAAAATGCCACTGGGGCGAATGTGAACCCACCCTTGGAAATATTCACTGAACGGATCTGTCCGGCGAAGTCATATAATCCACCAAACAGATATGCGTGAATCTGCTGAAGTCCCTTCACGGTTCCGACCTCAATGCTGTCAAGTAAGGAACTCTCGAACAGGGTGTAGGCCTTCACCTTGCTCTTTCCATCGATGGTATCTTCACCGAAAGTAAACCACTCAATGAATCGCGAGGCCTTGTTGTTCGGCATATTCTTCGCCAACTCGATAACTCCAGATGCATCAAGGACATCTGTCAATCTCATCTTCCCGTCTGGCGCTCGCAGTTTGAACTGGTTAGTGTCACTAACCAGTTCAACCCCATCCTTCTTCAACTTGCTCTTCAGATACTTCCAATAGTTCCTGTTCTAGGCATAGTCATCCTGCGCATTAAGCACACCGACAATGTCAAGCACACTGTACCACCACTTAGAATTCCCCTCATCCCAAATGGCCCGGACCTCTCGGTCGTCGAAGAAACGGATTGATATTTTATTCATAGTTATTGTGATATATAGCTTATTCTTAACATATTAGTTGCTCGTAACTAAATATTCTTTATAAATCTATCAAGTCTTTTTATATAAAGGAATGTTGAGGACATCCTTTTTTGTTGGTGTATATACAAAAGCTACACTAAACCTTGCTCTTGTTACAGCAACATAAAGTTTACTTCTTGCTTCGGGCTTAAGCTCTGCTCCTTTCAAAATCCATTTGATGATTGGATTGGTCGGGTATATAAGAACTCTGTCAAAAGATTGTCCTTTAGATGCTCCAAAGTTAATTACGGGACATTTGCTAGATACAATTGTTGACTTACTGTTTCGTAATTGAACAGGACTAAATGTATCTAGGTAAGAGTCAACATCTTCTTCCTTCACGATATAGACACCCATGTGATTTACAATGGTCTTATTCCCCGACATACATTGAGTATATTCAGGAAAAATGAAATTAGCAAAATTACAAATTTCCGGAACACACCGATAATTAGTTTGTAATGTCGTATCATCATATTCGATAATTCCAGCAGTATATAGTGCTGAAAAATACGTGTTTATCCTTTCTTGACGGTACTGTTTGTTTTTACTCGAATTATTTGTTGTAAATGTTCCTTGTCGATGATCTCCGACCAATAAGATGTTGATTGGAGAGTGGAGTAGCAACTTTATAAATTCCAAATCATATCCGGCCAAATCCTGTACTTCATCAATAAAGATACTAGAATAGATTTTAGATAATCTAGAAATAACTAAACCATTAGTTTGCTTATCAATTTTGCAGACCAGTTTTGAAATCTTATCAGAATATATTTTGCCATCTTTATTTAAATAATGATGACAAAAATCAGATTCCTTTGTCCTGAGTGCCGATTGTTGGTTCATTAGAATTAAATTATCTATTCTTTTATCTGCATATACCATACTCTGATATGGACGGACACCATGTTTTAATAAGAAGGAGAACCACGGAATAACAGTTATATTCATTGGAATGTGATGAACTTCTGCAATTATTCGTGATTTTATCTCCTCTGTGTTTTTATCTGTGAATGTTGTTATCAATACATTCCCAGAGGCTCTTCCTATAGCCTCCTTGACAAGGTGTTGAGTTTTTCCAGAGCCGGCCGCTGCAATTATTACTTTATTGCTCATTGTATTGCATCCAAGATATATTGAGGATAGTTTATTTTTGTTTCACTCTTAAAGATAGCTAAAGCGCAATCGGTCTTGTTGCTTTTCATATATTTAAGCAAATCTTCGTCTTTTGAGAATGACTTACTTAAGATTTTATTAAAAACATGTAAAGAATTTGACTTTAACAATTCGGGCTCAAGCGTATTACAGTTGTAAGGTTTCCCATCAATCTCTGTTGGAAATGAATCAACATTCGAATCAAAACATATCTTGATGTTTGACCTATTCAGGTATGCTGCATACTTATTCTGCAAGGCAGACACATCTCCATCGTTATCCGTAACCACACATACATTTAGAGCTAATTTATCCGCAATTTCAAGGAAACGTAAGAAAGATAAATTGTAGGCTGAAATTACATCAATGCTGTCTTCGATTGGTAATTTCTCATGCTTGTCAAGATAAGCACGTTGAACAACTAATTCATCAGATGGGCCTTCCACTAAAATAGCTTTCTTGCACAAGATGAGTCGAAGCGTGTTATAGCCGGGTAAAGACTCGAAGTATGCTTCGGTATTTATATCCAAATTTGACAATTTAAGGACATTATTCCCATTTAGTAATAGTAATTTTGATAGACCTAATTTATTTGCGACAAAACTACTATGTGTGCTTATGATCACTTGTTTTCCCGTACAATGCTCCCTTATATAAGATATTAACTCATTCATCTTTGCATGAGAAAGATGGTTTTCGGGTTCTTCAACAAGAACGACCCCAACATTTGATACTTTTTTATTACCTAATGCTAAGTTTGTTTTTATGATAGCTTGTTCGCCTTTACCAATATAAGTAAAAGGAATATCATCGAGATATGTCATCAAAAACGATTCCCATGCATTTCTTGATGACATATCAACTGAAATTTCTATCTCTTTATTGGTGATTTTGGAAGTATTCTTAAGGTTCTTGTTGATGTCAGATACCGATGGATTGTCAGAAAAATCATCTTGCAAACTTCTGAATGCTTGAGTTATCTTAACTATATCATCAGTTTCAAGGCTATCCTTGACAATTCGTGAAATATAAATATCTGAGCCATTGGGCAACTTACCACTCTCGGAATCAATTAATGCTACCTTAAGTGGGATAGACCGGCTGGTAATATTGTCCCAAGCGAAAGAAGTCCAAACAATATCATAATACTCTATAGGCAAACTTTTCAGTTCTATCGAGTTTTCAATAATGGAATTATATTCATCATTATATTTTTCATTAAATTCAATTTCAAAACGCACTCCACAATCATTTGAATTTTCCGAATTATGAGAACCATTAAATAATGCCGGCGCATCTTCCCCACCAAAATACACTTCAATAAGGACCTTAGGTGGCTTCTGTGCATTGCCAGCTTTTACACTTGAGATGTAATCTTTGACAATGTCTTTGTTGAATAAGTATTGACTTAACTCATTACGAAGATATTTTCCTCTGAACATACCAGTGAGAGCTATGAATATCGCTTCGATGACAGTCGATTTTCCAGCCTCATTGTTGCCTACAATGATGTTCAAATCATCGTTAAGTTCAAGATTAAAAGATCCCTTAAACTTTTTGAAATTTTCAATATGAATTTTTTTGATATACATATCGTTGATCTTTTTTAGTATTCTATCTTTTTATCCACTCTCGCCTCACAAACTGCGCATCATATCGTGTCTTAGGCGAGCACTCCACCCGAGTACAATCCAACACTTCACTATCCATCTCCCGCTCACCATCAAACTCCACCACCAAATAAATCTCGCAAGTCCCCACATTCTTGTAAACACCTTCATCCACATCCTCCGCACCAGTCACTCCACTGCAAGACTTCACCGCAAACAGATGCTGCCCGTCACGTCTCCGATTATGGAACATCACATACCCAATCTCCCCGATGTGCTCCACAATCTCCATAGACTCCCGTGAATACTTTAGCCCCACTGCAATCCTTCCATCGTTAATAAACCTCGTGGTCTTCGTTCCGAAATTTTCCATCATAACCATTAGGACGCCATTCTTCCCCGTAGTAGCAACCGCTTGAACCTCATCTTCATACGGCGGTAATACCTCCTCCGGATTCCGCCCAAGCTCACAAGGCACCACGTAGAAAGCTGTGCTAAGTGATTCCAACACCTCCGCATTTTCCTTCTTAACAGCTTCTCTCCGCACTTCCAGTACCGCCGATGGATTTTCCAAAGCCAATGAATATATTCCCTTGTCCTCAAACGGAGTATAGACCTTGCCGAGCAACTGCTTGAAATGCTCCCGAATATACTTTACTCCATCCACGCCTGAATGTTGCCTCATCGCATAGAACTGATACTGCTTCCCAAGAATCTCTTGAATCTTCGCCCTGAAAATTTCTCGAACCTTATTCTTCCAAGTCGCCTTTTGCCCTGCATTGTCTCTCGCATAAAGCGACACAACATAAAGGAAATTCACATCATAATGGAATACTAATAGTGTATCCCTGTCAAACAGCCTGTTCTCGAACTGACGGCTTACAAAATACGGATGTCTCCTCTCCGTCTCGTCAACTCTGTCAGCATAGGATAGTCCGGAATCCATCTTCGCGCTGATAAAGAAGTTAGGAATTACATTGTACCCTTCGGTCACATCATCTCTCAATTTAAGATCTGTAGACTTCGGCTTCCCATCCATAAACAAATCAAGATTCCACTGGATCACATTCCGTGCGTATGTGTATTGCTTATAGACCGACTCTTTCCCGACATCGTTCCCCAACTTATAATACTTGCTGTCGCCAATGTAGTAAATCGGCTTTTCATCATTCTCGATGAGTCCTTGCCAACTGTACATATGATCGACCCTCTTGCCATCGTACTGCTCTTTAAGCCCGACTGGAATATCCCTATCACCAATCAGTTCATCGATTATAGCCTCAAAGACAATGTTAAAGTTCTTTACCAACAAATACTCCTTCTGTTCGGCATTGATTCGTATTTGGTATGCCTTGTCAAAGAACGCATAGCACAAATCCCAAATCTGCAAAGCCTTGTCAGAAAAATACTTGTATTTAATATGCCGCAGTCTTACCTTACCTTGACCATCTAGAAACTGTTCAAATCGCTTTCCACGAATCAGTTCAAATCCCAATGTTATAGAAACAGGGAATCCGTAAGTCTCACTGATGTAGTTCAGAATCGAAAAGAATATGACAAGCAATTCCTCATCGAAATTGATCTGTCGTTTCTTATTCACCGGAGAAATATAGACAGGTGAGCCGTCCTGCACGATGGCAGAGGAGTGAGCAATAATTCTTGTCCAGTTTATCTTGTTCAGCCCGGAGCGCAGATTCTTCATCGTAAACATAAAGAAATCTTGATTCTTGCGATTGAAGCGGACAAGTGAAAGTAGCACATCAAGGAATGTCTGACTTTGATGCCTTCTATTCCCTCCCATCTGAGTGACCTGCCGATGATAGACAATGTCATTGCCCTTCTTCGACTTGTTGAACACCGTAATTGCGCGGTAAATCCACACCGCAAACTCGTAGATGAAGTTCCGCTCCACCGACGATAATCCTGCCGCATTGTCGAAGTCAATGAGATCTTCCGGCTTCAGATGCCCGAATACGAGATTCTCTTGATTCATCAGCACTTTCGGCAGGATGAAGACGCAATCTCCGATAGTAGGATTATAGAAATATCCCACATAATTCACGCTGACCAGATGGTCGATATTTTCCAATGCGTCAAGTCCCGAAAGACTCTCATTGACATCGGATGCGTTGTATTGATATTCTTCTATCAGCAGTCTCATATCCTATCAAAAAGTTTCTTCAGCAAGTAACCGGCAAGTTAAAATCAAGTTAGCCGTGTACCTTGCAGTGGCTTCTATTGGCGTTTTAGCCTTTATCCCTCTTTGAAAATCAAGTTACGAGCAAGTTAACATCAAGTTGCCGCCAAGTTAGATTATGCCCAAGCCGGAATGTATTTCATATATCGTGGTGCCGTATCCGGATCAAGCGGTTTGACAAGCCCTTGTCCTACCGCTTCCTTGATGAGCCTCGATATGCTACCGGCCAATGATTCCTTGACCCCGAACCTCTTCCTGAGCGACGCATTAGTCAGCCCGTCACCTTGAATATACATCAAGCAAGCGTGCAGATAGCAAGACCATAACTTATCCTCCATTGGGATATTAGCGAATTCCATCCGTGAGAACAAAGTCACTTTTGTTGAATCTGTAAAGATCTCGATGCGAGGAGCCGGCATATATAGCATCTCACAAGCCAAAACCATTCTGTCCCAACCTCTGCCAAGTTCCTCGCACATCTTGAGCCTACGCATCAGTGACGCAAGTTTCTCATTACGTGATTTTGGCGGATTATCGACAATCCTCTTGATGTCAACCAAAGGAATTCCAGGGTTCGTCACCTCAATGCGGTTCTCGAATATCTCCACCATCGGACCTGCTCCGGAAATGTAGAAATCTTGATGAATGAGAGCATTGGCGATAGCCTCTCTGATGACTGGAATCGGAAACTTGTTCTGCATTGTCAGCAGAATCGCGGAGATGTCCTCCTCGCTCGGCAGAAGTGCGCTAACATAACGCACTGCGTTCTCGAATCCTACGGCATATCCTGTACTGAAAGCCTCCTCCTTCTGTATCGCCAGGCGATTGACACCAGCATACTGCACAACCCTCAGTGCTTTCCTCCCAAGTCTTGAAAACTCGTTCAAGTCCTTGGCGAAGAGCAATGCTCCGAGGTTGGTGATGGCATAAAGTCCGTTGTCCAGTTTTGCAATAATCCCGTCTTCCAGAAGATAATGCGCAATGCCGTTTTCGTCAATCGGTTGAGGTATCTCTAGAAGCGAAAAGTACGCATCGACATTTATCAATTTGATAATATCAGTGAAATGAAGATTCTCCTTGATGAAAACATCCTCAAATTGGCTGTGCCGAAGCTTGTCCCAAAGTTGGGTCCTCAACGCCGGAAACTCGTACAGTTTCTTTGTATAGCTTCCGCTTCGAATGTAATCCACATTCTGAAATGCCACAGGCTCATTCATCGCCTTATGGATTTTTAGGACTTCGATGTACTTTCCGTCTATCTCCGTATTCAAGAACTCGAAATCCGCATTCTTCGATAACAAGTATCTAAGCCAATTCTCCAGCTCCTGATTCCCTTTCTTCACCTGTGGAAGTCTGACGGTTGTACCGACGATGTTGTGGCTATCATCCTTAACGCCCCAAATCATATAAGCGCAGTCGTGGTCAAGTAGAGTCGCACTATTTGCCAATGCGCTGATGTCCGCTCCGATCATCATAGGGTCGCAGTTGTTCTCCTTGAACTCAAGCCATCCTGTTTCGGCCGGAAGTTTGCAAAGCTCCTTCACGAGCAAATCAATGTTCTCTCCCATATGCGCTAATTGCTTCCGTCATCTACTTGAGGCGAATCTGACGGTTTATTGTCAATGCTATCAAGCCCAAGATTCTTCAGGAACTTCTCCACTATCATTTCATTCGCCTTCCCGTCAGCAAGGAAGAACTCCTGGAATGTAATGGGCTTTCCATCATCTCCCTTGAATATGTCATTGTCAAATCCGTAGTCCTTGAAAACGTCGTTCCAAAGATAGAACGCTACTTTCCCGATAAACTTATCCGCCGAAATCACGCCATTGCTATCAGCCTTCGCAAAGAAATATCCAAGCTTCTTGTCCTCTGAAGACGTTGTGTCGCAAACAACGTCGTTTATCTTATCCAAGAACGCCCACCAATCATATCTGTTTCCGTTCGTCTCAATCACCCAGCCTTTCTCAGCATTGGAGATAGGAATATACTTCCACTCCCAACGCCTCTTGAATGCAGAGTCAATAGGGAAGAGGCTCTGGTCGCTCGTGTTCATCGTAGCCCAAATGAAGAGATTGTTCGGCAACAACAGTACTTTCCCCTCTAAGACTTCAGCGATGACATCATCGTACTCTTCCGTGTACAAGCCATTTATGCTCTCTTTTGCCTTGATTTCCAGATTCCCCAATGCCTTTTTTAGATGCTTGGCCATATCATTGTCAGCCTTGATAGGGTAGTCTGAGAACCCTGCATCGTTTCTGTCAAGCAATTGGAACAGGTCACCGAAAATCTGAGCGCAGTTTCCACGGTTGATTTCCTCGATTATAAGGTACTGCTCTTTCGGTTGTTCTCCATCTTGCGCTTCGGCATACTTCATCCAAGCCTCAATATAAGTCTGTAAAAATGCCTGCTCCACAAACTCATAGACAATCTTATCCTCCACTATAGGCTTTCCATCAGTATCTTTGGCCACCACAACCTTTTCTCCAAATGGAGAGTAAACCGGAACCTCTTTTGTCGTAGGCTTGTACGCCCCAACAAAAGTAGAATAATCGCTGTCCGGATGGAACGTCGTTCTGATGACATCCTTTCCCTTCGTGCAATTCTTTATCGTGTGCGACTTGCCCGTTCCCGGCGCACCATAGAAGATTTGCTGGAGAGGGAGATTCGAATCCCTCGTCTCATTAATATGGTTCTGAATATCGCTAGTAGAATTAAGGTATGGCCTAGAGTCAAAAATATTTATAAAATTTTCAAAAACATCTTTATATGGATGCTCGGGCGAACCTATGTAAATAAAAGAAGCTTCATTAATATCTACTTTATAGTCGTCTCTTGAGCATTTGAGGAACTTTCTACCATTTAATTTTTCGTTAGCATAATCGTATATGCTTCTTAAGTCCCGCCTTGATCCCTCTATATCAAGATTGGTCTCAATTGATATCACATATTCCTTCGGATTGAACTTGTCTAAGCCGCGAGCCATAGAATCTTCTTTCGTGAATATTGAAAAAAGATAATATCGCAGCTGATGCTTCTTGGCAAAATAAAAAGGCTTTTTATATTCATCAAGAAAAACCCGTAGTTGTGGCTTGGGGCGATCTGATCCCGTAATACTAATATTTGTGTATGATATTAGTATTACTTCATCGTCAGCTATCTTGTATAATTCACTCATATCTGTTCTGAAATCGATGTTACCATCATATTCAGAATAATCAACCTTCTCCCACTCGGGAAAGTTGACGCGGATGTATTCCCTGATTCGAGTAATTGAATCCATAGTATAAATCAGTAGTTGGTTATAATTAAATGAACACTCTCTGCCTTGAACCTATTGCGTATATTAACAGAGTACTTTTTAAAGTATTCCGATTTTATATATGGCCGATATAACTGCTCCGTGAGTTTTGTTTTACCAATAACCATCATTGCTTTAGCTGATAGATTCCGAAAGTCTTGAGCTAACTTGATGTGACTATCCTCAGAGAAGTCTGTATGGTCAATATTTCCGTAGTCGGTGAAAATGCAATCATATGGAGGATCCAAGAATACAAAATCATCTGAAGAACATATACTGAAAATCTCGGTATAGTCTTTATTTGTTATTTCCGCGCGTTTTAACAAAGCTTCATGTGCCTTTGAAATCAAATCTGTATTAAAATTTTTATATCTTCCGAAAGGCACATTAAATTCACCTTTTGAATTAAATCGCAACATTCCAGAGTATGATGTTTTGTTAATAAAGTAATAAAGGGTCGCATCCGTGTACTCTTTCGCGATTTTACCATTGTACATGTCGCGTAGACTATAGTACAATGCTTCGTTTTTGTTTTCTATATATAATGATTTATTTTTCTTTAATGCTTCGTATTCGGCTTGATTTGAACGATACTTAACTTCTAAGGAGGTCAATTCTTTTTTTGCTAATTCAAAATTGTCTCGAATTGTTGAATAAAAATTAATCAATCTGGTATTAATATCGTTTATCAACGCATTCTCTGGCTCTAAATGAAAAAACAGGGCCGCGCCTCCTGCAAATGGCTCAACATACCTCGCATAATTATCCGGTATATATTGTAGAAAGTTACAAAGTTCTTTACTTTTTCCCCCTCGATATTTAATGATAGGCTTCATTTCTATTAGTGTTTGTTGTTTATATCTGATAATGGTCTCAGTAAATCTCTTGTGTCCACTTCGAGGCATCTTGCGATTTCCACAAGTGTGGCCACATTAGGTTGGGCCTTGTTCGTGCACCATTTCGACACTGTGGCAGGATCTTTTCCCATCTTTTCGGCCAACCACTTGCTTGTCCGTTTCTTCTCCACCAAGACAACTTTGATTCTGTTCAAATCTTCGCTCATTTCTGTTTTTAAATTTGCTATAGACGCAAAGATAGTGATTTTTTCGACAATGAAAAGCCAAAATTAATTCAAAATAATATCACGGTTTTCTTGGTAGATGACGATATTATAATTAGATTTGCTTGAAAACACAGAGAATATGGACAAACAAAGTATCATTCAATACAAAACCTCATTTGACGCGATAGCTTCTTACATTGAAGGCAATAGCGGTAAAGAGAAAGTAGAAATATGGTTAGCCCGGGATCTTCAACCACTCTTGGGATATGCAAGATGGGAGAATTTTCAAGTAGCAATCAATAGGGCTGTCGAATCTTGTAAAACGCAAGGAGTCAATGTTGATGACCATTTTCGTGAGGTCACGAAAATGGTTACTTTGGGCAGTGGTGCGACAAGAGAAGTGCATGATTACATGCTTACAAGATACGCTTGTTATCTAATAGCCCAAAATGGAGACCCACGAAAGGAGCAGATTGCCTTCGCTCAGAGTTACTTCGCCGTGCAGACGCGAAAAGCCGAGCTGATTGAAGAACGCTTGAATCATATTTCGAGATTAGAGACAAGAGAACGGCTTCGGGCTTCCGAAAAGCAACTGTCGCAGAACATCTATGAACGCGGCGTCGATGAGAAAGGGTTCGGACGGATTCGCTCTAAAGGAGATACTGCTCTTTTCGGTGGCCATACGACTGAGGATATGAAACAGCGTTTGGGAATAAAAGGAACAAGGCCTCTCGCTGATTTCCTGCCGACACTCACTATTGCGGCAAAGAATCTTGCCACGGAAATGACCAACTACAATGTGGAGAAAGCGGACTTATATGGAGAGACCTCCATAACCCGTGAACACATACAAAACAACCGAAGTGTCAGGGAAATGTTAGGAAAAAGAGGAATCAAGCCAGAAGAGCTTCCGGCAGCGGAAGACATCAAGAAACTTGAACGACGAGTTGCCGCGGAAGAAAAGAAGCTTGAAAAGTCTGCCGAGAAGTTGCCAAAGGCGTAAAACGCCATCTGACGCACTTCTACATCATTTTCCTGACATCAGGAAAATGATATTCACGCCCCCTTAGATATCGAGTTGTAAACCACATAAAAGATATTGCTATGTTACGCCCCTCAGATAATTATAAGCCAAACGGCAACGTCCTGTCTGCCGAAGGTCGGCAGAACTATGCCGGTTATGTGGATTCTGTCATTAAACAATTTTCAGATGGTTTGGAACTTCTCAAAGGAGAATACACAACTAACAAATGTAATCCCAACCTTGCCTATTACAACCTTGTCATGGTGATAGATGACTTGGATATGTTTGCGACAATGACATTCATTGATTGCCTGATAGCGAGCAAACTGTTCATTTTAGCCGAAGAAGATTATGAAAAGAAGTTCCTGAGCGGAAAACTTCAAGTTGTCCTTAATGAGGGCTTCAAGAAACTGTACGGCTTTGGTAAAGGCAAGGCTAACTCGAAGTGGAAGAAAATTGAAGCAATCCAAAGTATGTTACCGCCATTCCTGCAAACGGAATATATTCGAATAACCAATGGACTTGAGGCCATTTCTAACTCATTCAATTGGTGGAAAGAGGAACGAAATATAGAGACTCATATTGATGCTTTCGCCTTATATGATTCCAGGTGCATAGAAATAGACGAAAGCCAAGTTATGATGGATTCACTGCGGCTCATTGATGTCTTGAACGAAGTTCAAAACTACACTACCAAAGTTCATGGTTGCTATGTGAACACCATAAATCTGATGTGTCTGTCTGTCAATAAAGCATAATACGGCGAAGCCTCATTGTTCTATGCCAAGTTATCTAATTGTGCGATATTCCTAATTTATCAAAGAACGAAGCGTTACGTTCGCTTGCCGAATTAAGATGCTGATCAAACGAGATAACCTCAAAGTATATTCTGAAGCCACTATGATAGCCAAAATATCCTAATCTGTCATAGGTGTCTTTGAGGTCATGGTTTTGACAAATGTCCCGCATTGATTTCGTTAAATCACATATGATATAGCAATAGGCAGGTGTTGTTTCTGATATGTCAAGTGGTCGCCCCGATTTTGTCACAGCGTTCCCTTGTCTAATATTTTTGACATAATCAATACATTGGTTAATCGGGTCATTATTTGCGCTCATATCATCTCTCATTGGCCTTTTGAATTCGACAATGCGTAGGGATGCGAAAGGCGGGTTGTCTTTCTCTGTAACGACCATAGGATTGTCATAGACATTTTCAACGAGTATGTCAGGGCGTTTTATCGAGTCGCAATCTGTCACAGGCATAGAGCTGAAGGATTTGTCAGACGCTAAGAAATGATGGAAAACGAGCCGCTCGTCTATAATCCAAAGGTTGTTGTCTTTGAATTCACCGCCATCGCTTGTGGTTCTCATCGGCATAATGATTTGGTGGATTTTATCCTCTTTCGAATAGTGTCCATCGTCATTTCTGGAAAGAGCATCTTTAAGCAGCTCAAGTATAATCTTCCTGTGGATAACATATCTTGTAAGGTCACTTTGTTTTAAACTTTGAATATTATCAAAGTATGCTTGTGTCCTCCTCTGATACTCTTCGTCAGATTCCCCACTTTTTACTTCCAAGACATCGTGCCCTTCAGCTAACAGATTATGTTCTTTTTCCATCATCTTTTGATGTAGAAGAAGATCCATCGCCTTATCCGAAGCATTAGGGTTGATCGATTTTTCTTCTTCTGACAAAGATGCCAGAATCGGTTTGTAATAAGGAGCTTGCTTATCTACAAATGCTTGAATCTTTTCCTTGCCAGCTTCTATGGTGTCTTTTAAAAATGGAGATAGGTATTGTCTGATGGCTTCTAATACTTTTGAGCGAATATCTGAAAAGTAAATTTCTGAGTATAGCTCATCACCATTCTCATTCGCTCGTTTATCAGGGATGAGGAATGAAAATCTATCTGGTGCTACGTGTTTATCAAGATAAGGAGCCGTAACAAAACATTTATAGAAAAAAGTCCCGGAGTTAGTCTGAATCGCTGAGTCATACAACCCTACAACGTCTTTAATTTTCTCGTCGTTTACAATTCTATTACCTGCACAATATGAAATCACATTATTGTTTTTGTCGGACCTCTGCAGTTTTATGTGAAGAACATTAAATGTTTCATCTCCGAGTGAGAATGTGGCAGTCTTAGAATTATCGCTGCCCATATACGAATCATAAATTTCGGATAGATTGGTTGCCGGATTTGTGCCATCAATAACTCTTATGTCCGGGCACCCTCCTTCTCTGATAAAGAACCAAAGACAATGTTCAAATATCGCCTTTGCGATGCCTTCCTGTGAAAGCTTATTTAGCGATTCTTTGAATAACGGCTTAATACCCCTTAGATGGATTATTGTGCCTAAACTTTCTTGATTTAACTCTGATGCGTCAAGATCATCGATTCCTCTTGATGTAAAAATAAAATGTCTCCGTTTTACCTCTGAACCATCAATATAATTACTCTCGATTTCTGCAGAATCAAATGCTTTAAGCCAAAGTAATCGTCCTATTCCCTTGCATCCAAGAGATTCCCTATATAGCGAATCTAGTTCGCAAAATGATTTATAATTATCCTTGGTGAAACCGATTCCATTGTCCTCAACAGTAATACCAAGCAATTCTGCTTTTCCTCCAAACAAATCGGACGTATTAGCCCGTTCCAATATGACTCGGATTTTCCCCTCTGTAATAGAGAACGAATTATCCGATTTCAATCGATCGTCAATTGCATAAATAGAATTGACAACAGCTTCAAATACTGGGAACAAACACTTTGTTACTGGTAAATCAGTATTTCTTAATCGTCCTTCGAGACTTGAACCAAGTTGAGCCATAGCTGTGAAGAGTATAATTCCGTATAAAAATAGAAAAATTTGTATATAACTGCAAGATAACAGGGATATTATGTGTTTTATGCCCTGAAAGACATTGCCGAAAAACTTGCACATACAGGCAAAGTGGAACCAGCTGATTCGACCATTTCATCGCAACTCATCTTATCGGGTAGCTCTGTGCTTCGAATTTTGTACTTAAATATGGGCTTTGGTGTACCAAGCGCACATAGACTTGTCTTTGGTACAGGAAACTGGCTTCTGTGTACTTTCCTGATTTAGGTGGTTCTTCCGCAATTTAGTTGAAAGACGGAGTTTGTACTGTTAGCAAAGGAATCTGGTATAGACGCGAAAAATCAATTAGCTAAATATCAAAAAACCGGGTTCTTCCGCAATTTAGTTGAAGCACAAGTCGCTGAAGATCATTTTTCGTTTGAGCAGGTCAAGAGATGCTCGCCCAAACATTACTCGCTTTACA
>OIZX01000818.1_pt1 | contig 18690 bp, 18 predicted proteins | sample 1588621 | NCBI WGS metagenome assembly OIZX01 (sample SAMN03283276) | human gut metagenome | biome: human-associated habitat; material: feces | host: Homo sapiens | place: Peru | collected 2012 | reverse complement strand
CTCATATTTAAATTTTAGCAGATTTGAATTCTCTTGTAAATTTAAAATAATTAGGACTGCCCATTTCTTTTTGGACAGCCCCTCTCTGCTAGTTTCTAAGTCTGTACATAACGCCGCCTGTAAATGCGGCTCCCAGAATAACGGCAAACTCGCACAGAGCTGTTTTTCTCCAGAATGAGCGGCTTTTTAGAATGCGCCTGTTTTCTTTTTCAAACTGCGCCTTAAGTCCCTCCTGCTGCAAAAACAAGGCTTCATCAACCGTTTCTTCAAGAATTCTTTCAAGTTCAGCTGCAAGGGTTTCATTGCCCAGAGTCTGATCCGGCGGCAAGTCCTGCGTTTTTAACTGCGCTTCTGATTCTGCTTTTTCCGTCAGAAACAATTTTTCTGCACTCGCCGGAAAAACCATGTTTACCGCCAGAACCACGGCGGCTATTTTTTGCATTATATGAGAATGGCTCATTTTCTTTACCTCCTACATCCATAGATGAATCCATAGCGGCATAGCTTCCCAAAGCTTTTGGCAGAACCGCCCCGCAAAGAGCAGAAATCACAACAGAAGCCCAGGCCGCATCCCCTATATATCCAAGCCTAAGAAGCACTGTCGCAATTAAAACTGCAAATCCCTTGTACCCTGCAAGTTTTCCTGCAAGAAGAAGCAGCCTTTTAAATACATTCTGAAAAAGCTCTGCATAAGTAAAATGAATACTTTCAATCTTTGTCATACAGCAAGCCCTCTTTTTACCATCCTTAAATGAGAATACATCAGCTTCATCTCACTTTCACTGCGGAATGCGCCGCATTTATTTTCCTCCAGCCGGGAAACATTTACATAGCAAGCTCCGCACCAGCCCGCCACATGAACAGCCCTGCCCTGCGCGTCAAGAAAGAATGCCGCGTACAGGAAATTTGAGTTGCAAAAGGTTTTTACATTTTCTGTAAAAAATCTTCTATACAATTCATCTGCTGTAACACGAAGCCTTATTCCAAGAGAATGGCTTACAGCGGAGCATACAGAGCCAGAGCAGTCGCTTCCGCTTGGAGAAGAGCCTCCCCACACATAAGGCGCGCCCTCAAATTTTCTCAGTTCCTCAAAGTATTTTTGCTGAATGCTCATGCCGCGCCTCCCAAGAATGCTTTTAGCACAGCGAATCCTGCAGAAGCAAGGGCAACCGCTCCCGTACCAATAGAAACAATCTGGCAAATCCTAGCCGCCTTTTCTGCGGAAGATTTTTTAAGGCTTGTTTCCAGAGCCCCCAGACGCTCAAGAGTTCTGTTCTTGAACTCGCACATTTCTCCACGCATAGAGCAGAACTCACCGTAGAGCTTTGTAAGCAACTCATTTTCCATAGCCGCCTCCTTGTAAAAATATTGGCTTGCGCAGTTAATGCGAAAGTCTTTTCCAAGAGGATAAAGCCAAACGATGAGCCAAAAATGATAGCTTTTACGCTCATAAAACAGCGCGTAAATGTTATCAATTCAAGGGCTTTGCCAAGCTGTATATTGTACACAACGAACGGCAGACAAAACATCCGCGTTGCGGACTTCTGCCTCAAAAAACAAAATGCCGGGCAAGCAAGGCGCCTGCAGGTCCGGCGGGAGAAAATTATGTTAAAGATTTCATTAAGAGAGAACAAGACAGCCAATGCAAAGTCCCCTTACCATTTCTATTCAGAAAATTCCGGAGTGCTCACATTTGACGAGCTCATCGACGAGATGGCAAAAAACAACACGACTATAACAAAGGCCGACATTGCAGGAGCAATGAATGTGTACAAGGAAGTTGTTATTCGCTATGTGCAGCTTGGCTACAAAGTATACTGCCCGTTTGGACAGGTCTATATCTGCGCAAAAGGAACTGCAAATGACAAGCTTGCTTCTTTTGAGCCGCACCTTTCCGGCAACGACCACGATCTAAACCTAAAGCTCACTGTGGACAGCTCCGTAGCAAAGACAGTGCTTGCAAACACAAAAACAGAGCGTGTGTCAGGAAGATATAAGATGATTCCGTCAATAGAAGAAATCCAGAACGTAAATGGAATTGCATTAAAAGAAGCAAAGCCAGGAAATGTAATCAGGATAATCGGCGAGTACCTTAAGCTTGACGAAAATGACAGCGAGCAAGGAATTTTCCTTACAAAGGGAGATGTTTCAATAAGGCTTGAAAACTACATCTGGAACAAAAACAAGCGGATTGACGCAATGCTTCCGGCAGACATTGAAAGCGGCTCATACAAGGTCAGCATAAGGGCAAAGCCAAACACAATCCTATACAATGGCAGCTTTATTAAAGAAATTACAATAAGCTAAAAGAGACTCTGAAAAGAAGTCTCTGCGGCATGTCTAAACGGCATGCCGTTTTTTTGTTTATTGCAATAAACTTAAGACCAAAGGAATACTTTCTAAGACCTGAAGAGATACTTCCTAAGAGGCTAAGGAATACTTCCTAAGACCTGAAGAGATACTTCCTAAGAGCCTTAGGGATACTTACTTAGGGCTTTAGGAATATTCACTCAGGGTCTTAGGAATACTTACTTAAGGCTTTAGGAATACTCTCTTTAGAAATTCTAACATAAACAAATATTCTCATCTTGAAAGCCATTAATGTAATCACTATTATTTTAATAGACATTATATTAACATAGGTTACAATAAGATGAAAAAATTTTATGACAGAAAAAATGAGTTAAAAATTCTCGAGCAAATAGAAAAGAACTCTTACTCAAATGCGGCTTTCACTATAATCACAGGCCGAAGACGAATTGGAAAAACTGCGCTATTAAAGAAATTCATATCTACAAAAAAAAGCTGCTACCTTTTTACCACCAGAAGCTCCGAGCCCATTTTATGCCAGCAATGGCAAAAAAGAACTGGAGCAATCAATCGACCTTAAAATTTTTGGAAGCATAACAACACTAAAGGAACTTTTTGAGCAGATAATAGAGTATTCAAAACAGGAGCACTTTATATTAATCATAGATGAATTTCAGGAGCTTCAAAATATAAATTCTTCATTCTTCAGCCATCTGCAGAATATATGGGACAACTGCAAAGATAATTCAAAAATCAACTTTATTGCCTGTGGGTCAGTTTATTCCATGATGATAAAAATTTTTGAAGGCGCAAAAGAACCGCTATTCGGACGCGCCACTGCAAAAATCCATCTAAAACCTTTTACACCTTCTGTATGCAAAGAGATTTTAAAAGACTTTAACCCGCAATACACAAACGAGGACTTGCTCTGCCTATATATGCTCAGCGGAGGGGTTGCAAAATATATTTTTCTTCTAATGGAAAGCGGAAGCATTACGCACACAAAAATGATAAATTATGTAACAGGAATTTCCTCTCCATTTTTAATAGACGGAAAAGATTTGCTTATAAGTGAAATCGGAAAAGACTATGGAATCTATTTTTCAATTCTTTCGCTCATTTCCAGCGGGATGACGGTCCAAAGCGAAATTGATTCTATAATTCAAAAAAATACAGGCTCCTACCTTTCAAATCTTAATAAAACGTTCAATGTTATAAAACCTGTCAGGCCGATTTTTTCAAAGCCAGAAAGCCGCAATGTGCGCTGGCAAATTACAGACAGCTACTTAAGATTCTATTTTAGGTTCATTTACTCCAATCAAAATTTAATTGAACTTGGGCAGTACGATTTACTAAAGAAACTGATTTTGCACGACTATAAGACTTTTACAGGCAAAACGCTTGAGCAGTATTTTACAGAAAAAATTAATGAAGAGATGCATCTGACATCTATTGGCGGATGGTGGGATAAAAAATCTCAAAATGAAATTGACATTGTTGCAGTAAATGAACTGGATAAAACATGTCATATTTTTGAAGTAAAAAGAAATGCCAAAAAAATTGACTATAAAGCACTGGAAGAAAAAATAAATGCACTAAGATCAAATGTTCCTGGATTTGAAATCAACATGAAAGGCTTAAGTATGGACGATATGTAAAAAGCTTAATGCCCCTATACCTACAAAAAGAGCACGAATCTTGTCTTTTTTTCTCTTTCATGGGATAATCCAAAGTGGCAGTTTGGATTATCCCATGAAAAACTTGATTTTGGAAGAAAATATGGCTTTTATAGCTTGTTTACCTGCTTCCGCCGTTTTCGGTGAATGTTGAAAAACGGATTGTAAAAACTCCCAAGCTTTACTTTGTCGATACAGGACTTGCCTCATATCTTACAAGATACGGATTCAGAAGTGCTGCGTTCTGGAGCCATGTCGGGGGCGTTTTTTGAAACATATATTGTTGGCGAAGTACTTAAATCATTCTGCAATGCTGGAATTGAGCCGCCGCTTTATTTTTACAAGGACAAGGATAAAATTGAAATCGACCTTATTATTTTTTTGAACAACACTGTCTATCCAGTTGAAATAAAAAAGACCGCCACTCCAAAAGCAGACGATGCGAAGAATTTTTTTATTACAGGCAGAATCAAGAATGTGGAAATCGCGCCTCCGTGCATTATCTGCAACTGCGGAAAGCCGGTTTCTGTTGCAAAAGGCGTGATGGCGATTCCGGCGGAATATGTGTAGTTAGTCCGATAATAATATATGAGCAAATTATATATTGTTAATTTTTCAAGGTCGGAGTATGCAATGCATATTCCTGTGTTCAGGGCTCTTTGTCCGCCTTACGCTTCTGAGTATCTTAAAAGCCATGAAGTTCAGGGCAAGGAAATCAAGGAAACTGATCACGTGCTTATTGGATGCACGGCGGATGAAAGAAAGGCTCTTGAAGCTCTTCTTATTCTAAGAGAAAAAAAGCTTCATATAACGCTGTATTCAGAGAGGCCTCCAACCGCTCTTTTTTTATGCATTGTCCGCAAGCTGGATAACGTTTCACTTCTTTTCTGCCCGGAAAGCATGGAAGACATTGCCCATTGCGCAGAGTTTTACACAAAAGGAAAAAGATTTGTATCAAAGGCGGCCCAAAGAAAAAATGAAACTGAACTTTTGGGAAGATTCATCAACCTTGAATCTCTAAGCGAAACAAACAGGCTGCTTATCTTTGCAATTGCGGAAGGATTGTCTTTAAAAGAAATGCAGTCACTTACAGGACGTAAGGAAAGGTACATACAGACTTGCCTTCATAGGCTCAAAGAAAGATTCAATGTGCTTGAAAGGCGGGAACTTTTTAGCGCGCTCTTAAAATGGCTTTCTCTGGACGTTCAAGAGTTTCAGGCAGGATAAATAACAGATGCGAACAATTTTTCTTTTTGTTTACAGACCGGAACAAGCACGCGAGTATTCTTCAGGGCTTTTTTATACAAAACCGGCAGCAGGCTTGAGAACACTTCCACTTTGTGAGTTCTAGACTTGGATTTTACAGTAAGAAGACAGCCGAGCTCTTTCTCTTCATTAAGAATCGGCTCTGCATCTTTTTCAAGTATTCCCAAAAGCATAATGTTTTCTTTTGTTTCCATGTACTATATATATGCTTTTTTTTACAGAAAATGACTGGAAAAGAAAAAACATTGAGTCCAATGGATCTCATATACTATTGTCACAACTGATACGGAGAAATTATGTTAGGTTGATGGCGCACTGCGCCAAAGAGTGGTGTCCTAAATGTAAAGCATATTATCCAACTGGTACACATAATTACACAAAGAAATAAGCTTTGAATAAAAAATCTAGTTAAGTGAAATTTGTATGGATTTTCATTTGACAAATGTAATCACCTTAGTATATACTTGTTTTAGGAGGAATCCAAAATGATGTATACTAAGGTTTTTACTAGTGGCAATAGCCAGGCTGTCCGCATCCCAAAAGAATTCTCTTTGTCAGAAGGAGAGATGTGCATTCAAAGAGTTGGAAGTACGATTATACTATTTCCAAAGGAAAATCCATGGGAAGCATTTGACAGAAGCTTTTCTGAATTCTCAGATGACTTTATGGCAGACGGAAGAAATCAACCGGAAATGCAAGTTCGGGAAGAGCTTTAATGTATTTGCTGGATTCGAATATTTGCATTTTTCTGATTAGAAATAAGTCTCCCCTGTTGCGAGAAAGAATAAAAATGTATTCTCCGTCGTTATTGCATTTGTCAGTGATTACGGTTGCAGAATTAGAATACGGAGCTGCAAAAAGCCAAAATCCTGTAAAAGAACATCAGGCAGTATTGGATTTTGTTTCTCCATTCAAGATTATAAATTTTAAGCCAAGTGATGCAGAAAATTTTGGATTGATTAGAGCCTATCTTGAAAAGAAAGGAACTCCTATTGGACCATATGATATGGAAATAGCAGCACAGGCAATGACAAACGATTTGATTGTAGTTACAAACAATGTTGGTGAATTTGCGAGGGTTCCTTGGATAAAAGTAGAAGATTGGACTAAGGAATAAATAAACCTAACATGGTTTTCAAAGCGGACACAGGCTCAAGGCCTGTGCCGTTTAAAACGCTAGTTATGACGACAGGCGCACTGGCCTGCTTTTTGAGGAGTAAAAAATAGCTCACTTACAAGAGTTCAACCAGTTTTTGATTATATTAATCTTGATATACAAAAACTAAATCAGTTTTTTTCTTTATTTGATAAAAAAGTTTCTATTACATCAAAATTTTTTTTTGTAAATATGGTGAAAATGAAGCATCTATAAAACCTCCTTTTTTATAGGCAGAATTTTCCATATATAGTTACAACTGAAATATCTTTATCAACAAAATTGTCTACCTCATCAAAGCCTCCAAACTCCTTGAATTTTAAGTTAGCATAAGAAAGTCCAAATCCATACTTAAATTTATCTTCATGAGTAAATATAACTTCCACACCACCTTGTAGTTTTAGAGGTATATAGGTATTCTCTCCTTGTGTAGTAAATCCAGCTTCAGCTTTGCCGTATGGATTAATATAAAATTTATTAAAATTTAGTGGAATACGGACAGTCGGTCCAAAACTAATTAAATTTAATTTATCTTTGAAAAAATGAATATAGCTCACACCCACACCACAAAAAGAAGAAGTATAAACTGCAATTCCTGCATCAACTCCAAACCCCATTTTATAATCACCAAATCCCATATTTATGCCTGCATTCAAATCTAATAAAGAAGGAGACTCTATTCCAATAAACTTAATGATTTCAGAATTTTTCTTTGAAGTGTTATCTTTACTCTTTTCATCTTTAAGCTTTATATTGTTTTTTAAATCATAAGCTATTGCATATTTCATTCCGTCAATTGGAGAGTTTGCATAAGCATTTACAGCCCCATCCCTTACTTTACTTGGTGCAAATTTTAAAACATTGATAAAAGCCAAGCTGCCAGATTCATATACTTTTTCAATCGAAATAAATTTTGCTATTTCTGAATAGTCTGCTTCAGTGCGTTTTAAAGCCTTATCAAGTTTTATATCATTTTCTTCTTGCGTTGCTAATTTTCCATAATCAATTACATGCTGATTTGTAATAACAAAGTTTTTACCTTCTGAATTAACATAAACAAATCCAGAACCAAATCTGCCTTTCAAATAGCCATCAATATAATTGGCATAAGCGTTATAACCTTTTGCCTTTAACTCATTTTGAAAAGCCTTAAGAAAAGAAACTGTTTCTGAATTATATTCAGGTCTTACAATACCTATATATTTTCTAATTTGAGCATAAAATGGTAAATGAAAAAAACATACCAACAAGAAGCAAACTGAAAAATTTTTTTTCATATTCGTAAATGTATCATACCGCACAATATATAATTCAAGGCATAAAATTATAAATACACTCAATTATTTGAGGAAAGATGCTAGCAGTACCTTAATATCATTTCTTTATTTTTCTGCTCTTTTCATAAAGATATTCAGGACAAACATCAATTTCATCATTCCACATATAAGAAAGCGGTGCAATACGTCGCAACTCCATCTTCTTTAATGCAAACTCCCAGTTTTGCAAGAGTTCATTCTTTGCTGATAATGACAGAACGCTATGCCTGATAATGGCACGGCGCAATGTAATTCCAGCATAGACTAAATGTCATTACAGAAGATTAAAACTTTCAGTCAGAAATCTTTTTTCCGCTAAGCTCGCCGGGAACAGAAATCGGATATTCGCCGGTAAAGCAGCCTTTGCAGAATCCATACTGCTCTGGATTGCATTCACGGCAGGCCTCCAGCATTCCTTCCGCGCTGATAAAAGCCAGGCTGTCTGCTCCTATTTCCTTGCAGATTTCCTCTTCGCTGTGAATGCTTGAAATCAGCTCGCCTCTAGTTGGTGTGTTTATTCCAAAGTAGCAAGGAAATTTTACAGGAGGACTTGAAATTCTAAAATGAACTTCTTTTGCTCCAGCTCGTCTTAAAATCTGGACAAGGCGGCGGCTTGTTGTTCCACGCACAATGGAGTCATCGATTACAACAACTCTTTTTCCGTTCACAACAGACTTTACAGCATTGAGCTTTACAAAAACCATGTTCTCGCGCTCACGCTGAGTCGGCGCAATAAAGGTGCGTCCAATATATTTGTTCTTTATGATTCCGCTTGCATAGGGAATTCCAGCTTCCTTTGCATATCCCTGGGCTGCTCCAATTCCAGAATCAGGAACTCCAATAACGACATCCGCAGGAACTCCGCTTTCACGTGCAAGGCAGGCTCCCATTTTTTCACGTGCTTCTGTAACTGGGATTCCGTCGATTATGCTGTCCGGGCGCGCAAAGTAAACGTATTCAAAAACGCAAGTCCGTTTGGAAGTGCGCTCTCCAAATTCAAATGAAAGAACTCCGTCTCCATTTATTATTACAATTTCTCCAGGCTGAATGTCGCGAACATAAGTTCCGTTCACAGAGTCAATTGCGCAGGTTTCGCTTGCAAGAATCCAGCCGTTTTCAACTTTTCCAAGGCAGAGCGGACGGATTCCGTTTGGGTCTCTTGCGCCGATAAGACATTTTTCTGTTGAAACAATAAGCGCAAAAGAGCCTTTTATCATCTGTATTGTATCGGTCAGCGCGCGCTCAAGGCCTTTTTTGTAAGACTTTGCAATAAGCTTTAAAATGACTTCCGTGTCGCTTGTAGAAGAAAATGTGCTTCCTGAATCTTCAAGCATTTCGCGGAGCTGCTCATAGTTTACAAGCTGTCCGTTGTGGGCTACTGCAACCGCGCCGAGCTTTGACTTTAAAAGAAGCGGCTGGGCGTTTTCCAAAGACGCGCTTCCTGCTGTTGCATAACGGACGTGTCCGCAGGCAATGTTTCCTTTTAAGGCTTCAAGATTTTCCGGCTTAAAGACTTCCGCAGTTGTTCCCATTGCCTTGTGAATGGAAATATCTTCGCCGTTGCTTACTGCAATTCCAACACTATCCTGCCCGCGGTGCTGCAACGCATAAAGCGCATAATAAGCCTGAGTCGCGGCATTAAAATCGCTGGCAGAATAAGCCACATATTCTTTTTTTTCTGGTTCACCTTGCTTAGGTGGATTCAAATAAATTCCGACAACACCGCATTCATCGCGCAGCTTGTCTTCCTCTTCTTCAACAAGAAATTCACAGCACTTCATTTTTTTTCCATTAGATATTTATATAGATTATCTGATCAAGCCCGATAATGACACAGCCCTGCACTGACAATGGCACCAGAAATTACAGTTCTATTCCTGAACCGCCGTTTGTTTCTGCATCAGCAGTCATCTTTGCGCGGAATTCTATAAGCTTTGTTTTTATTTCAGGATATTTGATTCCAAGGATTTCGAGCGCGAGATAAGCGGCGTTTTTTGCATTTCCGATTCCGACAGTTGCAACAGGAATTTGCGGCGGCATCTGAACAATAGAAAGGAGAGAGTCCATTCCTGCCAGTCCATTTGATTTTCCCGGATTAATGCATTCAAGAGGAACGCCTACAACAGGAAGAACTGTGCGGCTGGCAATAACACCTGGAAGAGCCGCGCTAAGTCCTGCTCCAGCAATAATTACATCGCATCCTTCTTTTTCTACAGAAGCAATAGTTTTTACAAGCAAGTCTCCGGCTCTGTGCGCGGAAATAACATAAGCCTTGTATTCAACGCCAAATTCTTTTAGAACATCGGCGGATTTTTTCATTGTATCCAAATCAGACTTGGAACCTAAAAAGATAGCAACTTTCATACTGTAAAATATCACAATGAATAAAAGAAATCAACACAGCCCGTATTTTATTCGCCGGAATACGGAAGCAGAATTTCTGACATTCTGTTTATTTCCGCAGAAAGCAAAGTTGAAATCTGCTCATCCTGAATATAATTTACAAGCTCCTTTAAACATAAAATAACTTTTAAAAGAAGCTTTATGCCTGTTTCGTTTTCTTGAACAGAAGACACAAAGCCAGAGTCTTTTCTTGCATTTTCCGCAGAAACAAAAAGACCTTTATTTCCTGACAGGCGCGAAATTATATATTCAAGCTGAAGATTTGTTTTGCTTTCTAGGAAACTCTTTTTCTGCTGCTCAGGAAGATAACGGCACAAAGACTTTAATTTCTTAAAAAGCCGTATTTGGGAATTTTCCAAATTGCCTATTTGCTCTTCTACAGTCTCTGGCATTTTTTCATCACTTAATTCAGAAGACTCTATTTCTTCTTCAGCCTGAACTGACGCTGAAGTTTTTTCAGGCTCGTCGCTTTCCATAAAGAATTCCTGAGCCGCAAGGTCTTTTTCCTCCTCGGAAAAATCATCATCTTCAAAATTCAAGTTTTCATCTTCAAACAAGTCTGCGGAATCTTCAGTTGAACTATCAGTCTGTTCAGACAAGTCAAAAACATCATCTTTGGAAAAATCTTCATCATCAATAAGTTCTTCCGGTTCAGAAATTTCTTCTTCTGGCGCAGGAGTTTCAGGTTCTGTTTTTTGCGGCGCAGGAATTTTTTCTTCCGGCATTTTATATTCACGCTTAGGAAGTTCTTTCTTTTCAATTTTTTCTTCAGGCGGAATTGATATTACATCAGGCTTTTCTTCTTCCAAGTCAAAACTTTCTGTTTCAAAATCAGGCTCAAAAGAATTTTCTTTAGGCGCAGAAGATTTGTCGCCAGATGAAAATGGATTCTGCGCAAAAAAATCTTCCGCACTAGTCTCGTCCTCTTCAAGTCCGCCAACATCTTCGTCTTGATATTCTTCTGGAACTAAATTGTCAAGACCATGAGAATATTTTTCCTTGTCATTGTCTTCCGATTCAGCGTCAAGTTTTCCGTCTGAAAAAACTTCCTCAACAGCGACTTCTTCGTTTTGAAGATTTTCAAAGTCATGCTCTGGTTCAGTTTCTATTTCAGTTGGAGCAGAAGGCTGCATTTCATTTTCAGAATAAGAAATCTCCGGTGATTCAGTTTTTTCACCAAGTCCAATTTCAAAGTTTTCATCCGCATCGCCGAATTCATCTTCAATAGAAGATTCTGCATTTGCAAAAATATTTGTAGAGTCAAGAAGCCTTTTGTTTATCCGTTCAATGCCGTTTTTCCAAGCTTTGCTTTCAGAATCGAATTTTTCAATCTGCCTGTAAGTGGACATTGCCTGCGTAAGATTTCCCTGCGCTTCATAGTTTTTTGCAATGGAATGAAGACCGTCAACATTTTCGGGATTTTGAGCAATATAGCGAAGATAAAATTCCTCGGCTTTTTTTAGATCACCCTTTTGAGAATAGCGCATTCCGCCTTCACGGTAAAAATCAGAGTAGCCAGGATTCATCGCCTTTATCTTTTTAAAGCAGCCGGAAGCCTTGCGCTCGTCTCCAATGCAAATGTAATACTGTCCAAGAAGATTCAGCACATGGAGATCATCCGGATTTTTTTCGTAGGCGCACTGGATTTTTTTTCCGGCTTCTTCAATCCTGTCTGCGCTCAAAAGAATATGCGCATACTGACAAAGCATAGATGAATCTTCTGGAGACGCATTTTCCATGCGACCCATTATTTCAAGCGCGTCTTCATTCCTTCCTGTTGACTCATAAGCAGATGCAAGTCCAGAAAGTGCCTTTGGAAATTCCGGGCGGATTTTTAATGCCTCATTGTATTCAACTTCCGCATTGTCAAAGTCGCTTTGCTTTGTGTAGACATCTCCAAGCTTTGTGTGCATGGCTGCGTCTTTTGGATTTAAGTTCAAAGCGTGTCTTACAAGCTCTCCAGCATTGCGTGTCTTGTTTTTTTTCAAAAGCAAGTCGGCGTAATTTTCTATAGCCTCAAGCCAGCCTGGTTTTGTTTTTAGTGCGGCTTCATATTCAGACTGTGCTTTTTCAAATTCTCCAAGAGCATCATAGCTTTTGGCAAGGTTCAAATGAAGAATCGGATGATTAGGGTCAATTTTAAGTCCGCGCAGATAAGAAGACACTGCGTCCTTATTCTGATTTTTCAGTGCGTAAATTGAGCCTATATGGTTGAACGCAAGAACGTCTTCCGGATTTTCTTCGACAACTCTGTTAAAGCAATTAAGGGCATCGTCATATTTTCCCATCAGCTTGAATGTAAAGCCCAAGTTGTAAAACGACTGGACGTTTGATTCATCTGAAATTACTGCCTGCTCAAGAACAGAAATAGAATCATCATATTTTTTAAGACGTCGGTAAATTCCTCCAAGCGAATTCAAGGCTTCAACATTTTTTGGATCAATGCGGATAATTTCACTAAAATATGCAAGTGCTTTTTCATCATCACCGCTTTTCACATAGAGATTTCCCAATGAACTAAGAAGCTCAATGTTCTGCGGATCGCTTTTTAAAAGTCCTTTATAAATGCGGGCTGCCTGCTCAAAATCCCTGGAAAGAATCGCGGCGTTTGCCCTGTCCAAAATTCCATTGTTTCGCTTGCTTTCATTATCCATAATTTCTTCCTATTTTTTTGAAGGCCGGGCAAAAACTTCTTTGGAAAGCTCGCCCATAATTCTTGAGTCATATTTTGAGTAAGAGGCTATTGCAAAGTAATAAATTTTTCCGTTCCTCAAGCCGTTTAATTTTATAGAAACAGAATTTCCTGCGTCAATAGGAGACTGACCTTCCAAGGCATCTCTGCCTAGATACTCTCCCGGCCGTTCTCCATAAAAAATATAGTAGCCGCCAACGCTGTCATCAACTGAATAAGGCCATGTCAAAACAACAGAGCCGTCCATTGGAACAGCCGTCAACTTGAACGGAGCAAGAGGAGAGGGAATTTCTTTGTAGTTTATACTTAGCTGTGTAACAGAAGGAGTACGTGAGCCTTTTCCATCTGGATATAATTCCGCTGCAATTTGAAAATAAAGACCGGAAACATTTTCAATTTTTTCTCCAGGCCTTACAGGAATCCATTCAGGAAAATCCTCTGTCCAGTTGTAAAAGTTGTCTCCGCTACGGATAAAAAATTCAACTCCGGTTTCTGACGGCTTGTCCACAATCGCATTAAGGCTTACAACGCTTGAACCTTGGCTTAAAAGAATTGGTTCAGTCTCAAATCTTCCGCCTGAAATTTTATAGTTGTCAATTCCAAGGTCTTCTGAAACTTCGCTTTTTGATGTGCGCTGAATTCTAAAGTCGTCAATCAAGCCTGTATATTGCGGACAAATGTCAATGTCGGCAGGAACTCCCATAATCGGAGAGTAAACAGAGCCGCCAGCTTCATGCCCGGAAGTTGTAACATATTTTAAATCTTCAAGTTTGCCGTTGATTCTGTATTCAAATGCGCCTGTGTTCTGATCAAAGTGAATCGCATGGTGCATCCAAATTTCCGGAATTATAGTTGTGTAGCTTGAAAGCGTTATTTCACCGCCGTTTTTTACATAGCCATTGAAAACATTCGTAAACGACCATTCAAGATGATTTCCAAAGAAACTTGCCGTTATCATCTGATAAAGCGGATACCCTGCGACTGTTCTTGATGAACGCCAAGAAAAAACAATTTCTCCGTTTTCTGCAATTGAAGGTTTGAGCCAGAATTCAATTGTGATTGAGCCGCCCTGCCCTTGCTTTCCGAAAATCGTATCTTTTCCGCCGCGCAAACGTACTCCGCCAGTTCCGCGTGAAAGACCTGAATATTTTCCCATAAATGATTTTTCCGCAGAAACCAGAGAATTGCTTGTAACAGAATAATTTCCAGAAATGTCTTTTACTTCATTGTTTTCAAAATTAATAAGAAGATCCGTGTCTTTATCTAAAGGTCTGCTGTTGGTGGCAAGAACCATCGCATCATAGCCGAACCTGCCCTTTCCCTGAACAATTCCATCCATTTTTGAAAGTGCCGGCCAGCCATCTTTTCCGCCAAGCACAATGGATTTTTCCTGAGCAAAGGCAGTATTCAAAAGCGCGAAAAAAAATGCTATAATTGCAGTCAAAATATTTTTATTCATAATATGAACGACCATAAAATAAATTCTACGCAAAAACTTTCACATAGAGAGATTCTTCATCAAACCGCGCTAAAAGCACCGTTAAAAAGCGGAGTTTATCTTTGGCGGAATGAAGAACAAACCGTAATCTATGTAGGCAAAGCAAAAAATTTAAAAAACAGACTCACTTCGTATTTCAGCGGAAACAAGGACATAAAGACAAGACTGCTTATAAGCCGCGCCCGCTCTATTGAGTATATTACAACCGACAATGAATATGAAGCTTTTCTACTCGAAAACAACCTCATAAAAAAATATTCACCGCGCTATAATATCAGCCTGAAGGACGGAAAATCTTATCCTGTAATAAAAGTTACAAAAGAAAAATTTCCGCGTCTTTTTAAAACAAGAAACATAACGCATGACGGCTCTATTTATTTCGGACCATTTCCTGACGCCTCGGCATTGGATTCATTTTTAGAAACGCTCTATGAAATCTATCCGCTGCGAAGGTGCAAAAAATTCCGCGAAAAAAATTTTCCGTGCATGTATTATCATATAGGAAGATGCAAAGCCCCGTGCTGCAAAAAAACAAACGAATCCACCTATAATGAATTTATCGAAGAAATTTGCTCGCTACTTGAGGGCAAAGGCGAAGAAACTGTAAAAAAACTTCAAGGCCAGATGAAGGAAGCGGCAAAAAACTTGAACTTTGAAAAAGCCGCAAGATTGCGCGATGGAATCAAAGCTTTGGAAATTCTTCAGCACAGAAACATTGTTGAAAGTTTTGAAGGTACAGACAAAGACTACATTGCTCCTTGGCGCGAAGGAGAGCTTGTAAGCTTTACAGTTCTAAAAATGCGCGGCGGAAAACTGCTTGGCAGAGACAACTACAGAACTGTAAGCCTAAACGAGGATTCAGAACTTATCCCGGAATTCATGGCTTCATATTACAATGAAAAAGAGCTTATTCCTCCGCAGATTTATATAATGCAAAGCGACGGAACTGAATTTATGAAGCGGTGGATTTTTGAAACCTACGGAATCAAAACTGAAATAATTGCAGTAAATGAAAATTCACCAGCCGTCCACAAAGCCGCAATAGGAATGGCGCAACAAAATGCAAAAGAAGACATAGTGCGCAGAATGAGAGAGCGCGGAGACTTTCCGGCAATGGAAGAGCTTAAAAAAGAACTGTCGCTTCCAAATCTTCCTGCAAGAATTGAAGGTTTTGATATTGCGCATATCGGAGGAAAATTTCCAGTTGCCAGCTTAATCAGTTTTTACAATGGAAATCCAGACAAGAAGAACTACAGATATTTCAGGCTGAAAACAACGGACGGAATAATAGACGACTTTGCCTCAATGAAAGAGGCGGTTTCAAGAAGGTACACAAGGCTTATAAACGAAAAAAAAGAATTGCCGGATCTGATTTTAATTGACGGCGGAATCGGACAAGTAAATGCGGTTGATTCCATTTTAAAATCGCTTGACCTTGACATTCCAATTGCAGGTCTTGCAAAACGCGACGAAGAAATTTACCGTCCTGGAAACAGCATTCCAATCCGCCTTCCAAAACGAAGCGATGCGCTTAGATTGCTTCAGCGTGTGCGCGATGAAACACATAGATTCGCAACAAGCAGAAACCAAGAACTTAGGACAAAGGAAAACACAGTTTCGCCTTTTACAAAAATCCGCGGAATAGGTCCAAAACGCGATGCTCTTTTAGTGAAGAAATTCGGCACGCTAAAAAGCCTTGCAGAATCAAATGAAAATGAAATTTCAGAGACTTTAAAAGTACCAGAAGAAGCCGCGCAGGAAATTTTAGTTTCAGCAAAAAAACTTTTTCAAGAGCAAAACGCTTTGCTTCAAAAACAAAGGCTTTCAATTGGAGCTGCAGGAACAACAAAAGAAAAGGCCGCACGAAGCAAGCTTAATGAAAACTTAGCATCGGCAGCCCTTGAAGTTGCAAGTCCGGATGATTTTTCCTAGAAAGGTTTTACAGTAACACCCAACGCAAGCATTACAACATCCTTTGAAAGTTCCATTGTGTATCCTGCTTTTTTGTAATCCTCGCTGAAATATTTGCAGTACATCGCAGAGCCGGAAATTGTAACAAGTTTTACAGGCGAATATTCAACACCAGCTCCAATAACAAAGTTGTCAAGAACCGGGCTGAACACATTGTTTACATCAGACTTTGCGCCTTGCTTTCCATAAGAAAATCCAGTTCCAAAGCTAAGCTGCTCATTCAATCTGTAGTCCGCTCCAAGAGCAATTTCCCAAGAATCATCGTAGTCATATTCAGAGCGGTCAATCGGACTTTCAATTGTAGCCTGCTTGTTGAAATAATAGTTGAAACTCATGCTGGCATTCAGTTTGTCAAAGAAAGTGTAGCCTACGCCAAGGTTTAAAACTGCCGGCAAATCATTTTTAAAGTTGTCGCCTTCATCTGCGTTAAGGAAAGAAGACGCATAGGCACCAGTCAAGTCATCGTATTTGTACTTGAGTTTTGTAATTGTCTGATACTGAATTCCAACATCGAGAGTATTCCAGGGCTTGATATGAACTCCGAAAATTCCGCCAAAGCCATATCCGTTTGACTCATAGCCGATTTTTGAGCTTCCGCCGTTAACTGACTTCAAGCCGTCGCATTTAAGTGTAATGTTCTGCTCACCGTGCATAAATCTTCCTGCCGCCGCAACAGAAACCATGTCGTTGATTTTATATGAAGCGCCAAGGATTTCTCCAAGCTGAACTGAATAAACTTCAAGAGAATGTGAAGAAAGCTGCTCCAAAAGTTTTTGGGCATAAGCCTTAGACTGTGCAAGCGGAAGTTTTCCAGCCATAACCGCCGCAGTAACTTGCGCTGTTACAGCAGATGCCATTCCCTGTTTAAGCGCCAATGAAGTAAGTCCGGTTCCGTCGCTGTAGTCAAGAGTTCCGCCGCCGCCAAAAACGCCAAAGCCAAAGAACGCCGCCCAATTGTCTTTCTTGTAGACAACCTCAGCATTTGGATAAAAGTAAACGTTTTCATCGTCTTCAAATTTCTGTCCGTCAAGTTTGTCAGCGTAATTCTTTAAAACAAACTGGTTTCCAAGCTCAAAGTAAAGCCCGTCATTCATAAATGCTGTTCCGCCGATATTGTACAAAACAGCTTCCGGGCGCAAAGTTTCTGTATTGCGGCTAGGATTTCTCATGTAGCCCTGATTTAAATTTGTCTTGTTATCCACACCGCCTGCAAAAGCAAAGCCAAGACCAGCGGTAAAAGCCAGCAAAGCAATTTTTTTCATAATAATTACTCCAATAAACATAAAGTTTAGCTGGAGAAAAGACTAGCACGGATAAGAGACTTAATCAAGACATATTTGTAAAAAATGTCATAATGACATAAAATAACTTCATGTCATTAAAAACTATTTCTTGTCTTGCTTCAAATTTGGAATCACTTCCGCTAAAACTATCGCGCAGAAAATCAAGGCGCAGCCGACGAATATTTTTAACGTAAGGCGTTCACCAAGAAAAATACAGCTGCAAAGAACTCCAAAAACACTTTCCAACGAAAGGAAAAGAGATGCCAGTGCGGAAGGAACATATTTCAATCCGACATTCTGAAGCACGAAGCAAACCATCGAACTGAAAATTCCAAGGTAAAGCATGGAAACAACAACGGTTGAATTTTTTATAAGTGAAACGTCAAAGTTTCCGTCTAAAAAAGGCGCTGTTAAAAAGCCCAGAACACCGCTCGCCGCAAACTGAAAAAATGTAAGCAGAATCACATCTTCTTTCTTTACAAAAAACGAGCCTGCAATTATGTGAAGCGCAAAGAAAATTCCACAGATTAAGGTAAGAACATCTCCGCGGTTCATAATGTACCAGGCGCCATCTCCGTCAAGGGCAAGCAAGCCTATTCCTGTAAGAGCCACAGCCGCCGCAACCCAGACATACCAGCCCGGCTTTTTCTTAAACACAGGCCAGCCGATAAGCGGAACAAGAATTACATAGAAAGTTGTAAGGAAAGCGTTTTTTCCGGCAGTTGTAAAATTGCAGCCAATCGTCTGAGTAAGGTAACCCAAAAACAGAAGAACTCCCAAAAAGCATCCGTGAAAAAAAATGTCTTTATTTAAATGCTGAAAACGTTTTATGAAAATCAAGCCAAAGCAGACAGCGGCAATTGTAAACCGGATTGCAACCATCCAGGTAGGTCCAACAAAATCCAAGCTGTCTTTTACAACAACAAAAGCAAATCCCCAGATTGCGGCAGTAAGAACCAGTCCCGCTCCAAAAATAATAGAAAGTTCACTTTTTTCCATAGCGGATAAGATAATAAGTTTTCAGTCTAAAGGTCAATACGGCCAGGGCAAACGCATTATAAATGTATTCAGCATAAAACTGGCTTTCAGGCACGGTTTCCTGGTTCAAAATCGCGCAAT
>OIZX01000817.1_pt1 | contig 18692 bp, 17 predicted proteins | sample 1588621 | NCBI WGS metagenome assembly OIZX01 (sample SAMN03283276) | human gut metagenome | biome: human-associated habitat; material: feces | host: Homo sapiens | place: Peru | collected 2012 | reverse complement strand
CTCCAGAGTTCCTTCGTGAGAGCAAGGCACTCTATGATAACCTTTACCCAAGCCGTATCATCGTAGGCTATCCAAAGATTATCGAGCGCCCAGAGTTTGCAGAGGAGAATGAGGCAATCAAGTCAGTAACCAATGTCGAGATGTTGAAGGAAGCTGCCAAGACCTTTGCTGCTCTGCTTCAGGAAGGTGCCATCAAGGAGAACATTGATACCCTCTTCATGGGTATGAAGGAAGCTGAGGCTGTCAAGCTCTTCGCCAATACCTATCTGGCACTCCGAGTAAGCTACTTCAATGAGTTGGATACATACGCAGAGGTAAAGGGCCTCGATACCAAGGCAATCATCGATGGTGTAGGTCTTGACCCACGAATCGGCACCCATTACAACAACCCAAGCTTCGGCTATGGTGGTTATTGCTTGCCAAAGGATACCAAGCAGCTCCTGGCAAACTATGCCGATGTTCCAGAGAACCTGATAGAAGCAATCGTAGAGAGCAACCGTACCCGTAAGGACTATATTGCTGATGCCGTACTCCAGAAGGCAGGCTATTACAGCTATGCCGATGCCAACAGCTATGATGCCAGCAAGGAGCACAACTGTGTGATTGGTGTCTATCGCTTGACCATGAAGTCAAACAGCGACAACTTCCGCCAGTCTGCCATCCAGGGCATCATGAAGCGTATCAAGGCAAAGGGCGCAGAGGTCGTCATCTATGAGCCAACATTGGAAGAAGGCAGCACCTTCTTCGGTAGTAGAGTAGAGAACAACCTCGAAGTCTTCAAGGCACAGAGCCATGCCATCATCGCCAACCGCTACGATGCTTGTCTGGATGATGTAAAGGATAAGGTATATACACGAGATATATTTAGAAGAGATTAATAATTAATTTTAATAGCAATGAAGAGAATTTTAGTAACACAGACTTCAATGCCTCCTTACGAGGAGTACATCAATGAGATTAAAGACATTTGGGATTCACATTGGCTTACCAATATGGGACCGAAACATAACTTGCTTCAAGATAAGTTGAAGGAGTATTGTGGGGTTGATAATATTTCCCTTTTTACAAATGGACATAATGCTTTGGAACTTTGTCTCCAAGCAATGAATTTGAGTGGAGAGGTGATAACAACTCCTTTCACATTTGCTTCTACAACTCATGCTATTGTACGTAATGGTTTGACTCCTGTTTTCTGTGATGTAAATCCAATCGATTATACGATGGATGTTACAAAAATAGAAGACTTGATTACCGATAAAACTACAGCGATAGTACCTGTACATGTATATGGTCATGTTTGTAATGTAGAAGAGATAGAGCGCATTGCAAAGAAATATGGTCTTAAGGTGATATATGATGCTGCTCATGTTTTTGGTGTACGTTACAAAGGTAAAGGAATTGCTAATTTTGGTGATGCAAGTATGTTTAGCTTCCATGCAACAAAAGTCTATCATACGATAGAGGGTGGAGCTGTTTGTTATCATGACCCAGAGTTGGGACATGAGCTATATAAGTTGCGTGATTTTGGTATTAAAGATGCCGAGACGATAGATGGTGTTGGCTCAAATGCAAAAATGAATGAGTTTGTGGCAGCAATGGGACTCTGTACTTTAAGACATGTAGATGAAGAGATTGCCAAACGTAAAGCTGTTGTTGAGTGTTATAGAAAATATCTTTCTGGTATAGATGGAATACAATTGCCACCTATCCAAGAAAATGTACAGCCGAATTATGCTTATTTCCCTATTGTAGTTCATGAGAAAGAATTTGGAGCTACTCGTAATGAAATCTTCGCAAAATTGGCAGAAAATAATATTCATGCAAGAAAGTATTTTTATCCTTTAACAAATGCTTTTGATGCTTATCATGGTAGATTTGATCCAAATTTAACACCAGTAGCGCTTCATATCAGTAAGCGTGTCTTGACTATTCCTCTTTATGCTGATTTAGCTCTTGAAGATGTTAAGAGAATTTGCGATATAATTGTTTCTATGAAAAAATAGCATAACTCTATTCAATGTTAGAAAAAGAACAATTAAAAAATAAAACACGGAAGGGCGTTTTTTGGAGTGCTGTTGAAAAAATAAGCACCCAAGGAATGCAATTCCTGTTTAGTATCATTTTAGCTCGTTTGTTAACACCTGAAGATTATGGTATAATTGCAATGCCAATGGTCTTTTTGGTATTGGCTCAGGTCTTCATTGACAGTGGTTTTTCTAATGCGTTAATACGTAAGCCAGATTTAACGGAAAAAGATTTGTCGACAGCATTCTATTTTAATGTTATTGTTGGTGTTTTATGTTATGCAGTACTTTTCATATCCTCTCCTTATATAGCAAGCTTTTATGATACTGCAATTTTGGAGGATATATTGAAAGTAACGGCATTAACAACGTTGTTTACACCTTTATGCGCTGTTCAGCAAGCTTTATTAACAATAAAGATAGACTTTAAAACACAGGCGAAGATTTCCTTGAGTTCCCAACTTTGTACAGGAATAGTTGGTGTAGTCATGGCTTATCATGGATTCGGAGTTTGGGCGTTGGCTATTTCACAGGCAGCCGCAAGTTTCCTTAGAACAATACTTTTGTGGTATTTTTCCCATTGGAGACCTAAAGAGAAATGGTCAAGAGATTCTTTTAGATATTTATGGGGATTTGGAAGTAAGCTATTAGGGGCTGGCATTTTGGATTGCTTGTATCAAAATATGTATACCTTGATAATTGGTAAAGTATATCCCAAAGCATCTTTAGGATTTTATACAAGAGCACAAAATTTTGCACATCTTCCTACAAGTAGTTTATATAGTATTATCAAACGTGTTTCATTTCCTGTTCTTAGTTCATTACAAAATGATGATGAGCAGTTAATGTTAGCTTTTAAAAAGATTTATCGACAAACAGTTTTTGTAATATTCCCAATTTTAATGGGTATTGCAGGTTCAGCTTCTCCTCTATTCTCTTTTCTCCTAACAGATAAATGGTTACCTGCTGTTCCTTATTTTCAAATTCTATGTTTTGCTATGATGTGGCTACCTGTAGATGCATTGAATCTCAATTTGCTAACGATACATGGTCGTTCTGATTTGTTTTTAAAATTAGAAATCATCAAAAAAATCATTGGAGTGATTATTTTATTGCTAACTGTGAAACTTGGAGTCTTAGTACTTTGTATAGGGTATTGTCTTTATTGCTTAATAGAAATATTTACAGATACATATTATACGGGAAAACTATTTAAGTATGGACTGATTAAGCAAATAAAAGATATAGCTCCAGTTTTAGTTTTGTCATTTGTAATATTTATGATAGGTTTCATAAATAGTTATATCGGTATATTGTCACCAATACTTCAACTGTTCTTAAATGCGATTTGTATAATTGTTTTCTTTTGGTGGTTTAGTAAATTATTTATTCCAGGATTATTGAAGGATACTATTTGTTTCATAAGAAAAAAATAAGATTATGTTGAAATTTGCACATTTTGTAATAGATGATAAATTTATTCCTGATTCTATAAAATGTTTCGATGGAGCGAAACTTACATGTAATTCATATTATTATATAAAAGAAAATAATGCGGAATTACAGTTTTTGGATTCGAATAAGGTTAAGGTTATTTCGAAACAAGTTGCTGCTGATATACTAAGCAATACTAGTATTGATGTAGTATGTTTGCACTCTTTATATTCTTTACCTTTTGATCTTATTTGTATGATTAATAAAAACATAAAGGTTATTTGGTATGCTTGGGGCTTTGATCTTTACAGTAATCCGGCTCCTACAGGACCTCTTTTGGATATTGGCGAAAAGATAATGCCAATAACAAAGTCTTTACACCCTTCTGAAAAATGGAAAACGAAGCTGTTGAAGAAAAGTAAGGAGGTAATAAAAAAAACATTGGGACTTTCTTCCGATATAACATCTGATAAAGTATTCTCTGCATTAAATCGAATAGATTACTTTTCAGGAGTTTTTGAAAATGAATTTGATATGCTCTCTGAGAGTCAACCTTTATTTAGAGCTAAAAAAGTAATTCAGAATTATATACATCCAGAAGAATTTAAATTGGAAGATATAGATATGCCAATAAAACTAACAGGACATAATATTCTTTTAGGAAATAGTGCAACCTATCATATTAATCATGTGGATATAATGTATCAGATTAAAGACTATGTTGATGTTACGGCTAAGATTATTACTCCTTTAAGCTATCAAATAGTTCCTGCTTATGTTGAACAAGTAATAAAAGAGGGAAAACATTTGTTTGGAGATAATTTTGTTCCATTGAAAGGATATCTTCCTTTCGATGAGTACACCAAAATTATGAATAGTTGTGATTCTCTTATTTTGGGACAAAAACAACAAGCTGCAACTTGTAATTGTCTTACAGCTATGTGGAATGGCTTAAAACTGTTTCTACCAAAGGACTCTATGAACTATCAATATTACTCTCAGCTTGGTTTTGTTGTTTTTTCTATAGAAAAAGATTTTTCAAAAAAGCCCATGTTGAGTAAAGATGATATCATGCATAATCGTATTTTGATAGAAAAGCTCTATTCTTATCGTGCATGGGTGAGAGATTTACAAAATACTATTGAATTATTGGAAACAGATATTGTAGAAAAAAATAATAACACTTATGAATAGTACAATAAAAGATGTAATTAAATTTATTGCAGGGCCTTTGTATACTTTTAAACAAAAGAAAATGCAACAGAAATTACAGGATCTGCAATCTACCCCCAAAGAGTTAGCTGCATTCTTGTATAAGCGTAGTTTTGAGCGTGATTTAAATTGGGCTAATCCTGTAGAGTTGAATGAAAAAATTCGATGGATAGAGTTCAATACAGATATTTCTCTTTGGACTCGACTGGCAGATAAATATCTTGCTCGTTATTATGTGGAAGATCATGGTTATTCTGATATTTTAGTAAAACTTTATGGAGTGTGGGATAAGGCAGAAGAAATAGATTTTGAGACTTTGCCAAAAAGTTTTGTTATAAAAACGAATCATGGATGTGGCGAAGTTATTATCGTAAAAGATAAAAACAAAGTTGACTTAGAAGTAATCAGACAGAAAATGAAAGACTATTTGTCTGAAGCTTTTGGCTATAGTCATGCAGAAATTCACTATCTTAATATTCCAAGAAAAATCATAGCAGAAGAATTGTTGCCAATAACCTCTTCTTTTTCATCGTCTATGGTAGATTATAAATTCTATTGTATCAATGGTGAGCCATATGTTTGTGGAGTATTCTATAATCGTGATAGTGTAACTCATAAGACTTGGTCTTCTTTTTATGATATGAGTTGGAAGCGTCATGAGGATTGGCGTCAAAAGGGAATTGGAGGAGGACAAGGTGATGTCCCTTGTCCACAAACTTTCGAATTGATGAAACAAGCATGTCGAGATTTATGTAAAGATATGCCATTCTGCCGTTTGGATTTCTATGAATCTGAAGGAAAATTGTATTTTGGGGAATTCACTTTTACTCCTGCGACTTGTTCTGGTGGAAGTATGGCTAAAACCTTGTCTTTTGAATTAGGAAAAAAGCTTAACCTGCCTTCTAAAATGGGAAAATAAAAGTTATTTATCTTATGTTACCGTATATTATAATTTTCATTATTGTCTTTTGTCTGGCTTATGTTGCTGATGTTTGTTTTGAGGAAAAGAAAAATGCATCAATTGTATGTCTTGTACTGATCGGTTTAGTGTTTACGGTATTTGTAGGTTTAAGAGACTTTGGGGTTGGTTATGACACTAATGTTTACATTGAACCATATTTTCATCAAGCTGAAAACATAAAAAATATAAAAGATTTCTTTAGCCTTGAAAATGTAGATAGAGGCTTTTTGTTGTTGGCTTATATTGCTCATAGTTTTAGTTCTGAACCACAGTCTTTATTAGTTGTTGTAGAGTTATTTATAATATCATTTACATTGTTAGGACTTTATAACTATCGAATCGTTTATAAATTTAGGCTTACAACATATTTCATCTTATATTGGCTTATACTCTTTTTTTACTCAGAAAATTTTATGAGACAGTATTGCGCAATGGCTTTATTGTTTTATGGTTTTTCGTTATATATAAAAGAAAAGAAAAAAGTATATGTAATATTACAAATAGTAGCTTTCTTTTTTCATTCATCTTCTTTATTATTTGTTATAATTCCGATTTATCATTACTTATCAGGTATGAAAGGGCAAAAGAGGTTCTATTATTCATTTATAGCTCTTTTAATGCTTTTAGTAGTTGCTTTTTCATATTATTATGTTTTGGCTTTAATTGGAAGTTATGGTTTTCTAGATGAAGCTTATGCAGATCGATATTCTGAATTTGGAGAAGGTTCTCATAATTTAGGAGTCCAAATTGGCATAACCAATATTATTTTAATTACTTCGCAATTCTTTTTGTTTTATAGATATAAGAATTTCGATGGAGATTCTTCGAAAATAAAGTATATTTCAACAATACTATTAATAACAATTTTAATTATTGAGCAAATGAATGCCTATAATGTAAATTTGGGCAGAATGGCGTTGTATTTTAGCCAGATATATTGTATTTATTTATCTGTAGTATTTGGTGCTCATACTTCATTAAGAATTATAAAAATCTTTTTGATAGTAATTATGTTGAAAAATTGTATGGTTTCAAGTTTTGATCACACCAATGAATCAAAAGATTATACTTATTCTTCGAAAATATTAAATATATAACTATAAAATCGTAGTAGCATGTTAGTTAGTGTAATAATCCCTACATTTAAACGCTCTGATTTTCTATTAAAAACTATTGATTCTGTTTTTAAACAAACATATTCTCCAATAGAGATAATTGTTGTTGATGATAATGGGTTTGGTAGTGAGTCTCAAAAGGAAACACAGTATAAACTTCAGAATTTAATTGATGATAACAAAATCATTTATATTCCTCATGAAGTTAATAAGAATGGTTCTGCTGCAAGAAATACAGGTTTTAGAGTATCAAAAGGAGAATATGTTAATTTTTTGGATGATGATGATGTTCTAATGCCTGAAAAAATTGAACGCCAAGTTAAATTCTTAGAGACTCAATCTTCAGAAATCGGTGCGACATATTGTAATTCTAGATTAGTATTTAGAACTCGGTTTACAGGTAGAGTTAAGACCATAAATACGAACTATGTAGCAGAAGGAAATTTAATAAAAGAATATTTGGAGAATGAAATTCATTTTAATACTTCTTCCCTTTTATTTAGACGTTCTGTTATAGAAGAGCTGAATGGCTTTGATGAGTCGTATAAGCGACATCAAGATTATGAGTTGCTGCTGAGATACTTTAGAAAATGGAAAATTAAGTGTACTTCTGGTCCATCACTTCTTTTGTTTGATATGCTTAAAGATAGAGGAAACGTACCGAATCTAGATAATTTAATGGCTGTTAAAAATAAATTCCTAGAACAATTTAAGCAAGATTTGACTAACTGGGGCTTATGGAACGAAATAAATCATAATTGGTGGTTAATATGTGGAATTCAAGCAATTGATTCAAAACGCTTTTCTCTTGGTAAAAAGTTGCTAATTAAAGCTTTGCAATTTAAAAAGTATAATTGTCATGAATATATAGCCATTCTTAAAGCGTTTTTGAGAACCTTTATAAAAATTTATAAGCATTAATATGATTACAACTAAAAAGCAACTCTTTGAGTATTTAGATGCAGACGCAAAACTATATACGAAAGTCTCACAAGGATATTTTGCACGCTTTAAACATTGCCTTGTTACTTCACCACAAAGTTATCAATGGAAAATATATTCCTATATTCGATGTTTAAGATATGCAGAGTTTCATAAGAATAATTCGTTTCTTTGTTGTTCAAAAAGTATTAAATCTGCTTATCATACAATCTGTATGTTATATCAATATAGAAAATTACGAAGATTGTCTTTTTCTACAGGTTTTCAAATAGACCCTAATTCGTTTGGTAAAGGACTAAGAATTTTTCATTACGGAAGTATTATAGTAAATGCTGGTGCTCGTATTAGTGATTATGCAACTATTTATCCTGGCGTAGTGATAGGTGCTAAGGCAAATGGTTGTCCTATAATTGGTAATCATTGTTTTATCGGAGCGGGCTCCAAAATATTGGGGGGGGTGAAAATTGGTAATAATGTTACAATTGCTCCTAATGCTGTTGTGGTTAAAGATGTACCTGATAATGTAGTTGTTGGAGGTGTTCCTGCGAAGATTTTAAAAATAAAAGAAATATAAATGTTATTCAATAGTTTCAATTTTTGGCTAATTTTTCCATTCATATTTAGTTTTTATTGGCTGATACCGAGTAAGTATTCGAGTTTAAAAAAATGGTTTCTTATCTTGGTGAGTTACCTTCTTTATATGAATTGGAAACCGTATTTTGCTTTGATTTTATTTTATGTTACTGGCATAACATATTTGGGAGGAATTCTATTTGAAAATCAGAATAAGATTAAAAAGAAATTGGTTGTAGGACTTGTTCTTTTAGTCATATTTCCTCTTCTTACATATAAGTATTATGATTTTCTTAATAACTCTGTAATTCATTTGTTGGAGCTGATAGGGTGTAGATTAACTTTTGCAGGTCTCAATTGGGCAATTCCTGTTGGTATCTCTTTTTATACATTTCAAGCTTTGGGATATATGTGGGATGTGTATTATGGAAAAATAAAGGCGGAAAGAAAGTTTTCTGATTATGTTTTATTTTGTTCTTTTTTCCCACAAATAGCAAGTGGACCAATTAGTCGCTACTCTGAACTGATGCCTCAAATAAAGCAGTTTCATTCATTTGATTATAGACAGGCTTGCGATGGTTTGAAGGTTTTATTGTGGGGAATGTTCTATAAAGTTGTAATTGCTGACAGATTAGGACTTTTTGTTAATTCTGTATATCAATATTATGATCATTATTCAGGATTAACACTTCTGGAAGCAAGTTTTTATTATAGTATACAGATATATTGTGATTTTGCTGGTTATTCGATGATGGCTGTAGGCATAGGCAAAATTTTAGGATTTGACTTGATAAATAATTTCCGTCAGCCTTATTTTGCTGATAGTGTGACAGACTTTTGGAAACGTTGGCATATTTCCTTGACACGTTGGTTGACAACGTATATTTATATACCTTTAGGAGGTAATCGTTGCTCAAAAAAACGTCAATATTATAACATTATAGCAACCTTCTTTATTAGTGGACTTTGGCATGGTGCGAATTGGACTTTTATTTTTTGGGGATTGTTACATAGTTTTTTTCAAATTGTAGAAAAAATATTAGGATTGGATCCTAAGGGTAAATATGGAATGCTAGGTACAAGGAATAATAAGTTATATCTAAGACCGTTTAGAATAGTACTTACATTGTTGATGGTTGATATCGCATGGATATTTTTCAGAATGCCATCTATAATAGATGCATTTAATGTTTTGAAATGTATAGTTTTTCATCCGTTAGATGGTAAACTATTGTTGCCTGGGGATAAGATAATCTTTTTTGGTGGAATATGTATATTTTTTATTAAAGAAATTTGGGATGAATTCTTTCCAAATAAGTTTGTGTCCAATAAGATTTTACGCTATTCTATTTACATGTTCATATTTGTGATGATACTTTCTATTGGTGTGCTAGATAGTGGACAATTTATTTATGTTAATTTTTAAAAAGCGATGAAGAAATTCTTAATTGCTATATTTACATTTTTCTTTGTATTTATATGTATAGATTATGTCTTTGGATGTTTTTGTAGATATTTACAAACTAAAGCTATATATGGCAATAATCATGATGTATTTCATGTAGCAAATAGCTGTACAGAGGATATAATATTTATGGGGTCGTCACGATGCCATCATCATTATATTCCTCAAATAGTAACAGATAGTCTTGGCATGACAAGTTTCAATGCCGGTTGTGATGGTAATGGTATTATATATCAATATGGGCTGTTGCAGTTAATGTTACGTAATCATATTCCAAAGGTTATCATCTATGATTTTTATCCAAATTTTGATATTAGTATAAATGATAATCTGAAATATATAAATACATTAAAGCCTTATGCTAAGGAGAAATGTTTATTTGAGTTATTGAATGATGTGAATCCTATGGAGAAGGTTAAAACGCTTTCTTCATTTTATTCTTTTAATACTAATTTCGTGCAGTTGTATAAAGATACTAGGTTTCCTTCAGTTAAAACGTATAATGGTTATATGCCAAATAATGAAGTTATGGATTATCAGCCACCTAGAAGTCTTGAGTATTATACTATAGATTCATTAAAGTATAAATATTTGGAAAAGTTTACACAAGTATGTAAAGATAATAATATTCGCTTGTTATTTGTCTTTTCTCCGTTCTACAAGTCGCTTAAATGGTCTGATACAAAATTTTTGGCAAAATTTTGTAAGAAGCATAATCTATTATTGTTAGATTATTATTCAGAAGGTTATTTGAAAGACCAGAAACAATTATGGAAAGATCCAACCCATCTTAACGATAAAGGTGCACATGTCTTTTCATCACATTTTGCTCATGGTTTAAAAAAAATATTAGAAAATGAGAGTACTTCAAATTAATACACGCTATTATAATGGAGGATCCACAGGGCGTATCACTTTCGATTTAAAGAAAGTGATGGAAGCCAACGGGATTGAAAGTTATGTAGCATTTGGCTTTGGCTATAATCCAAAGGATAATGAAAGGGATACTGTTTATCGAATAGAATCTGATAGAGAACTTTTCATTAGTAAACTATGGACAAAGGCTACTGGTCATCATGGTTTCAATAATAAGCGTGAGACCAGAAGGCTTCTGGCTTGGATAAATGAGGTAAAGCCTGATATCATTCACATGCATAATGTCCACAATCATTATGTGAATATTCGAATGCTATTAAGATATATAGCAGATAAGAACATTCCATGTGTATTGACAATGCATGATTGTTGGACTTTTACTGGTCATTGTGCTTACTTTGATTTTTCTGGTTGTGATAAATGGAAAACAGGTTGTCATCATTGTCCAAGTTTAAAAGATTATCCTATGACTTTCGCACCGATAGACCCTTCTTCTTGGAATTATAGAATGAAGAAGGATTTATTTGCTCCATTAAATATCACCTTTGTTTCTCCTTCGCAGTGGCTTTGCGACCTCCAGAAACAGTCCTTCTTGAAGGATAAACCATGTGTGGTGATTAACAATGGTGTTGATATGTCGGTATTCCATCCTATTAAGTCTAATGTGCGAGAGGAATATGGCATTGGCAACCGAAAAATGATGTTAGCCGTAGCAGGCGGTCTTGCCACAAGAAAAGGTAAAGATTATCTTTTGAAGCTACCTTCCTTGCTTAATGATGATGAGGTTTTGGTACTTGTTGGATTGAAAAAAGGACAAGAAGCCTTGTTGCCTACAACTAATAGGGTTATAGGTATCCAGCGTACTAAAACACCTGATGAGCTTGTCGGTTTATATTCAGAGGCGGATGTCTTTATCAATCCAACTCTTGAAGATAATTTCCCTACAACTAACTTGGAGGCTTTAGCATGTGGAACCCCAATAGTAACTTTTGATACAGGTGGTAGTGCTGAGGTTGTGACCGCAGAAACAGGATTAGTTGTAGGTAAAGGTGACATGGATGAGCTCCTTTCTGCTACAAGAATAATTCTGAACAAAGGGAAAGAGCATTATGTTGATGCTTGTAGAAAGAAGGTAGAACGTGATTATAATAAAGACAAACAGTATAAAAAATATATAGAATTGTATGAAAAAACCAAAAATTTCAATTATAACGGTTTGTTATAATAGCGAAGCTCATTTGGAAGAAGCTATGCTTAGTATTATCAATCAATCTTATGCAAATAAAGAGTATATCGTTATAGATGGAGGATCAAAAGATAATACTCTGGCAATTATTGATAAATATCGTGATAAGATTGATTTTTTTGTTTCAGAACCTGATAAAGGTATCAGTGATGCTTTCAATAAAGGCATCAAAGCTGCAACGGGTGATATTATCGGTATTATTAATTCTGATGATTTTATGATGCCCGATGCTCTTCAAAAAGTTGCAGAACAGTATGAAGAAGGTGTTGATTTGTATAGAGGATATACTTTGGTTTGGAATGAAGTAAGAAATACAAAGAAGTATATGTATCCTAATCATCATTTTGCGATACCTCCTTGTAGGGCTATGATATGTCATGAGTCTTCTTTTATTACGCCAGGTTTGTATCAAAGTGCTGGATTATATAAAGTTGATTTTAAATATGAGATGGATTTAGACTTATTCGTACGTTTTTATAAGTTTAAAGATTTGAAGGTTAAAATGATGAATGTTTGTGTAATGACCTTTAGAACTGGTGGAACTTCATCTGCACCTGCTGCAAAAATGAAGAATGAGCGTATTCGTCTTATTAAAGAAAATGGTGGTACTAATTGGGATGTGTTAGTCTTCTTAGGCTATCACCAAGCTAAGTATATGGTAAAAATTACTTATTGGACTTTATCTAAGTTCATGAAGAAATTGTTCGGTTTAAAATAGTATAGATATGAAAATAGTTCTAATGCAATATTTTACAAAAGTCTGTAAGCTTTTAGCTAAACTTACAGGTACCCGTAAGTTAAGAAACAGAGTGATGCGAAATAAACTTGCGCCTTATGAATTTAGTATTTTGTGTAATAACTGTATTGGTGGAGTTTTCCTTCATGATGCTGGTAAAAGGTTTAATTCTCCTCTTGTTAATCTAGCTACTAATGGTGAGGGGTTTATAGAAGTATTAAAAAATCCACGCTCTTTTATTTATGGGGGGCAATTTTATAGAATATGTAAATCCACAAATTAATCATCCACATGAAAAATTGAACGATGTCGTTTTTAATTTTGTTCATTATCAAACATTCGACGAAGCTGTAGCTAAATGGAAAAGAAGAGGTGAAAGATTCATTTGGGACCACATTTATGTTATTGCAACAGGTCATGATGGACTGGAAAGAGCTGATTTGATGGAGAAGTTTGATAAACTTCCATATAAGAATAAAATTATGTTCACTTTTGGTCATTGGGATTATCCATGGGCATACCAAGTAAAACGAGCACATGGTGTTTGTAGACCATTTACAGAGTTTGCTTCCTTAACAGGTAAGCGCTTTTATGAAACGGCATTTGATATACCTGATTGGATTGTTAAATGTGAGAATGCAACATTAAATGATAAAGATAAATAAGAAACAAGACTGCTGTGGTTGTTGGGCATGTGAAAATATATGTCCAAAGCACTGTATCTCAATGATTGAAGATGAAGAAGGTTTCCTTTATCCTCATGTAGATGTTGAATATTGTATAGACTGCCATTTATGTGAGAAAGTATGTCCTGTTGCCAATGTAGAACCTGAAAAGAAGAAAGAACAGCATGGCTTTCTTTTGCAAATAAAGGATGAATCCATTCGAAAGGAAAGTACATCCGGAGGCTCCTTTACGGCTATTGCTTCATGGGTGATTAATCAAGGTGGTATCGTTTATGGTGCGGCTGTGGATTATTCAGACTTTAAGGTCAAGCATTCTGCTGCTACCTCTTTGGATGAGTTGGGTAAGTTTCGTAACAGTAAGTATGTACAGAGTGAAATAGGAGATACTTTTAAGGAAATCAAGAAACATCTACAGGAAGGCAAATGGGTGGCAATGAGCGGTACACCATGCCAGATAGAAGGTTTGGTTCATTACTTACGCAAACCATACGATAAACTCCTTTTGATTGATGTTGTGTGTTATGGTATTCCTAGTCCTGGAATCTTTGCGGATTACTTAACCTACATGCATAGTAAGATTGGTGGAAAGTTTAATAAAATCCTCTTCAGAGAAAAGAGATTATGCTATAACTATACCTCATTCTCTCTTTTCAATGAAAAGCCGGAACTTGATTATCACAAAGGTGTAGAAAGTGACCAGTTTATGCGCTCTTTCTTTAGTGATATGAATGTTCGTCCTTCTTGTTATGATTGCAGTTTTAAGAAACGCTATCGTGTTTCTGACTTTACGATTTGGGATTGCTATGATGTCAAGATGTTCTCGAAGAACTTTGATGATAATGGTACTAATCGCGTCTTGGTTCATACCTGTAAAGGTATGAGCATTTTGGATGCTATTAAGGATTCTGTCAGATTGGAAGAATATAAGAATCTGGATTATTTTATTACTGATGAAATAGCAATGGTTAAATCTGTACCTATGAATCCAAAGCGAGCAGATTTCTTTAAGGACTACCAAACTATGGAATTTGGTGCATTCATCAATGAATGGTTTCCTACGACATTCAAAGTCCGTCTCAATTCTTTCTTGCGCAAAACTGCTTTTAGATTGGGAATTTATAATGAATCCAAAAGATTCGTGAAGAAAATATTAGGTAAGAATTAAAAAGATAGATATGAAAGTTGCATTAGCGATTAATTATGACTACCATGATTATGGTGGTATGTTGCAAGCGTTTGCTACCCAACGATTTCTTACGGAAAATGGCATTGATTCAGATGCTATCAACTTCGATAAATTGAAGGGTGATATCAACAAACGCAAATGGCGTTACTTTTTGAGCAATATCTTCGATATTTCGATAGTAAAAGAAAAGAGCAAGCTGATAGAAAAGAAACTCAAGCAGAAATCAAATGAGAAGCTGAAGTCTGGTATGGCGGAAAGAAATGCTGCATTTGATGAGTTCTGTAAGAGCCATTTCAAGGTAAGTAGGGCTTTTGAATCTTGGGAGGATATGGCTAAGGCTAGTAGAAAAGAATATGATGCCGTTGTTGTAGGAAGTGATCAGTTATGGTTGCCTTCTAATATAATGGCTGATTATTATACCTTGAACTGGGTACCGAAAGATGTAAAAAAAATAGCTTATGCTACTAGTTTTGGTATCGGAAGTATTCCTGCAAAATATTCAAAGATATATAGTCATTACTTGAAACGCATTAATTATTTGAGTGCTCGTGAAACATCAGGACAGGATATTATCAAAAAGCTTGCAGGAAGAGACGTACAGTTGGTAAACGACCCAGCGTTGTTGTTGGATGCGGATGGATGGAACGAGGTAATTAGCAACGAACCTTTGATAAAGGAGAAATATGTGTTTTGTTACTTCATGGGTAATAATCCGGAACAAAGAGATTTTGTAAGGCGACTTGCAAATGAAAAAGGATTAAAGGTTGTTGCCTTGCTGCACCTGGATCAATACATCGCTTCTGATGAGAATTATGTTGATATGGATCCTTGGCATGTTTCACCTGCTGATTTCGTGAATTTGGTAAAGAATGCAGACTGTGTATGTACGGATTCCTTCCATGGTACAGTATTCAGCATTATTTATTCCCGTCCTTTCTTTACGTTCAAGCGTTTTAACAAGAAGGCTTCTCTTTCTACGAATACTCGAATTACATCCTTGCTTACCCGATTGGGACTGATGGATAGATTGGTCTTGGATATGGATAGTAAGCAGGCTTTTGATATTGATTGGAAAAAAATACAGAGTGGAGTTTCTCAATTTAGAAAAGCTTCGAGTGAATATTTACTCAATGCCATTCGTGCATAGAAAAAATCAAAAAATAATTATGATTAAAGTAGCAGTTATAGGTGGTCCTATTTTGTCTGGTGGTAAGAAGAATCTCATTATGGAGTACTTCCGCCATATAGATAAGACCCAAGTGCAGATGGACATCATATGTAACGATGACTCTAATGCCATTCCACAGGAAGAGATTGAAGCATTAGGTGGTCGTGTGTTTATTGTTCCATCTTTCAAAAAACTCAAGGGACATACTGATGCCTTGTATGAACTCTTCAAGAAAGAAAAGTATGATGTGGTTCATGCTTACAACAGTATGATGAATTTCTTCCCTATGTATGCAGCCAAGAAAGCAGGCATAAAGGTTCGTATCTCAGAATCGCTATCAATGGCTGCTCCTGGTGAGTGGAAAACATACGTAAAGTATATGCTTCGTCCGCTTTCTCATCTCTATGCGACTCATTACATGGCATGTGGAGAGGATTGTGGTATCTTCCAGTTCGGCAAGAAGGCATTTGATGAAGGAAAGATTGCAATTTTCAAAACGGCTATCAATACTGAGTTTAATTCTTATAAGCCAGAACTACGTAACGAGACTCGCAAGAAGTTTGGTTGGGAAGATAAGGTGGTATATGGCTTTATCGGAAGATTTGAGCATCAGAAGAATCCTCTGTTCCTGATAGATGTGATGAGTGAAATCTATAAGCGTCAGAAAAACGCCCAGTTTGTTATCATTGGTGCTGGCATCCTGGAGGAGAAGATGAAAGAGCGTATCAAGGAAACTGGCATCGAGCCTGCTATGTCCTGGCTTGGAAGAAGAGAAGATATCCAGCAGTTCTATAATGCTTTTGATGCCTTCTTGTTGCCTTCTCGCTATGAGGGATTGCCTGTTGTGGGATTAGAAAGCCAAAGCTGTGGTTTGCCTATGTTCTTTTCAACGGCTGTAACTCCAGAAGCTAGTGCTTGTGAACTGGGACATTTCATCAACTTGGATGATGGTGCAGCAGCATGGGCTGAGAAGATTATCCCTGTTGTTGAGAAGAATATTCCTGTTCGCAGAAGTCATGCCAAGGAAGTGGCTGATGCAGGATTTGACTCAAAGACTGAGGCAGAAAAGATGCTTCAATATTACTTGAATGCATTAAATGGTTAGAGATCTTGCTGATCGGTTATACGAAAATAAATAGAGATTACAAAGGCAATAGTTTTTACGAACACATTTTGTATGCGTTCGGATATGTTTTTCTTTATGTCTTTGTTTTGTTTCATATTCAATAAACGTAATATCGTTTAAAATATTGTATTCACGTACAATTTGTAAATAACATTAATTTTTTATAGGTTATGATTCCATTTAACAAACCCTATTTCTCTGGAAGAGAATTGAAGTATTTGGAGGAAGTTTGTCATTCAACAACCATGAGTGGCAATGGTGATTTTACTAAGAAGTGCCATACCTTCTTTGAGCAGAAGTATGGCTTCAAGAAGTGTCTTCTTGCTACATCTGGTACTGATGCCTTGGAGATGTGCGCTATGCTCTGCAACTTGAAGCTTGGCGATGAGGTGATTGTACCTTCTTATACATTCGTATCTACAGCTTTGGCTTTTCTTCGTGAAGGTGCAAAGGTTGTATTTGCAGATAGCTCTGCTGAAAATCCTAATATGGAGGTTGAGCAGATTGAGCCATTGATCAATGAAAAGACTAAGGTAATTGCAGTGGTTCACTATGCAGGTGTTGCTTGTGACATGGATGCTATCATGGCTCTTGCAGAGAAGCATAATTTGCTGGTAGTTGAGGATGCGGCTCATTGCATTGATTCATTCTATAAAGGTCGTCCATTGGGTAGCATCGGTCATTTGGGTGCTTTCTCTTTCCATGAGACCAAGAACATCAGCAGCGGTGAAGGTGGTATGTGCGTTATCAATGACGAGCGTTTCATCCGTCGTGCAGAGATCATCTGGGAGAAGGGTACCAACCGTGCCGAGTTCTATCGTGGAATGGTCAACAAGTATGGTTGGGTAGATATGGGTTCTTCTTTCTTGCCATCTGAGTTCAATGCTGCATATCTTTGGGCTCAGTTGGAGCAGCTTGATGATATTCAGGGCAAGCGTAAGCATATCTGGAACCGTTATTTCGAGGGCTTGAATGGTAAGATTGGCAATGAAGTGAAGTTGCCTTATATCCCTGAGTATGCTACCAACAATGCTCACATGTTCTATCTGCTCTGTCCAAGTTTGGAGTATCGTACTGCTTTGATGAAGTTCTTGAAGGAGAATGATGTTCAGACCACATTCCATTACCTGCCATTGCATAGCAGCAAGTTCTATGAGAACAAGCATGATGGCCGAGAGTTGCCAAATTGTGACAGATATGGTGATACCTTAGTAAGATTGCCATTGTTCTATGAATTGACAGATTGGGAAATTGACAAGATTGTGAAACTGATTATCGAGTTCTGCAATAAGTAAATCTCTGGTTTTTAGGGTTCTGTTGTAGAATCCTAAAAACTCATCTACATGATTATATCTATGAAAGGAATCGTATTAGCTGGTGGTAGTGGTACGCGTCTGTATCCTATCACAAAGGGTATCAGCAAGCAGCTGATACCAATCTTTGACAAGCCGATGATATATTATCCTATCTCGGTTTTGATGTTGGCAGGTATCCGTGAAATACTCATTATCTCGACACCATTTGATTTGCCAGGCTTCAAGCGTCTCTTAGGCGATGGAAGCCAGTTTGGAGTGAAGTTCGAGTATGCCGAGCAGCCTTCTCCTGATGGCTTGGCTCAGGCATTCATCATTGGTGAGAAGTTCATCGGTAATGATTCTGCTTGCCTTGTATTGGGAGATAACATCTTTTATGGTGCTGGCTTGAACCAGATGTTGCATCAGGCTGTAGTAGATGCAGAGCAGAACAACAAGGCAACCGTCTTCGGTTATCGTGTCAGCGATCCTGAGCGATATGGCGTGGCAGAGTTTGATGAGCAAGGCAATTGCCTGAGTATCGAAGAGAAGCCTGAGCATCCAAAGAGCAATTATGCTGTGGTAGGTTTGTACTTCTATCCTAACAAGGTGGTGGAAGTAGCCAAGCATATCAAGCCATCTGCTCGTGG
>OIZX01000816.1_pt1 | contig 18726 bp, 13 predicted proteins | sample 1588621 | NCBI WGS metagenome assembly OIZX01 (sample SAMN03283276) | human gut metagenome | biome: human-associated habitat; material: feces | host: Homo sapiens | place: Peru | collected 2012 | reverse complement strand
GCTTGTAGTTGTTCATCGGGTCTCGTGGGTCCGCCTTTGCGTCGAGGTAGTCCAGCCCCAGGTTGACGATCAGGCTACCCAGTTCTATTCCCTTGCCAGCATACAGTAGTTTACTATAGGAGTCGGCCTTGAACCGTGCCTCGAAGGGTGTGGCTTTCAACTTCCGCTTTATCAGTATCACGCCACTCGACATATCGCCGTATTCCACGGGTGCGATACCTCTTATCACCTCCACGCTCTCTATGTTATCCGTCGGTATACTGCGCATATCCACGCCGCTTGTCACATGGCTCCTCCCAGCATCGGGATCACCGACGGTGCCGTTTGATGCCTGCTTCACGATCTGCATGTTGGCATTGGTATTCATCGGGATGCCATCGGCTACAAACAGTGTTCCCATCGCACTGACATCGTAGTTGTTCCCTCCACTTCCAGCCTGGCGCAGTCTGATGGTGTTGGCATTGGTGAGGTCGGGCAGTTGGGTTGTCCCACCAGGCAATAGTGATAACAGGTCGGTGAAACTCGACGGCTGCAGATGCTCTATGGCTTTGCGGTCGATCACGGACGACGTAGTGATACCTTGCGACTCGTGCGCCGTCACTACCACCTCGTTCAGTACGCGGTTGTCCTGTTTCAGCTTCAGTGTCAGCGTTACGGTCTCTCCGTTCCTGCTGGTGTAGGTCTGGGTCAGGGTGTGGTAGCCCAGGTATGACACGGTGATGGTGTACCTGTCCGAACTGAGGTCCTGAAACATGAAATAGCCAGAAATATCACTCACGGTGGTGAGTTTCCTATTGTGCGAATCAGTGATTGTCACTGTAGCGTACGCCACGGCATCATTGCTTCCGGCATCCACTATATGTCCGCGGATATCGTCAGCTTTTGCAGCAAGACATGCTGCGAGCATCGCCCCTGTTAGTATTATTCTTTTTTCACCCACTTGAGTTGCATTTTGCTATTGCGGGTGCAAAATTATAAATGGACAGCAGAACTAGCAATACTCAAAATATGTGATTTCTTATTAGTCAAAAGCAAATGGCTACTTACTTATAGGTTGTCCGGATGAAGGAAGGGGTCATTTGTGTATATACATATAGCCTTCGTTCTATGTGCGACAATCTACGACGATAAACGTCGCATATTCTGTACACATTGGCTATTTCATATACTCGTAGATGAAAATAGGAAAAGAATTTAATACAGCAACACTTCTATTGGGTTTGACATGGAGCAAGAGTTGCCTTTCGAATATTGATAGCTGATTGACAACAGACTTCTCCTTTGGCATTGCATTTACTCCTGCTATAAGCAAGTTAGCTTTACTGACATTCATCTGCTTAAGAAATTGCCAGTTGTCTTTCACCTTCATATACTTTTCCTTGGTCGGCGTTTCGCCATCCTTGAGCAAGATGTGGTCGAGACTGTCATAAGCCGAAAAATTACGAGCCAGACGTTTGAAATCCTTACACTCTTCTCTGCTTACTACATAGTTGGCATAATCGTTGTCGGGAAGTTCCTTGGTATAGCGGATGGACTCAATCATCGGGTAGTTGATGTAGAGCTTTCCGTTCTCGGTTTCGTCTGCAAACAATGCCAGCATCTCTTCTACTCTTTGATTGATTTCTTCAAGCGAAAGGTGAGAGTGTTGGAAGTCATAGTCAAAGAATAGGAATATTTCCGAAATGTCTGAACTTCTGATACCGTTCAAGATGGAGTCACCTCTTGCTACCAAGCGTTCTCGCATGACAGAAACAATATCTCCACCGTCTTCATATTCCTTCAGCTCATTGTAAAGGTCATATATGTTATTCCCGAAAGAACAAATGATATTGTCATTTACCTTCGGGAAATAGAGTCTTTCCAATGTTCTATACAGGCGAGGCTCACGCTCGTCGCCTTCAAATACAAACAGAATCATAGGCCAAAAGTTCCGCCTCTATATAGTTTCTCCAAGTTATGGGCAAAACGAAGTTCCTTGTCCGTCAAGTCACAAATAGCCTTTATTTCGTTGTTCCTGAGGATAAAGAAACAATCAGGACGAAGCAAGTCATTGGAAAGAAGGAATGTGTCGTGGGTGGTTACGAACACCTGGTTGTTGCCTTCAAACAATCGCTTGCAAATCTTATATGATAGTTCGTGGTGGTAGAAAGCATCAAACTCGTCGATGAAGACGAACGAAGCGTTGTCCATCTCTTTCAGCCAATAATACTGCAACTCCAGATTCCTTGTGCCTGTGGATGCAACCCATTGGAACGGAATTCTCACACCGTTCATTATGCAGAAGAGAATGTTGTCGCCCTTCGTGTTAGGTGCAAACTCATACTCCTGACCACTTACTTCTTTCAAATAAGCTGCAAAGTCGTCAGCAAGGTTGTTCTTTATGATATACTCTTCCACGTTGCTGCCACCTTCCTTCAAGCCAATGAATTCACGGTAGTCGAGACTTCTGAAGAATAGCATATTCTCTACGAAATCGCGAAGTTGTAGCAGGGCATGGTCTTTGGGAAGTGGCACAGAACTCAATAGATAGTTTACTATAGAAATGTTGTTGGCACTATCTTTAAGATTCTGAATGGCAACGGCGGTCAAGCCAAATTCTTCGGAAATAGCCAATTCGTCTTTGTCTTTAACAAGAATCTCTTTTTTGTCTACTATTAGCTTTTCGCTGATGATATCGCCTTTCAGTTCCGATGCTATTTTACTGTAACTGTATACTACCACATGACCGTCGAAAGAAAATGTGTAATCGAAATCAACCGGCTCGTTGTGGCATGACGCACATGCATAATTCAGATAGTAATCAGGCTTCTTCCACTTGTGAGAAAGATGGTTGGCAATGTCGAATATTGCCAATCCGAAGTTCGACTTACCGGCTCCATTCGGTCCGTAGATAATACCGTTCTTTACAATGCCATTACGTACTGCATCGTTATTGAACGTATAATTGCTCGGATGAGACAAGTCCCACTCGATACGATTCTTGAACCCTCTATAGTTCTTAACTGCAAATCTCGTTAACATGACAATATTGATTAGTGATATTTTGACTACAAAGGTACAAAAAAACAACGTATCCGTAAATAAATTACGGCATATACTGGATCAGGGATTATAGGTATATTAAATTGAATAACTCAGAGTTTACTGTTCCCTATAGTGGAGAAATGACTCTTCACAAAAGCGGTGAGAGGCCTGAGCAAGACCTCTCACCGGGACACAAAATTAGCAAAATTGCCGTTAATAATCAAAGGGTAAGATCAGAAATTCATCGGTGTGGTGTGATCAGTTCCACTTACCACTTACGAAGGTTGGTGATGGTGTTGTTGAGGTTCTCAAGACGCTTGTTGTAGCAGTACTTGAGGTTGTCCATCACATCGTCGAACTCCATCTTCTCGTCACCGCACAGCCAATGCTCATCCAGATAATTACCGACCTTCCAAATCTTTCGGTTATACTCATCGGAAAGCCTGTTTGCGGTGCGCCTCTCCTCCACGACTCTGTTGGCGACATCAATCAAGTCTGGGTAGACATCCGCCCAGCGAGCCTTGACCCTATTGATGTAGTTCTGATCCTTCATCAACAGAGGCCACCACATATAGTACCTCCTTGGGGTCTCATTATATTTAATGGCCCTTTCGATGAGAAGTGAACTCCATGTGTGATAGTAGTAAGCGTTCTTTTCCGTGTCCACATTCGTGAAGTTCTGGCTGTCAAAGTCCCACACCGGCCCGGCGCAGAGTTTTCCGTCCCCGTCCTTGTACATGTAGACACTCTTCGGATGCTGTATCTCGTCGTTCATCGCGATCTCGTAGACAAACCAGTAGTCGATCACTGAGTTGATGTCGAGACTCTTGTAGGCCTCTGTGTAATAACCATTAGTAAGGTTGCTCTCGATGGCGTTGATGTAGGTTTTCAGATTCTCGAAAATCGCGCTGCCATCATATGTGATATCATTCACTGTAACCTTGAAGTCATCCTTGAACAAGCAAGGCAATTCACGCATCGTGGTTTTGAATTTCCAGGTCTCGTCGTAATTGTTGTCGAACTCGATAAGGTAGCTGCAATCCTTCACGGTAGGGCTGGTGTTTGTCTTAACGACTTTCTCGAATATCGGTTTTGTCATGTTCAGCCTGTTCTTATTGATCTTGATCTGCTCGCAGAAAAGATAGTTGCCGGCGTGGATGCCATTGATGACCAGCTCGACGTTCTGCCCTGAAGGATTCCAGACCAGTCCCTTTCCTAAGGTGCTTCCGTCTGTCGGCCCGTTGATGAAATGATTCTGGATGGTCTGGGCGATGTTGAACGCCAGATAGTTACGAATGAGTGACATGTCCGTCCACGGAGAGAGCAGAATCCATCTCTTGTGCTTCTTCATCCCAAGGATGCCCGCCTCTGTGTTCAGCTTGATAGCCATCGGCCTCTTGTCGTAATTGGATGACGTGTTTCCTCTGAGCCTGATGCTGCAACCGGCCTTATTCAAGTCCGCCACACCGTTTTTGTAGACAGCGATGTCGTCGGCCTCGCTCCAGTCCGTGCCCTTTGCAGGGATGGCGAAGTCAAGGAAGCTGACTGTTCCCGGAGTGTTGACATTGACAACCACCACCGGCAGTCCGGTGTTCGTGACGGTAACGGTAAACACCTTTCTCTGCGTGCCGCTGACAAGGGTATATTCAACAGGAGTCCGGAAATCCTGGCTTGACACACCGCTTTCCTGAACCTCACCGTTGCAAAGAACCTTCACTCCTTCAGGTACCGTGAACGTCGGTACAAGCGTGAAGTTGTAAAGGTAAGGGATGCAGCAAGAGACCGTGCCGGCGTCCTTGTCGATCGCGCAGCTGAAATCCTCCGCGGCCTTGACTTCGGTCTTGGAGGTACTGGCGTTCAGAACCGCCGTCTTCTTCAGAAGGCTTGACTCGTTCTTGGCGATCTCGAACCCGAAACTCTTGAACTCCAGTGGAGTCGTGCTGATGTTTTCGACCGTGCAGTTGTTCTCCGGCTTCAAGTCATCAAGGTTCAGAGGAATGTTGTAGCATGCTCCGGCCTGGAAATCAACGAGAGCCTTGACCTCGAATGTCACCTTATGTGCATCAGTCAATAATTGAATCTCGATCTCGTCACCTTTCCTGATGCCTGGCGCGATGGAGGCATACACGACAGCCTTCCTGCCAACCGAGATTCCTCCTTCCTCGTCCTTCGCCAGTTTTACAGTGATCTGCGATGAGGTCTTTCCGTCAACAGCGGCAAGACCCGAAGCCAGATTGGTTAGATCCATCGTGAAATCACCGGTCCAGGCGCGAGGCGCCGCGATCCCTTCAACTTTCTGTCTGAATATGATGGACTGGAGTCTCTCCGAGCTTGCGACCTCGTCAAGCTTGCTTCCGAATGTCACCTCCGCCTTCAGGAAGGACACCAGAGGCTTGAATATGAACCCATAGCCTCCATCTTTTTTGACGGGAGTGTCGCTGGCCTTCACATCGTTGGCGGCGATAGAAGCTTCGTCCGTGTAGTACTGCACTGAGGCCACATTGACCGGGATCGCTCTGCTGTCCGTCGCCCCTTCCACGTAAGGATAGTAGGCAAACCTTGGCCGGTCGCTTGTGTACAGCGAGCCTTTGAACTCTCCGGAACTCACAGGAGTGGAGAATGTGCCGTCGAACGGGGCGTTAGGGGTGGTGTTTCCGAACACGCCGACCCTGTCTCCGACAGACCAGAGTATGCCTACCGATCCGTCTGCCGTCGGCTCGATGTCGATCTGGGTTCTTGTAACAGGAATCTGTCCTATTTCTCCGGTAAGGGAGATCGACTCCTGTCCCAGTACCTCCGTCTCGTTGTTGTCGGCGCAGGAGGCGGCCATCAGTGCCGCCAGCACCATCAGCACAGATGCTGAATATGTACGCTTCATAACCTATGTGTTAAAGAGTTTAATCTATTTACCCATAGGTTAAGTCTTTAGGTCATCCTCTACAGTCCGAAGCCCGTTCCTCCGCTACTGTAGGAGGAGTCGTAGGATCTGGTACCCTGAGGCGCGTCACGGACGCATCGGATTGTAAAGTCCGCATCGGACTGTCCGTGACCGGTTGTTATTATTGGAGTACCTGAATTACCGTCCTTCTGCAAGTAGTAGATCATGTACTCGACAAGGGAACCCTCTGGACGCTCGTATTTGGTCTTTGCTGCGTATCGCATGGTTCCGGTTTGGGTTCCGGAAGACGGATAACCGGCGAGATTGCCGGTAATCTCCTCACCACAGTACATTGTGATGAAGTAGAGCTCCTTCTCGTTCGGGATCCTCCACTTGCCCAGATCGTCGGTGCCTTCCTGGTAGTACTTCTCGCACAAGTCACCGTTCATAATTTCAGTGTACTTGAAGGTGTTTTTGGCTGGGGTTCCACCAGTAACTATTGTTTGTTGAGGCGTAGACTTGCTGTATGTGTATGTGTAATATTTTGTTTGCCAAATAAAGCCTTCTGTCCTTGTGGTCAGTGTAACCGTTACATTAAAGGATGTGTAATTGCCGTTGTCGCTCTTTATTTTAATTGTTTTCGATGATGTCGTACCATTTGAAGTTGATGTATGGTTGATTGTAACACTGACATTGAACTTCGCTGACGTAACATTTACTTCGTTATCGGCTCCGATTTGATAGGTGTAGTTCTTAGACGCATCGTAATTAGTGATCGTTACCGGAACAGTTATATTATGAGGAGTCGTGTTGCTCTGACTCTCTGGTATTCCAGTAGGATTAAGCTCGCCAACTGTGATTGCAGGAGCATAGGTGTCCTCTCCGCTTGCCGGAATGTTCAGATCCGCACTGGCGATCTTGAAAGCCTTAGGCAATGTACTCGCCGCATCGAAATTCTCGTGCTCAGGATACTCTCCGATCTGCATGTTGGTTCTCAAGGTCTCGTCCTTGAGGCCGTTCACTGTCACGACATAGTTCTCCTGGTCCCAGCTTGTGATGTCCGAGACTTCACCCGAGGTTGAGTTTGTTCCAAGATTCCTGACGCATCGTATCATAGGATTTGTCTCCATATTAGACCAGGAACTGATTGCGGTACCCTCCAAAGCCCACCAGATACGGAAGCCCAGGTTTGTACTTGTCGCATAGTTCGTCGTCTCGAATGATATCTCTGTAGGCAGAGACTTCTTACCGCACCAGGCGAAGATGCATTGGCGGACGCTAGGAAGGTACCACCTTACCTCGTCCTCGTCAATTTTGCCGTCACCGTTGAGGTCTCTGTTTCTTGAGAGACATTCGAACATCGGATTGGTTCCGTCAGTGGTCATTATGTTGGCCGAGGTAGGAGGAGTCGCCCCTGTGAAGCCGTTTTGGGCAATGTTCACATAGTCGGTCCACGTCTTGGTTGTTTTAGTGTTGATGATCTCCCAGGTGTTTTTCAATCCGTTCTGCAATTCCGTTCCCGGATAGTCGTCATTACCGGTGAAAGTTGCAGCCGGTGTCTCCTCCACAGATTCAAATCCGAATGGATTACCCACATTATCTTTATAGAATGTCTTGATTGACTTCTGCTTGAGTGTAAAGCCACTACCCTCGATGTAGGAGCTGTGTCCGTCGTTGCTGATCTCGGCATTGCCGATGGTGAATGACAAGTTCCTGTCATCCGTGTTGACGAAGTCCTTGTAAGGCTTGTCATTGTAGAAGTACTCGTCCACGTAGGCCTGCGTGTAGACATTGTCTCCGCTTATTATGCAGTGTGTCGCGGTGCCGGCCTTTATCTCATTAATCAAGTCGTAGATGTTCACCAAGTTGGCGTCTCCGGGATATGTTGCGAATTCCGTCTGACTGGCAGGTTTGCCGAACTTCACCCAGGCGATGTCCTCAAGGTGCGGATCTGTTGATCCTTCCTGAACGGTGAAGGATGTCATCTTTCCGTCTCCCGCAGGTACAGTGCCGCTGACAATGCATTTCTCGATGTTTGTCTTCGAGAATGTCAGCAGCACATTCTCGAAGTGTGCGTCGAGGTTGACGATGACGTGCGGGGACGGCTTGATGATCTGTCCCTCGGCTCCCGGCTGATTGTCGCTCACCTTTTTTGCCTCGGCGATGATGTTCTTCACTCCGTTGACCGTTATCGTGTAGGTGTACCTTGCGTTACGTGTCACGGAGAAGTTGCCGAATTTCGTGTTTGACGCATCGGTGCTGTTGCCGAAGTCTCCGAGGTGGATGGTGTACTTCACGGTTCCTGTCACGTGGTCTGTCCCGCTCTCGCCCGGACCCTCGTAAGTACCCTCGATCACAACGTAGGTTGATTTGGCCGGAGCATAGGTGAATGTGCTGTAGTCACTCTCCCTTCTCTCGCGGTCGGCGTAAGACCATGAAGTCGGCGAGGCGGCCGGCTTCTGCACATTCTCCGGCATGTAGAATGAGAAAGAGTAATCGCCGCCGGCGGCCGGAGCCGCGATAGGAAGTTCCTCGAATTTGGTGAAGGTGTCGTCACCGGCATATTCATTCAGCTTATCCCTCTGGAGCAGGGTTGACGATGTGGAGTAGTTGTAGATGCTGTACATCTTCGGAATGAAGGTCACCCCTGTCCCGCTCTTGAGTACGAAGACATTCTTGGAGACTATCCTCTTGAGGTGGAAGACCTTGTCGAAGGTGTTCTCGCCCGGCTGGAGAGTGATGGTGGTAGTGTTCTCTTTGTCGCCGTAGTGTCCCGACATCAGCACAGACGTGGAGGTGATGTCACGTCCAGAGGCTGTGATAGTGTGGCTCCTGAACTCGGCGAGCGTCTTCCCCGCCAGTTCATCCAGATTGACGACCGTGTACTTGTCGTAATTGGCGATCGGGTACATGTACCATTCGCCGCTGGTCACCTTCCTGTCGCCGACGGTGAGCTGGTCCTCATTCAGTTCGATCGTGTAGAGCCAGTTGGTGTTGGTGTTCTTTCTTGTTGGCTCGCCAAGATTCCTGACCTTCACGATGATCGGTGTCGAGTTGGGTTGATTGGCGTTGTAGAAGAGGATAGCCATCTTCTCGACTCTTGTCTCCTGCTCCTCTGTTGCCCTTGTGACGGTTATCTCGTCCATTTCAGGCACCTCCATATTGAACGAAAGGCTTACAGGAAGCCCCTCCTTCACTTTATTCATAGGTTCCTCGTTCTGGCACCCGGCAAGAACGATAGCCGCCATGAATGCGGCCGCGAGTGTTCTGCTTGCTTTTCTCATTGTTTTTTCAGATTAATCAAAGGTTACTCCATTCTGGATCGAATCCCATTCGTCCACCTCGACGTTCTCCTTGGTGGATTTAATTTTAGTTACTTCGCTGCCGGCGCAGACGGTACTTTCCATGACCACTCTTTCCCTCCTTGAGTCTGGAGAGACATAGAATCGTTTGATGTTTTTCATTTTATTCATAAAACTTTATTTCAATTAGAATTCTGACATTACCAAATGTCTTCTCTTAAAACTGACTGAGACGGTAGCCGGCACTCTTGAGGTGCCATGCCGCCGTCTTGGTCAGTCAATCAGGTAGAGGCGGAACTACAATGCTTTAGTGATTGCCGCGCGGCTCAGTGCAGGGTCGTCGTAGAACATGTTCTCCACGCCACCCTTGTGGTCAATCTCAAGAAGTGACTCCGGAACTCCGAATTCCTTAGTGAGACATTCGTAGACGGCCTCGGCGCGTTTCCGGCTGAGTTTGTCATTGATCTTCTTGTTTCCGGTCGCGGCGTCGGCGTAACCGGTCACGATGTACTTGATGTTGTTAGCCTTGATGATCTCGGCGAGCATTCCAAGGTTCACGCGGGAATCCTTGCTGAGCTTGCTCTTGTTGATCTCGAAGATCACGAAGTAAGGAGCGGCGATCGTGGTCTGCTTCTCGACAATCTGAGGCTGGGCTCTGAGTTCGCCGAGTTCCTTCTCGAGTCTGATCCTTTCAGCTTCGGACTCGCTGAGAGCCTTCTGGAAGTCGGCTATGTTGTTATTGACAGTCTTGACAACGGTCTTGCTCTTGTTCCATCCGCGTGGCGCGATGTTGTAGGTCAGACCAATCGTGGCGCTCAGCACACCTTCGCCCCAGCGATGACCCATCTCTCCGTCGAAGCGGTCATTGACAAACATTCCGCGAACATCGAGGTTTATCGCCCATGCGTCGCTCAAGCGGAAGTCATTGCTTGTTCCTATGCTGGCGGAAACCTCGTGGGATCTGGACTTGCCGTTGCCTGGCTCATCGTATGTCCAGGCGAATCCCAGACCTGCGTAGAGGCTTGGATTCCAGAAGCGGCCTTCCGCCTTGTAGCCGCGGAACGCATTGCAAAGATTGAGCATGGCATCCATCCTGACATCACCGAACGAGAATTTCTGCTTGTTCAGCCAGTAACCGCTTCCGCCCTTTCCGGGAACCTCCTTTCCTGTTGAGAACGCTTCGTCCGGACCTTGTTGGGTGGCTCCTCTCATGCTGAGTCCATTGTAGGCGATTCTCGCTCCGACAGCCGGGGTGAACCATTTACCTACGCTTATGTTCAATGCGGGAGCAAGCCTGTCTCCGAATTTTGCCTGCTTGTCGTGGTCTCCGAAATAAATCTGGGCTCCTCCTCCGACGTTGATGAACCAGTCATATTTGAAACGATTGGTCTCCACTTTGAATTTGTCTGCGGAATAGATGACGTTTACCGTTGTGTCCGTTTTCACTGACGGCTGGGCAAGTGCCGGGGTTACTGCCAGCACGACTATAGCCGCTGTAATCAGATGTTTTTTCATATTGTCTTCTTATTAGTATTTTCTTGAAAACTAATTTATTATCATTGTTATTTCAATGTCTTGCAATGCTCTAAACCAATCAAAAGCAAAGATATGTATTAATTGGAAAAAATGCAACAAAAAAAGTATAATATTCTCGTTATTCGTGATTTAAAACGTTTACTTCGCATTCAGGACTATTCCCGAGCAGGAAGATGTTTCTCCCTACAAGATCAGCGGCTACTTTTTCCGTTTCTTTTTCTTGCCATCCACATAGCCGTAGCCATAACCATAGCCGTACCCGTAGCCGTAGCCATAACCATAGCCGTAGCCGTGATGGTGGTAGTCGGCGCCGTTGAGGATCAGCGACATGTTCGTGAGTTTCCGCTCCTGGTACATGGTCTCGATGTCAGGAAGCTGGCGACGGTCAAGGCGGCCGGCCCTCACCACGAAGAGCGTGATGTCGGCGACGCGGTTGGCGATCGTCGCGTCCGCCACAAGACCGACAGGGACGGAGTCTGTGATGATGATGTCGTAGCGGTTCCTCAACTCGGCGAACATCTCATCCAGCCTCTCGTCCATCAGGAGTTCGGCGGGGTTCGGCGCGATGGAGCCTGACGGGATGAGGTCAAGGCCTTCCACACCGGTCTCGTGGGTGATGATGTCATCCAGCGCTATGTCAGAGTCGGCCAGGAAGTTTGTGATGCCTACGGTGTGGTGGTGGCTGTGCTTGCCGAACTGTGAGGTCAGGGTTCCCTTACGGATGTCAAGATCCACAAGGATCACCTTCTTCCTGGCGGAGATGAAGCTTTTAGCCAGGTTGGCGGAGACGAAAGTCTTTCCGTCCCCGGAACTGAACGAGGTGCACATTATCACCTTGATCTTCTCTTTTCTTGAAAGGAAGGACATGTTCGTGCGGACAATCTTGAACGCCTCCGAGGCGAAACCCTCATTGTCCTTGTCCTGTTCCGGAATCACTCCGAGGAACGGTGCGCTGACTTTGCCCTGGATGTCTTTCCTGGTGTGGATCCTCGTGTCAAGGAACATGATCATCAGGAAGATGACTCCCGGCACGGCCAGTCCGAGCAGCAGCCCCAGAAGCAGGATCTTGTTCCTGCTCGGGGCGATCGGATCGCCTGGCCCGGAGGCTCCGTCGATCACCCTCGCGTTGTTGTCCACCATCGCCTGGGAGAGGGCGTTCTCCTCGCGCTTGTTCAGGAGGAAGAGGTAAAGCGACTCCTTGATCTTCTGCTGGCGCTCGATCGAGAGCATCTGGCGTTCCTTGGTAGGGATGGACGAGACGCGGGACTGTGCCTGTGACTCACGCGACTGCGCGTCGTTGCGGCGGACATTGATGCTGACGATCATGTTGTCCACGGCCCTGATGATGGACTGTTTCATCGCCCTCAGCGAGGTGTTCAGCTCCTCCACGATCGGGTTCTTCTCGCTGCTGTCCTCGATGAGCTTGTCGCGGCGCAGCTTCACGGTGTTGTACTGGGCGATCTGGCTCTCGATGTTCATGTCGCTGATGCCCGTGTTGGCGGGGATCAGGTCGATCTCCCTTGTCGGGTCCGTGAGGTAGTCCTTGATGTAGGTGGCCAGGCGGAGCTGGGTCTCAAGCTCCATCACGTTGGTGTTGTACTTCTGGGACTCACCGACATACATCCCGGCTGTCGTCGCGATGTCCACGATCCGGTTCTCGCGCTTGAAGGATTCCAGATGGGACTCCACGCCTCCCAGCTCGCTTTCGATGATGATGAGCCTCTCGTTGATGAACTCGGCGGTGTTGATGGCCACCTGGTTCTTGTCGTTGATGGCCTCCTCGTTGTAGACCGAGATCAGCATGTTCAGCACGTCTTCCGCCCTTGCGGAGGAGCGGTCCTTAAGGGAGAGGGTGAGAATCGAGGCCTCGTCCTCTTCCTGCCTGATGCCGAGACTGGAGACGAAGTAGCCGACCACCGACGAGAGGGGGTTCTTCGTCACTTGAATATGCTCGCCCATCCAGGAGGTCGTGTAGTAGTTGGTAGGGGCGATGATGAGCCGTACTCCCTCCACGCTGACCGTGTCCTTCATCCTGACCGACCATTTCTTGTCGCCGTCGACCGTACCGAAGTCGGAGACAATCACCTTGCCGCTGTCCACCGGGGTCACGACCATGCTCAGCCGCGTCTCGGGAGTCGTGTCCAGGAAGCGGACAGAGACCGGAGACTTCTTGTAGAGCTCCGTCATCTGGAGGCCGTCCTTGACTTTGTAGTCGATGTCGGCGTTGACGCGGCTCACAACCTCCCGCATCAGTTTCTTGGACCGGAACTGGAGGATCTCGTTGGCGACGTTCACCTTGTTGATGTAGTTGTCGTAGCGGTCAAGTCCCGCCGAGGAGATCTTGTTGGACGGATCCTTGATGATCACGGTGGCGGAGCGGAAATAGGTCTTCGGAGTCCTGGCGTACTGGAACCAGGCCAGGCTGCCGAACACTATCACGGAAACGACGAACCATTTCCATTTGGAGAGCAGGAAGAGCAGGATGTCGATGATGTTGACATCCTGATCGTTTCTGCCGGTGGTATTGTTTGTCTGCATATTCGTTGATTATAGGTGTGACGGGAGGACTAGTCTTTTCTGAGTGTCGAGGTTGCCCAGATGACGGAGCTCGCGGCTGTGATGGCGCTCATGAACATTGTGGCGATCTGCATGCTCCTGTCCTCTCTGTCCTTCTTGCCGAACTTAGGCTGCACGTAGATGATGTCGTTCTGCTGCAGGAAGAAACAAGGCGACTGGAGGATGTTGCTGTTGCGGATGTCGTGGAAGTAGATCCGCTTGTCGCCGTTCTCCTCCCGGATGACGGCCACCCTGTCGAGCCTTGCCTTGTTGGTCAGGTCGCCCGCGTTGGCGATCGCCTCCAGCAAGGTGATCCTGCCGCTCTCCACGGTGAACGTTCCGTTCTTGCTCACGGCTCCCCAGACGGTGTACTTGAAGTTGAGGAACTCCATGCTCACTATGGGAGCCTTGATGTAGTCGCCGTCGATGATCAGATTCTTGATCCTGTCCGAGGCCTGGCTCAAGGTAAGTCCTTCAAGATGGATGTTTCCAAGGATAGGAAACTCGATGTTTCCCTTGGCGTCGACCTTGTAGCCCGCCTCGTTGGCCGCCGGGGATGACGAGGCTGTTCCGTCCGAGGACATCTTGAACGAGCCGCTCTGGATGTTGAACGGGATGGCTAGCTCCGGCTGCTTGCAGCTGACCGTGATGCTGAGCCTGTCGTTGGCTTGGATGACGGCCTCGTGGGCGGAATCAAAAGGATACCCTGTGCCCGGGGTCATGTCGTTGAGGTAGACGTACTTCTTCGCCGATCCGCAGGAAACGGCCATGCCCAGAAGCGGGATCAGAAGCAGTTGTGACAATCTAGTCTTCATTTTATGATCGATTTTATATTCTTATGACAAACAATGGCGGACTCATCGTCAGGAAGGCAAGTGAGCTCTCCGACCGGAACCCGTTCCGAAAGTCTTGTGAGTGTGTCGTATAGCATCGACTGTAGGTTGGCGTCGCTGTGGATCACGGAGCAGCTCGGAAGCAGCGCGACGAAGGCGGCGACATCCTCTTTTTCCGTGAATATGTCGGTGTCTCCCTGCCTGAGGCGGACGAACCCTCCCACGGGGGCGGACTCGTCGCGGTAGCACGGGGTCTTCCCGCTCCAGGGGGTGCCGAACGCGACGGGCGATCCGTCGATCAGCCTGACGGCGGGATTGTCGTCGTTCAGCAGGTGTGATCCGGGAATATTCTTGAGCCACAGCCTTGCGTGGGTGCTTTTGCCCGTGCCGCTCTTCCCGAGGAAGAGATAAGCCTTTCCGTCCGACACGACGGCGGACGCGTGGATCGACAGCCCCTCGCGGAGGATGACCGCCTGCGCGAACGCGATCCGGAGCATGGAGGAAAGAATGCTGCCGGCGGTGGCGGCATTAGTCTTGATTGATGCGTAAACACTTGAGAATAAAGCGTTTGCTATGAACGTACCCAAGGCCTTTCCGTCCCGGCTGCCGCTTAGTTCGACGCAGTAGCGTCCGTCCTCTGTCCTCAGAAGCCTGGTGTGTCCCATGTCGTTGTCATCCGTTTCGACTTCCTTGGCATCTGACGGAATCTCAAGGGGTTCCGCCTGTAGTGTGAGGCGGAGCAGCTCCCGGTGCGGCTCCGGCGCGGACATCTCCCCCGAAGTGGCGCGGAAGTCCTTGAACGACGGCAGAAGCGCCTCGATGTCAATTCCTACCGGAGCGATGACCGAAAAAGTCAGTCCCGCCACCTTGTATGAATATGTCCGTGTTTCCTCCATCATTTATCTTCTGAATCGGCCTTTGCTCAAGTCCATGACTGTACAAAAGTCGTTATTATTTTCTGAATTGTCCCTTGGCAAGGTCAAAAACTGTCCAAAACGCCTCTTTCGGAGCGAACCGCAAAGAGAATCCTGCCCTCCGCAGAAACATTCCCGCCGTCCCCAGCTTTCTCTTGAGCACACCGCTCTTTCCGCTCGCCGGGCCTGCCGAGACAACCGTCCCTGCCGAGGCACCCGTCTCCCGGTGCTGCCCGAAATTCCCGCCTTCCTCCACGATCCTCCAGAGCGCCCCGTAAGGCACAATCTTCTCTGAATATGGCAGTTCCGCCTCCGGCAGTCCAATCACTCCGACCAGGAACGAATGCAGCAACCTGCTCCATTTCACAATCCCGACACGGCGGTAGAACGCGAGGATCCGCCCGCCATATTCATCAATCTTTCCCTCCTCGCTGATCCTGTGGTATGCCATCGCGAGGTCGCACATCTGACGTAGTCCGATTCCTCTGCCGAGCGCGTGTTTAAGAATATGCGAGTTCAGCATCAAGGCGTTGAGGGCAGGGGAAGGCACCCTCAAGCCGTCCGCGATGTCCGTCGGGACGAATTCCCGTGTCTCGTCCAGCTCGCCGGATAGCCTGATGGCGGCAGGGGAGCGCAGGTCGATGATCGCAGAATGATGCTCGACATCGATGCCGTGCCATTCGTAGGTCTGGCTCCCGTCCGGCATCCGCGTCACCGTCACGCCGTGTCTCCTCACCAGCTCCACCGCCTTGTCATCCATTGTTTCCCCTGTCACCTTGGCGGGATCAGCGACCGGAAGAGGTGATTCTTTTCCCGGTCGCGGAGCCTGTCGAAGCGGCTGCCTTTCCGGAAAATAAAAATCAATGTCCCCGCACTCACGGTGCGAAGGCTCAGGATAAAGCGCCGCGACCCCCTGGCCTTTCTGCAGCACCGGCCTAAGCCCTTCATTGACAAATAGTCCGGTGAGATCCTTAAGCGCGGCGTTCATCCGCCCGCTGAACTCCTCGATGGCATCCGCGATGACAATCCATTTGGCGAAAGCCGCCGGTGAAGGCTGAAGCGTCTCGGGAAGAAGACAGATCCCGTCAAAGACCATTCCGGAGACCGACTGTCTTCTGGACATGGCGAACACCCGCTCCCATTCCTCCTCATCCAGCGGAAACAGTCCCCGGTTCTCGGGAAACTTTCCCCACAGACCCGCCCTCAGCAGGACGAGGAAAGCATCCCGCACTCTTTCCATTTCGCCAAAAGATTATGCACATCGTTCCTCGCCGTCTGGATGTCAACCTCATACTCTCCGCAGAGACATTCCGCCATCTCCTCCTCCGTGAAGTCCATGTCTGAAAATCTCTCCCAGAGCAGGGCGGCCGTCTCGTTCAGGGTGATCACGTCGGTCATGTTGGCCTTGCCGCCGACAGCCTTGACGATCATGTACTTGCCGCCGATCCGGCGTAGGTTCAATGTGGAATCCAGTCTCATTGTCTTAGAAGATCTTACCGCCAAGAATGGAGGTGACGGTCTTGAATATGATCTGTGTGTCCCTCCACAACGACCTGTTCTCAAGGTAGTCCAGATCCATCTCAAGTCTTGTCAGCATTTTCTCAAGTGTGCCGGTGTAGCCGTTCGTAAGCGTGGCCTCGGAAAACAGCCCCGGACGAAGCTCGTAGAGACGCTCGTAGTCAGGGTTGATCTCCATTATCTTGTCGATGTAGTATTTTCTTTCCGGCCTCGGCCCGACGAAACTCATGTCCCCCCTGGCGACGCACCAAAGCTGAGGAAGCTCGTCCAGATGATGATCCCTGAGGAACTTACCGACCTTGGTCAGCCGCTCGTCGTTCTCCTGGCAGAGTTTCGGCTTGCCGTCCGCCTCTGAAGAGTTGTTCATTGTCCTGAACTTGTACAGCGTGAAAGGCTTGCCTCCCTTCCCGATCCGTTCCTGCGAGAAAATCACAGGCCCCTTGCTGTCGTATTTGATGATGATCATGATGATAAGGAAAAGCGGGGAGAAGACAATCATTCCGCAAATGCTTGCGATGCAGTCAAAAAATCTTTTCAGGTTTTCGTCAATAGTACTCATACTTGTTCTAGGCGATGTCGCGGACATTTCGTTTGTTGTTGACATAGTATTTTCACTCATTTTGTCTGTTATGGCTCTTGGTAGGATCTACTGTTTAGTGCAAAGATAATGTTTCCGCATAAATATTCAAGCATTTTGAGATCATTTTTTCTTTTGTGAAGTTCTCCGCGAAGCGTTTTGCCGCCCCCGCGCTGAACTTTTTCCACGTCGCCTCGTTGTCTGTGATGGTGAGGATCGCCTCTGCGATGGCTTTGCTGTCGCATGGCTCGACATTGATTCCTGAAACCCCGTCCTCGTTGACCCAGGAGACTCCTGATTCCGGAATCTTTGTGGCGATCACCGGTCTTCCTGCCGACATCGCCTCGATCTGGACTATTCCGAAAGCCTCCGTCTTCATCACGCTGCTCATGCAGAACAGTTCGCTGGCTCCGTAGTAGGATGCGAGGTCTTCCTGCGGAACCTTGCCCAGCAGTTTGACCCGTCTTCCGACGCCAAGCTCGTCGATCTTCCTCTGAAGGCTCTCCCGCAGCGGGCCTCCACCTCCTATCAGGATCATGAAACTGTCATCGAGGTACTTTGCCGCCTCGATCAGATAGCGGTACCCCTTGTATTCCACAAGCCTCCCGAGCGAGAAGATGATCCGCCGCCCGGAATATTCATTCCTGATCTCCCGCTCCCTTACGCTGTCGCTGATGATTGGCTCGATTCCGATCGGGATGCAGCGGCATTTCTCCTGGACTCCCTGAAGGTAAGGTGATTCCGCAAGGTAGACAGGAGTCGTCCCCACGATGGTGTCGGCTCTTTTGATGAGCCAGTTCTGAATCGGCAGATAGAATCTCAAAAGCGCTTTTTGCGAGAGTATGTCGCTATGCCAGTGAAGCACCACCTTCCCTTTGTAGCCCGACATCCTCAGAGCCACAGCAGCCATCGGATCCGGATGATGGATGTGGATGATGTCATAGTCCTTGGCGATCCGCCTGAGCCGCGTGACCATCGACGGCGCGATCATGGTTTTGGCCGCCTCGATCAAAGTCCTGTGGCAGAGTATCCTCCCGTGCGGATTAAGCCGGATGACCTTCGTCCCCCTCCCGTCGCTTCCCGCGCACATCATGTCGCACTCCACCCCCTCCTCCGAGAGCCCCTCCTCCGAGAACCCCTCCTCCGAGAGTCCTTCCTTCGAGAGTCCTTCCTTCGAGAGCCCCACCTCCGAGAACCCCTCCTCCGAGAGCCCCTCCTCCGAGAGTCCCACAGTCAGATCAAACATCACCTTCTCCACTCCGCCCAGTACAGGGTAGAACTTCCCCAATTGTAGTATTTTCATTTCCGGTTCTATGTACTATTGAATAATCACTTCAGCCCCAAAGCACCTAACCCCCTTCTTTGGCCGCAAACCCCTTTGGGGGCCTCCCTGCCGCTCCTTCGGTCGCCCTGCCGCTCCTTCGGTTGCCCCGCCGCTCCTTCGGTCGGCGAGCCTATTTTTTCTGCGCTCACATTCTTAACTCGCCACGCCCCTTGCAGCGCCTAGTGGATCCCGTATCGCTCGAAAAGCCTCCTCCCGTGCGCCAAACCGCCTTATTTGCTCCCGAGACCCTCATCCGGCCTCCTC
>OIZX01000815.1_pt1 | contig 18731 bp, 20 predicted proteins | sample 1588621 | NCBI WGS metagenome assembly OIZX01 (sample SAMN03283276) | human gut metagenome | biome: human-associated habitat; material: feces | host: Homo sapiens | place: Peru | collected 2012 | reverse complement strand
ATATCTGAAACGCACTGACATCCCGCTGTGACAGCCGGGGAGGCAACCCCTCCCCGGCCCACAGCGGCAAGGAGAACCCTGCATGAAGAAGAAAAAAGGCAATTATATAACGCTACTCCTGTTCCTGATCCTTCTTGCAGGGCTGTCCTTGCTGCTGTACCCCTCTGTCAGCGATTACTGGAACTCCCTCCACCAGACCCGGGCCATTGCCACATATGCCGAGGAAATTGCAAATCTGAACCAGGATCAATACGACGAAATCTGGGCCGCGGCCGAAAGCTACAACGCATCTCTGACCGATCGGGTCAATGCGTACCTGCTCAGCGACGCCCAGAAGGAAGAATACCAGCAGCTTTTGAATGTGTCCGGTCTTGGCGTCATGGGCTATATTGAAATCCCCAGCATTGATTGCTCTCTGCCCATCTATCATGGTACGGAGGAATCGGTCCTGCAGATCGCCGTGGGCCATCTGGAATGGTCCAGCCTGCCCGTGGGCGGCGAAAGCACCCATTGCGTTCTCTCCGGCCACCGGGGACTGCCCAGCGCCAAGCTATTCACCAACCTGGACAAGCTGCAAACGGGAGACATCTTTATGCTCCGGGTCCTGGACAACGTGCTGACCTATGAGGTCGATCAAATCCTGATTGTGGAACCCCAAGAGACGGGTGCCCTTCGGATTGAAGAAGGGAAAGATTACTGTACGCTCGTTACCTGCACCCCTTACGGTATCAATACCCACCGGCTGCTGGTACGGGGACACCGGATTGACAATATTGAGGAAGCAAAGACCGTCCATGTGACGGCGGATGCCATTCAGATTGAACCGCTGCTTGTGGCTCCTGTTGTGGCGATCCCGATCTTGCTATTGCTTTTGATTTTACTGCTGCTGCCCAAGCAGCCAAGAAAGAAACACGGAGGTGAAGCCGATGAAGAGGATTAGACGCATGACTGCTGCGCTGCTCAGTGTGCTGGCAGTATTCCTTCTCCTGCCCTTGCAGGCTCTGGCGGCGGGAAGTATTGACTTGAACCAGGATGTAAGTTTGACCATTTCCTATCAAGATGGAAACACGCCCCTGGTTGGTGCAGAGTTTGACATTTTCCTGGTTGCCACAGTAGACGAATACGGCGAGCTGACCACCACAAAAGATTTCGCCCAGTTCCATGTCAATATCCGGGGCAAGGATGACGAGGCCTGGCGGACACTGGCATCCACCCTGGAGGGCTATGTATTGCGGGATGATATTTCCCCCACAGACAGTGGAAAGACCAATGATAAGGGATTGGTTTCCTTTCCCACCGCCGGAAAGAGCCTGAAAGCGGGTTTGTACTTTGTACTGGGGTATCGACACACGCAAAATGGCTTCCGCTATGATCCCACGCCATTCATGGTAATGCTGCCTGGATTGGACAAAGAGAATAACATTTGGGTTTATGATGTAGCCGTCAATGCAAAGTTCGATTCATCCCAAATCCCTGATAACCCAGATGACCATACCATCGACCGAAAGGTTCTGAAGGTCTGGGCCGATGATGGACATGAAAAAAATCGTCCCAAAGAGGTAATTGTTCAGCTTCTTCGTGACGGCAAGGTATATGATACCGTAACCCTGAACGCGGCAAACAACTGGCGGTACACCTGGACGGGATTGAATGATCGCTATACGTGGACCATTGTGGAGAAAGAGTTGGAGGGCTATACCGTGGAGGTCACACGGGAGGGTATCACTTTTGTGGTGACAAATAGCTACAATGAGGAAATTCCTGACGAACCTACTCCCACAACACCTACCACGCCGGACAAACCTACTACACCTACAAAGCCGACGCTGCCTCAGACTGGCCAGCTCTGGTGGCCGGTTCCAGTGTTGATTGCCGCCGGACTGCTCTTTGTCGTGATCGGCCTGGTGCGCCGCAGAGGTGCTGTTGATGAGGAATGAAGAAAAAAATAGCAGAAAGCAAGAGGGCTTGCTGTTGATTACGATTGGGCTGCTGCTGATTGCAGCAGCCCTTTTCCTTGTATCTTACAACTTGTACGACGAGCTGCGGGCAGAGCAATCGGCCAGGCAAGCGGTAACCCAGCTGGATGCGTATTTGCCCGCAGAGGCCGCTCCAGAGGCTCCCTCGGACTCCGCCGGGGATCAGGAGCCGTTGGTGAGCGATGAGCGGACTGTTATTCCGGACTATGTTCTATCCCCTAATATGGAAATGCCAGTGGAAACCATCAACGGAATAGACTTTATCGGTGTTTTAAGAATCCCAGCCTTGGAGCTGGAGCTGCCGATTATCAGTGAGTGGAATTATCCCAATCTGAAATCTGCTCCCTGCCGGTACAGCGGGTCTGCCTATTTGAATAACCTGATTATTTGCGGCCACAACTACACTTCCCATTTCGGAACCTTAAAGAATCTCTGGGAGGGCGATATTGCCACCTTCACGGATATAGACGGAAATGTATTCATCTACAAAATGGTGGAGCGGGAGACACTGAACCCCACAGATATAGAGGGAATGGAAAGTGGAAATTGGGATTTGACTCTGTTCACCTGTACCGTGGGAGGTCAAAGCCGTGTGACAATTCGTTTTGAGCTGGAGGAAGACTGATTCCTCCAAAAATAGAAACAGGCTTTCGCATCGGGAAATTGACGGTAGCTATGCCGACTGGGCACGAAAAAACGGCTATACCATCCGGAACTGTGTCTGTGACTGCGATGGTTCCATTGAACTGGATACCCGCACCCTCCAGCGGGCCATATCGAGATAAGCTTCAAACTGCGTGTCGGCTTCCTTGGTTTCCACCCACGCCCCGCTTTGGTAGGCGTAGTGTTTACACCTTAACCCAGTCCATCGTCACCACAGACTCGCAGACTATCGCTGCAAAGCTCAACGGCGAATACATCCGTGCTAAAAATAACAACCAGCGGCTCTCTATCCTAGGGAGCCGCTCAGCTTACCATGGTACAAAACTCCATTATCATATTTGAAACCAGAAAAATACCGGGGCAGCGCATTTTTTGCTGCCCCGGTATTCGTTTACGCATTGTCATCATCGCATAGCTCTTCACCAAACAGGCTGGGCAGGTAATCTCTCCTGCCATTGGCATCTTTACTTTAGTCATGGATTCCCAGTTCCTTTTCCACATCCTCCGCAGAGAAGTAGTCAATGCCAAGAGTCGCCAAAAACAAACGGGCTTTCTTTTCTTCCTCGGTGCCCTCGTAGTGCAGGGCGGTCTCCATCTGCTTTTGAATTTCGGCAACAGGAGAAGCGGTGTCTGCAGTAGTGGTGTCCTTCCTGTGGGCTTCCCGGATATCATGTAGGATGCCGTCAATGTCCTTATGAACCACATGGGCAAAGAAGTTTTCCTCGCTGACCTGCGCCAGCTCCAGGGTGCGTACATACAGATCATTTTCGCCGGGATTATGCTTTTCCATGATTTGCTTTCGGTTGGCTTCCAGAATGGCATTCATGTCATTGATCCGCATATCAGCAACGCGATCCACAAATATCTCAATGTCCACCAGAAAGCGCTGGAAGTCCTTGTGCAGAGCCAGTTCAAACAGCAGCCGGTTGTTGAGCTTTCCGCTTTTTAGCAATTCAATCATATCATCACCCAGATGCAGATCGTGCAGGTCTGTGTTTGGGTGATTTTTTGTTTCCGTCAGCCCCAGCAGATAGTCCGTGGATACACCGTAGAATTTCGCCAGGGTGACAATGCTGAATTCTATTCACACTGTTCTTCTTCGCCGCTTCGCTTGCCACCCTGCGGCGTTCCTTGCTGTACGGCGCAGTCAGACGGAAAGCGAATCGTCCCTTGCAGAGTTCAAACTCCATACAGCCCGTGTCCGGGTCTGCATCGGTCTGGCGGAACTCATCGAGGTAAGCTACGGCGTAGGCAGTTTCTGGTATTGTTCGGTAAAAATCAAAGCCCCGATTCGCCCATACAATGGACAGAACCAGGGCATCATATTTGTCAGCGACCCGCAGCCACGCGGCAGCACAAAAAATGTAGCAGAGAATGTCGATGTGCGCTATCCGGTCCATCTGAACCATGCATAGTTCGAGCACCTGAAAAAACAAAATGATTTTCAGTAGACGCTTCCCTATCATTTCAAGAAGTTCTCCGCAAAACGGGATGCCCTATTCTAACAAATAAAAATGAGGCATCTTCGATACAATATCCCCTTTCGGCAGTCCCTGAATAAATCGAATTGCCGTCTTTGCAAAGACGTTGGACTTTACCGTGTCCCAATCTGCCAGCTTTACGATCTCCGCTGTGCCGTTTTCAAAATCAAACCGAAGCTCACCCCACTCGCCGTCGTTGTCGACCAGATATTCGTAGACAGCGGCGGTGATCGTTTCACCTGTTTTCAGGCACTCCGTCTGCCGCAGAGAAATTGTGTGTGGCTCATTGCCCTTCAACGCTTTTGCCGCGTTCGTCGGAAGAACTGGTTTTTCCGGAACGCCCATCTCAAACGGCACGACCACGGATTTCAGTAGTCTCGCCTCCGGTAAGCCCTGCACGAACCGAATCGCCGTTTTTGCAAAGATGTTGGACGTTGTCGTATCCCAATCTGCCAGTTTGACAATCTCCGCTGTGCTGCTTTCAAAATCAAACCGAAGCTCGCCCCACTCGCCGTCGTTGTCCGCCTGATACAGGTAGACAGCGGCGGCTATTTTTTTGTTCCTTTTGCGGCACTCGGTCTGTTTCAGCGTCACGGTATGGACAAGCCCGCTTTCCAGCAGCTTCAGGCGCAGTTTGTCCAATGTGCGCCGGTAGAATCGCTCCGCACCGCTGGCTGTCGTTCCTTCAAAATCCACCGCTAAATCTTCAAAGGTGGACTGTGTGGACAAGGGGCTGACGCGCCCGCAGGTCATGCAGATGGCGTTCCGCTTTTCCAGATACCATTGCTCTTTGTAGGAAAGCTGCTCAAATGCTGCCGCGACCGCCTTTGACTGAATCCCGTTCCAGAGAATGTCGGCATAGTTCCAGCTATCGTCGTGCGTCACATCCGCGCCGGTTTCTTCGCCGTCCTCGTCCTGCTCCGTGCGGTAGAGGGAAACAATGCTGCGGTTGCGCCGGGCAATGGTCAGCAGCTCATCCGCGGATACGCTTTCGTCCTTGTATCGTGCGCACCGCGCGGTCGATGTTGATGGGCTTGGAGAGGTGGGCGTTCATACCCGCGGCGAGGCATTTTTGAATGTCCTCATGGTAGGCGTTGGCTGTGAGGGCGATGATGGGGATGTGCTTCGCCGTCTCGGTGTGCTCTTCGGTCTCGGCGTCGTCCGCCGCGGCGGGCAGGTCGAGCGTCACGCGGAATGTCGTGCCCTTGCCGACCTTGCTTTCAGCCTCGATCGCACCGTCCATCAGGTCGACGATCTTTTTCACAATGGCAAGGCCGAGGCCGCTGCCGCGCACCTTGTTGACGCGCGTGTCGACCGCGCGGGAAAAGGCCGAATACATCTGCTCCATGAACTCCGGTGTCATGCCGATGCCCGCGATGGCCTGGCAGTAGAAGTCAAACAGCTCCGGCAGCTTCACCGGCTGCGAGACGATTTTGAACTCCCCGCTCTCGATGCGCGAGATGTCCGGCACATCGTCGATGAGCTCCTGCAAGTTGCTGCCGCTGACACGGATCTTTTCCAGGCACTCTTTCATCTTGCCCGGGTCGTCCGCATGCTGTAAGGCGATGTTCGTAAAGCCCATGATGACGTTCATCGGCGTGCGGATATCGCGCCGCAGTCTCTCCGCGAGCGTCGAAAGGTCAAAAAACGGTTCGACATAGGGCAGATACTCCGGCAACGATGCTCTGCTTGCTCATTTCACTCATGTGGACGCTCGCTCTGCCGCTGTGTCCGGTCAGACGGTGCATCTGCCGCTCGCTTGCAGCCTCTTCATAATAACCCGTGCGCAGATCGATACGGTAGATCGTATAATAGATCTTGCTGATGGCCGAGATGACCTCGTAGCTCATCCGGCTCTCCGTGAGCACCGTTTCCAGCGCGTGCTGGTGCTTGCGCTCCTCCCTCACGATCTCATCCACGCTGCGGAAGTCCAGCAGGATTTGAAAGCTCGTTTCCGTCTGCTGCACCCTATTGGCGCGCACCTCGAAATAGATGTTCCCGATGCCGTTCGGCACACTCCGGTAGCGGCGGCTGACGCGGTCCTTGGTCCCGAGCTCGTGCATCAGATTTTCTGCATCCAAAAATTGCAGGAAGTCCGGTGCGCTCTCCTTAAGGACGCACTTGTGATAGTAATGCTGGACCGCCTCGGCATAGGAAAACAGCTCCTGCCCATGCGGGAGCAGGTCGCCCGCGGAGTTGGAGTGCTCCTCGATCTTGACGATCTCGGCCCGGTCGTTCATCAGGTCCACACGATAAACGGACGTGCTGTCCTTGCAGAGCGCCTTGAGCATCTGCTGCTCAAGCTTCACGGCCTGCAAATTCTGCTCGAGCGACTTCTGCTTTTCTTCCAGCAGCGTCAGCATGCGCAGGTTCTCCCGCGCGCTGCCGAGGTGCCCGCCGACAAAGGCAAGCAGGCGGTAGACCAATTCGTCCATCTCCTCTTTCCTGCACGTGCGGTCGATGCGCGCAAGCTGGTCGATGATTGCAAGGCTGTATTCTGCCGCACTGTTCGCCCCTGCGGTCACGGGCGGATGTTCTGCTTGCTTCATGCGCTTGTCTCCTTTGCGGCAGCTTTCGATACCTGTCATAAATATACAAAATTGGTCAAAGTAAACGTGAAGTTGTCCCTCCCGACCATCGTTCGGCACCACCGCGCAAAAAGTGCGCCGGCTCGTTGAGCCGGCGCACTTTTATTTGTTTTCACATTCTGACGCTTTACTTCTTCTTGCCGCCGAGGAATTCCGGCAGGGGCTTGCCCTGCTTGAGCCACTGGTGATACTCGGCCGTCGCGGCGAACTCGACGTCGCCCGCAGAGTTGAGCGCGGTCTCGACAGAGTCCTGAATGACGCCGATGATGAAGCCGACGCCGACGACCTGCATCGCGATGTCGTTCGAGATGCCGAACAGCGAGCACGCCATCGGGATCAGCAGCAGCGAGCCGCCCGCCACGCCGGAAGCGCCGCACGCGCCGAGGGCCGACATGATCGAGAGCAAAATCGCCGCGGGCAGCGAGACCTGCATACCCAGCGTATTGGCCGCGGCCAGCGTCATGATGGTGATGGTGATGGCCGCGCCGTCCATGTTGATCGTCGCGCCGAGGGGGATAGAGACGGAGTAGAAGTCCTTGTCCAAGCCGAGCTTTTCGCACATCGCCATGTTCACGGGGATATTCGCCGCGGAAGAGCGGGTGAAGAACGCCGTCAGACCGCTCTCGCGCAGGCAGCGGAACACCAGCGGATAGGGATTGCAGCGCAGATAGATGAAAATGATGATGGGGTTGATGATGAGCGCCATGAAGAGCATCGTGCCCACCAGCAGGAGCAGGAGCTTGCCGTACTGCGTGAAGATCGCAAGGCCGTTGCTCACAACATTGGTAAACACAAGGCCCATGATGCCAAACGGCGCAAGGTTGATGATCCAGCGCACGATGGTCGAGACCGCGTCGGACACATTGCTCAGGAAGACCTTTGTGGAGTCCGCACCGAGCTTCTTCATCGCAACGCCGAAGAGGCAGGCCCACATCAGAATACCGATGTAATTGCCGTTCATAATGGCGGAAATGGGGTTCGAGACGATATTAGCCAGCAGCGTGTGCATGACCTCGCCGAGGCCCTGCGGGATGACCTCCGCCTCGGCCGCCTCGGGAAACACCAGCGTCTGCGGGAAGATCGTGCTCGTCACAACGCTTAAAATGGCGGCGAGGAACGTCGTGAGCATATAGAGCCACACGACCATACCGAAGCGGCGGTCGAGCTTGGACGTGCCCTGCGCCAGCGCGCTCGCCACGATGACGAACACCAGCACGGGAGCAATGCCCTTGAGCGCGCCGACAAACAGGTTGCCAAGCTCCTGTAACCACGTCGCGCCGGGACAGACCAGCGCCAGGATCACGCCGACGACAAGGCCGATCGCGATGCGCAAAATCAGGCTGACGCCGTTATACGCGGCGGCAATTTTTTTGAGGGTCTTCACAAAGGGATTCATAGGGGCATCTTCTTTCTTTTCAAAATCTAACGCTCTTACGATCCTCTTCTCTCTGCTCAGGCCGCAAAGGCGCTTTCACTAACGGCCTTTATTATATCTTTCTGTGCAGGAAATTGCAAGGAGCGGACAGATGTATTTCTACGAAAAACACTCCAATGACAGAAATTCGTCATTATCGCCATGAGATCTGCTGTCTGTCGCCGTCTCGCAGCACGAAAAAGTCTTTTCTGTCCGCACGCCATAAAATTCTTGCGCAGGCAAACGGATTCTATTGACATCTTTGGGCATTTTTGCAAGAATCCGATTCGTCTGTCAAAAAACACAGCACAAATAATAACCGCATTTTACATCGGCTCAGCGTGTTCGCCGCAAAGTGCAACAATGGTCAGCGCAAACAGTTCCGCGCTTCGCACGATCTCATCTGCCGCAAGGTACTCATTTGCACCGTGCATGTGATAATCTACACCTAATCGGGAAGCGCCAAACGCCACGCCATTTTTCAGAAAGTGCGCATATGTCCCGCCGCCAATAGCAAGGCACTTGCCCGGTTCGCCCATGACCTGCTCATAGCAGCCTAGGGTCATCCCTCAGTGAAATATAGAAGTTTGCCATGGTTTGCTGACACATCGAAGAGATCAGCGTATCTGGTGTGATTCGCTTGTAAATCTGCTTGATGGATTCCTGATAATGGTTGATTGTTCCATCCCGCAGATTGCGGGCCTTACAGTCCAAAATATACTCTTCGAACCCTTCCCTGAACGTCTTCTCATTCGGGAAGCACATCCTGATTTTCTTCACGGTTTTTCCCTCCAAAAACGCAAAAACAGGAAGCACATCTTCCGCACGAAAATGCGGAAGATGTGCTTCCTGCCTATGTTTGATGAAAGATCAGGTTTTGGAACCTTGGAAGGACAAACCCTGCGGTTTTCCCTCTTACTTGAGGCTCTCCGCGACGGCGACGGCCACGGCGACGGTGGCGCCGACCATCGGGTTGTTGCCCATGCCCAGGAAGCCCATCATTTCCACGTGCGCGGGCACGGAGGAGGAGCCGGCGAACTGTGCGTCGGAATGCATGCGGCCCATGGTATCGGTCATACCGTAGGAGGCAGGGCCGGCGGCCATGTTGTCCGGGTGCAGGGTACGGCCCGTGCCGCCGCCGGAGGCGACGGAGAAATACTTCTTGCCCTGCTCAATGCACTCTTTCTTGTAGGTGCCGGCGACGGGGTGCTGGAAGCGGGTCGGGTTGGTGGAGTTACCGGTGATGGAGACGTCCACGCCCTCGGAATGCATGATGGCAACGCCCTCGCGGACGTCGTCAGCGCCGTAGCAGCGGACGTCGGCGCGCTCGGTCTCGCTGTAGCGGATCTCGCGCACGATGTTCAGCTTGCCGGTGAAGTAGTCGAACTGGGTCTGAACATAGGTGAAGCCGTTGATGCGGGAGATGATCTGAGCGGCGTCCTTGCCGAGACCGTTCAGGATGACGCGCAGGGGCTCCTTGCGGGCCTTGTTGGCGTTGCGGACGATGCCGATCGCGCCCTCAGCGGCGGCGAAGGACTCGTGACCGGCGAGGAAGGCAAAGCACTTCGACTCGTCGGACAGCAGCATCGCACCGAGGTTGCCGTGGCCCAGACCGACCTTGCGGTCCTCGGCGACGGAGCCGTCGATGCAGAAGGACTGCAGGCCGACACCGATCATCTTGGCGGCTTCGGCCGCGGACTTCACGCCGGACTTGATGGCGATGGCCGCGCCGACGGTGTACGCCCAGCAGGCGTTTTCAAAGCAGATGGGCTGGATGCCCTTGACGATCTCATACGGGTCAAAGCCCTTGGCCTTGCAGATCTCGCGGCACTCTTCGACGGAAGAGATACCGTACTGAGCGAGGACGCCGTTGATCTTGTCGATTCTTCTCTCGTAGTTTTCAAATAAAGCCATTGTTTCGTCCTCCCTTCCTTATTCCTGACGCGGGTCGATGTACTTGGCAGCGTTGTCCCACTGACCATAGTGACCCTTGGCCTTTTCGAGCGCTTCGTTCGCATCGATACCCTTTTTGATGAAGTCCATCATCTTGCCGAGGTTGATGAACTCGTAGCCGACGATCTCGTTTTCCTTGTTGAGCGCGACGCGGGAGCAGTAGCCCTCGGCCATCTCGAGGTAACGGGGGCCCTTTTCGGCGGTGGCGAACATCGTGCCGACCTGGGAGCGAAGGCCCTTGCCGAGGTCCTCGAGGGACGCGCCGACAGCAAGGCCGTCCTCAGAGAAGGCGGACTGGGTGCGGCCGTAGACGATCTGCAGGAACAGCTCGCGCATGGCGGTGTTGATGGCGTCGCAAACAAGGTCGGTGTTCAGCGCTTCGAGAATGGTCTTGCCGATCAGGATCTCGGAAGCCATGGCAGCAGAATGGGTCATGCCCGAGCAGCCGATGGTCTCGATCAGAGCCTCCTGAATGACGCCCTCCTTGACGTTGAGCGTCAGCTTGCAGGCGCCCTGCTGGGGCGCGCACCAGCCGATGCCGTGGGTGAAGCCGGAAATATCGGCGATCTGCTTGGCCTGGACCCACTTGCCCTCTTCGGGAATCGGGGCCGGACCGTGATATGCGCCCTTCGCAACGGGGCACATATGCTGCACTTCGGTCGTGTAAATCATAACGATCTTCCTTTCTTATCCTCTGTCTCCACAAAAAGCGGAACGTATCCATACGTATTTTTTATCATAGCAAACCCGAACGTCTTTTGCAAGGTGAAAAAACGGAAATACGGGCAAAATCCGTATTCCTTTCCCTCATTTTCCGCTATGCCGCACTTTTCGTTACAGCAGGTGGCGGATCGGGCGCTGGACAACGCTCAGAATCGTATACAGCGCGCGCTTTGTCCACGGCAGCGTCACTTCTTCAAACTGCGCGCCGTATTCCGTGCCGCCGTCGTGCAGGGCGAGGCGGCTCTGGTCGATGTACTGTACGCTCTCCTGCCGCAGCGCGGCATTGACCTCCTCGCTCTCGATGACGAGCATCAGCTCCGTGTCGAGATATGCGCTGCGCATGTCGGCGTTGAATGAACCGACGACGCTCAAATCGTTTCCGATCAAAATTGTCTTCGTATGCAGCGACTGGCCGCAGACGACCTCGTACACGTCGACGCCGCGCGATAAAATATTTTGCTTTTCGCGTAAGTAGTCCGAGCAGCCGCTCGGGTTCGCGCCGTTTTCAACGGCATTCGTCAGCACGCGCAGCTGCCGCGTCTCGGCAAGTGCTTCCAAATCGTTATACATTTTGTCGTTGCAGATGATGTACGGCGTTTGCAGCAGGACGTCATCGCCCTGCGCCATCAGGCGGACAAGCGCGTCCCACAGTTCAGGCGCTTTCGCCTCCGCGCGCGGCGAGCCGCTGAGAAGGCCCACATGCGTGACCGCCGCGGTCTCCACCTCCCAGTCGACGGCGGCAAGCTCTTTTCCATGCACCGCGCATAGCGCCGCGTAGCGCTCCTGCAGCGCGTCGGTCTGCGAGGACGTCTTGCCTGTGATGGTCTGATTCTCCGGCTGCGACCAGACGCTTTCAAAATACGTCAAAAGCTGGGAGACCGAGCTGCCCTCTCCCCCGTCCGACACGACGAGCACGTCGCGGTCGATATTCTGGTTCTCCTGATATGAGCCGAGGAACAAATCGTTCGAATTTCTTCCGCCGAGGATGTATTTGCTCCCGTCGGCGATCAGATACTTGTCGTGCAGACGGTAGTTGAGCTTCCACGGGCGCAGCAGGTCGATGGGATCATAAAAGCGCACCTCTACATTCTCCTCCGCCGCGAGGGCGCGGAGAACGCCGCTGTTTTGCAGATGCAGAAAACCGTTCAGCCCGTCGACGATGACGCGCACCCGCACGCCGCGCTGCGCCGCGCCATAGAGCGCGGCCATCAAATCCTGTCCGCTGCCGTCCGCGCGCAGGTCAAAGGTCGAGAAGATGACCTCCCTTTCCGCACTCTCGATGAGCTGCAAGCGCCAGAGCAGCGCACTGTCCGTATCCTCGATGCTCCTCACGCGCTCCTGCGATGCGTCCTCGCTCAATCGGGCTTCATACTGGCTCCACAGCTCCCCTGTCGCCTCTTTTTGCGGCAGCGGGACGAGGATGGCTGTCAGCACCCCATATAAAAGGTACACGCCCAGTGCGATGCCAAGCCATTTCAAGATATGTTTTTGCTTCATTTTTCACCTGCTTATCATAAAACTCATGCCGTCAGTTTATCATAAGGGATGCAAGCTGTCCAGCGGCGCGGCAGCGGTAAGTTTTCCCGACCGAAACGCCGCAACTTTCGCCCAAACGGAAATTTCTCGAAAAGAGGTCTTGACAATCCGCCAATTTCCGACCTATACTTTTTGTAAATTAAAAATACCCCACACGGGTATTGTATTTGCCCCGAAGGAGGAATCAAATTGAAAAAGGAAACCTATGACGTGACCGGCATGAGCTGCGCCGCCTGCTCCAGCCGCGTGGAAAAGGCCGTCGCCAAGCAGCCCGGCGCGCAGCAGGTCGCGGTCAATCTGCTGAAAAACAGCATGGTCGTCGAATACGACGAATCCCAGCTTTCGTCCGCGCAGATCATCGCCGCGGTCGAAAAGGCGGGCTACGGTGCGTCTCTGCATGCAAAGCCCGGCAGCGCCCCCGCCGCACAGACTGCCGAGACCGGCGGCGCCAGCGCCGCACAGAAGGCGTACAGCGACATGAAAAAGCGTCTCGCCCTCTCGCTCATCTTCACCATCCCGCTGTTCTATCTCTCGATGGGCCACATGATGGGCTGGCCGCTGCCCGCGTGCTTCCTCGGCATGGAAAATGCGATGACGTTCGCATTCACGCAGTTTTTGCTGCTGCTGCCCATCGTCTATATCAACCGCCAGTACTATATCGTCGGCTTCAAGACGCTGTGGCAGCGCTCGCCGAACATGGATTCGCTGATCGCACTGGGCTCCAGCGCCGCCATCGTGTACGGCATCTACGCCATCTATAAGATCGGCATCGGCTTTGGAAGAATGGACATGGACACGGTGCACACCTATATGATGGAGCTGTACTTCGAGTCCGCAGGCACGATCCTGACGCTCATCACCATGGGCAAGACGATGGAGGCCCGCGCCAAGGGCAAGACCTCTGATGCCATCACAAAGCTCATGGACCTTGCGCCCAAGACCGCGACGGTCGAGCGCAACGGCGTCGAGAGCGTCATCCCCGTCGAGGAGGTCCAACTCGGCGACATGCTGATCGTCAAGGCGGGCGAGAGCGTCCCCGTCGACGGCGTCGTGCTCGAGGGAACGTCCTCGGTCGACGAATCCGCGCTGACGGGCGAGAGCATCCCCGTCGAAAAGCAGGCGGGAGACAGCGTCATCGGCGCGACCATCAACAAATCCGGCTATTTCAAGATGCGCGCGACCAAAGTCGGCGACGATACCGCCCTTTCCCAGATCGTACGCCTTGTGGACGAGGCCACGAGCTCCAAAGCGCCCATCGCCAAGCTCGCCGATAAGGTCAGCGGCGTGTTCGTCCCCGTCGTCATCACGATCGCCGTCATCGCAACGGCAGCATGGCTGCTGACGGGCCACAGCGTGGAATTTGCGCTGTCCATCGGTATTTCCGTTCTCGTCATCAGCTGCCCCTGCGCGCTGGGTCTCGCCACGCCGACGGCCATCATGGTCGGCACGGGCCGCGGCGCGGTGAACGGCATCCTCATCAAGTCTGCCGAAGCGCTTGAGACGACGCACAGCGTCAACACCGTCGTGCTCGACAAGACCGGCACCATCACGCAGGGCAAGCCCGTCGTCACCGACGTCGTCGACGGCGGCATCGGCAGGGACAAACTTCTCTCCGTCGCCGCGTCGCTCGAAAAGCTCTCCGAGCATCCGCTTTCCGAGGCCATCGTGGCCGAGACGGAGAAGGAATCGCTCACGTTCCTGTCCGTCGACAAATTTGAGCAGATCCCCGGTCAGGGCATCCGCGGCGAGGTCGAGGGCCAGCTCTGCCTTGCCGGCAACCGCCGCATGATGGAAGCAAACCGCATCGAAAACAGTGGGCTGCTCGCACAAGGCGAAGCGCTGGCTGAGGACGGCAAGACGCCGCTCTACTTTGCGCTGGACGGCAAGCTCATCGGCCTCATCGCCGTAGCCGATGTCGTCAAGCCCACGAGCGCGCAGGCCATCGCCGAGCTCTCGAGCATGGGCATTGAAGTCGTCATGCTCACGGGCGACAATGCCAAGACCGCCGAGGCCATCCGCCGTCAGGTCGGCGTGGACCGCGTCGTGGCCGAGGTGCTGCCGCAGGATAAGGAACGCGAGATCCGCCGCTTACAGGAGGGCGGCAAGAAGGTCGCCATGGTCGGCGACGGCATCAACGATGCGCCCGCCCTTGCGCGCGCAGACGTCGGCATCGCCATCGGTGCCGGTACGGACGTCGCCATCGAGTCGGCGGATATTGTGCTGATGCGCAGTGACCTTCTCGACGTCTCGACCGCCGTGCAGTTGAGCCGCGCGGTCATCCGCAACATCAAGGAAAACCTCTTCTGGGCGTTCTTCTACAACGCCATCGGCATTCCCATCGCGGCGGGCGTGTTCTACCCCGCCTTCCAGCTCAAGATGAACCCGATGCTCGGCGCGCTCGCGATGAGCTTCAGCTCGGTGTTTGTGGTGAGCAATGCGCTGCGCCTGCGCTGGTTCAAGGCCAAGCACACGGAGGCAGCACCGAAAACGGTTTCTTCTCCGTCGGATCGCGGAGTGGAGATAGCAAGCAAGGAAATTATGGCAAGTAATGAAAAAGGAGAAACAAACATGGAAAAAGTCATCAGCATTGAGGGCATGGCCTGCATGCATTGCGTGAATCACGTTCAGCAGGCGCTTTCCGCCGTCCCCGGCGTGAAGGAGGCAAAGGTCGATCTCGAGAGCAAGTCCGCCACCGTCAGCGTGGACGGCAGCGTAACCGACGCGGCGCTCAAGGCCGCGGTCGATGAGGCGGGCTATCAGGCCGTCTCCATCCGCTAAGGCCATGAGAGCCGATCGTGATTCCGTCCGCCGCAAGCTGAAAATCGCCCGCGGCCAGCTCGACGGCATTTTGCAGATGATCGACGACGACCGCTACTGCGTGGACATCTCCAACCAGCTTCTCGCCACGCAGTCGCTCCTCAAAAGCGCCAACCAGCAGATCATGCGCGCGCACATCGAAGGCTGCGTGCGCGAGGCTTTGCAGACCGACCATATCGACCCCAAGCTCGAAGAGGCCTTCCAGCTCCTCGAGCGCATGGCGCAGTCGTGACCGCACAAAAAAGGACGACAGCTATTTTTAGCTGTCGTCCTTTTTTGTTATTCGATCAGATCCTCGCGGTCGAGTTTCTTTTCCGAAAGCTGCTGTGCGGTGTGCTCATGTACGAGCTGGAGTACTACCGCCGTGAGGGGAATGAAAAACACAATACCGACAAGGCCGAAGAGCTTGCCGCCAAGCAATGCCGCAAGGAGCGTCCACAGCGGCGCAAGCCCCACGCTGCTGCCAACCACATGCGGGTAAATGAACTGATTTTCCGTGAACTGCACCGCCTGATAGACGATCAGGCACAGCAGCGCCTTCTCCGGCTGGGCAAGCAGCGTCAGCAGTACGCCGATTGCGCAGGAGGCCAGCGCGCCGATGTAGGGAACAAAGGCGAAGGCCGCCGTCAGCGCGGCGGTCAGCCCCGCGTAGGGAATGCCGCACAAGGAGAACGCGAGAAAGATCATCGTGCCGAGGATCACGACCTCCACGCACTGCCCGGACAGGAAACGGGCGTAGGTGGTGTGCGTCAGGCGCGCGATGCGGCAGACCTGATCGGCCTTTCGCTCGCTCAGGTTGGCGTAGAGGAGTCTGCGGCTCTGTTTAGCAAGGCTGCGCCGGTCGAGCAGCACATAAAACATGATGACGATGGCAAAGGTGACGTTGGCCACCGCCGAGACTGTGGTACCGGCAAGATCCACCACCGAGTCGATCAGCGCGCCGGCGCCGGTGAGCGCCTTTTCCAGCACCGTTTTCCAATCGAGCGCGGCGATGCGATCGGTGAGCTCGCTTGTATCCACGCCGTGATCCGAGAGAAGGCGCGCCCAGTCCGGCCAGTTCTCCCTGACCAGTGTGCCGATGCTCTTGAGCGACGCGGCAAGCTGCGGCAGCGCCAGAACGCACAGCAGTACCACGACGATGACCACGCACAAAAGCGTCAGCAGCAGGCTGAGAAGGTCAATGTGTTTTTCCTTTGCCTTTGGCATCAGGCGCGTCAAACGTCCTGCGATGCCCTGCATCGGCACACTGAGGACAAACGCCATCAATAACCCTATGATCACCGGCGTGAAGAGGGTAGCGAGCCTCGTGAGAAACGCCGCGACTTCGTTGAGATTCATCAGCGCGGCATAGAGCGCCACGCCGAACGCGACCAGAAGAAATTGCTGTTTTCCTTTTTTATCCATTGTTCTTTTCTGCACCTTCTGCGCGTTTGCTCTGCCACCGGAGCGGAAGTGCCGAACGCTGTGCATATCCTTTCAGGTTAATTATAGAATGGCTTGCGCTGCATTGCAAGTTCTTTTGCCCGTCGCTTGGTAGTTTCTCCCGCCCGCTGCTTTTTTCGCGCAGACTTTTGCGGAAAATCAACATTTCTCCCCTTGGCGCGGCGGTGATCGTCTGCTATACTGAAAGGAACAAAAGCTCATCGGGCGGGCGTTGACGCTTCCGATGGAAAGGAAGGCTCAGAATGAATCGAACGGGGAACGGCGCCGCACTCTGCGAAGATCCGCATGACTTTCTTGTCATGCAGAATCTCTATGACGCGGCGGTTCGGCAGCTCACGTTGAAATTCAATATTCTCAACAGTGAATTCAATGTCCTCTACGCGCGAAACCCCATCCACCACATCGACGGGCGCGTCAAATCGCAATCGAGCATCGTCGCCAAGCTCATCAAGCGCGGCCTGCCGCTCTCGATCGAGTCCGCGCGAAAAAACATCAACGACATCGCGGGCGTGCGCGTCGTTTGCAGCTACATCGACGATGTCTACCGCGTGGGCGAGATGCTGGCGCGGCAGACGGATGTGGAGATCGTCAAAAAACAGGACTACATCCAGACGCCGAACTACAACGGCTACCGCTCGCTGCACATGGACATCAAGGTGCCCGTCTACCTCTCCGACCGGACGGAATACGTCGTGGCGGAGATCCAGCTGCGCACGATCGCCATGGACTTCTGGGCAAGCCTTGAGCACGATATCCGCTACAAGGTCGACAAAACGAAGCTGCCCGAGGGCATCAACGAGGAGATGTTCGAATGCGCGGGCAAGATCGCTGAGATCGACCGCCAGATGCAGGACATGTACCAGCGCATCAAGGCCTCGGATGCCTACAACGAAGATTGAGTCCCCTACAGAAAGGAAAAAGGATGCATCGAAAGACGCATCCTTTTTGTTTTTTCACTGCTTTTTGTGATACCCGCAGTCGCAGTAGGGGCCGCCGGAGGCGAGGGTGTATTCGCGCACGAAGTCGGACGCGCCGCCGGCGTCGCTCATGGTGTAATCCGTCAGGCGCTGCACATCCGGGCGCTGCGGCAGACTGAGGACGAACGCGCACAGCATCGCGCTGTTCACGATGTTCATTTTGAAGCGGTCGGCCCTTTCAAATTCCGGCAGACCGGCAATGATCTTCTGATAGCGCGGCTTCGCGTTTTTTGTGATTTCTCCGGCCGCAGCCGAGGTTGACAACCGCCGCGTTCGGGTGCTGGCGCAGATAGTCCCGCACCTCCCACGCGAGGTCATTCTGGCGCATGGCGGCTTCGAGAAAGCCGAACTGCTGCATGAGGCTCTTTGATTTTTGGGACAGGAGCGAAAAATCGTAATCGATCTGCTCCATCAGGCGCAGGGCCGTCTCGTCGCGGTAGAGGTTCGGATACAGCTCCGAGCACATTTTCCGCCCGTAGAGCGGAATGACGAGCGTTTCCTGCACGGTGTTTTTTTCAATATGGTATTTCATAGATTCCTTCGTATGGGATGGTTAGTCGCGTCTAACCGTCGTGCTGTCAAAACACCGCCGGGGCGGTTTTCTTTATTTTGACACAGGTTTCGGCTTTTTTCAAGAGGCTGGAACAAATGCGGCATATTTTTTTCAAACTGCTTGCAAATTACGCCCATATCGTGTATAGTATCAGACGGAAAAGCACAATATTTTGCTTTTCCCCAAATTACATATTGCCATCCGATGTACAGTAACCGAGGCACGCCGCAGGGCAGGCTTCGGCGCAAGAGAAAGGGAAAACCACTCGACCGGAGCTGTGCGCACAAGACCGTTCCGAAGCAGCGAAAGCTGTCTGGGCGAAAGCCAGTCATTGCGGATTTATCCGTGAGAAGGCAGGAAACGGGCGCGGAAGCAAATTTCTGCTTCCAGAGTGCAAGTCAGAAGAACTGCTGTCAGCGCCGCATTTGCGGCGGAAAGGATGAATGCGTGGGACGAGCTCTGCCTGTAGCATTCGGGACAGGTGCGCCGTTTTTTCCTCACGGGAAAAGCAGGCGTATTTTGTTTCTGTGGAGAGCCGTCCGCCATTTTGTCTAAGGCAACACCGCACAATTGCGTCTTCGCGCTTCAGCGGATCTTTTCCGCCAAT
>OIZX01000811.1_pt1 | contig 18830 bp, 21 predicted proteins | sample 1588621 | NCBI WGS metagenome assembly OIZX01 (sample SAMN03283276) | human gut metagenome | biome: human-associated habitat; material: feces | host: Homo sapiens | place: Peru | collected 2012 | reverse complement strand
CTTTTTATGTAAAAAAAAGAAACAAAATGTTAATAATATAACTATAGGTTACTATTTTTTATACAATACATAAATATTATTTGCAAATATTAAATAGATATAATTAATAAAACAATATAATTTTGTTGATAACTTTAATGTATCCATATTAATTATCAATAGAAAAAACGACCTTTCTCTATAATCAGAAAAAGATCGATATATCCTAAAAATGGCAGGAGTGGTAGGATTTGAACCCACGACATTTGGTTTTGGAGACCAACGCTCTACCAACTGAACTACACTCCTATAAGTTCTCAAAAAAATAAGAACATATTTAATTTATCATAAAATTTAATATTTTTCAACTATTTTACTAATTTTTTTCAAAAATTGACATATATTACACTAAAGGTGAGTTAAATGATTGTCAAATATACAGATAAAGAATTAGAACTTCTAGCAAGATTAATGAGAGCAGAAGCAACAGGAGAAGGTAACCTTGGAATGTTAATGGTAGGTAATGTTGGAATAAATAGAGTCCTAGCAAATTGCCTAACATTTAAAAATATAACCACTATAAGTAAAATGATCTTTCAGTCTCCAGGAGGATTTTCTGGATCTTCTTCACCATTATTTTATGGTAATCCTACTGAACTAGAAAAATCATTAGCAAGAAGAGTAATAAGAGGAGAATATTATTATCCTGCTACTAATGCCTTATGGTTTTATGCTCCTAAAAGTGGAACTAGTTGTACTAGTACTTGGTGGGGGCAGAATTTTGCCGGTAAATATAAAAATCATTGTTTTTATAAACCAGCTCCAGGAGTGTGTAAAGAAATACACTAATGCTAAACTTTTTTAAAGGATTTATTATAGGTATTGGTAAAATAATTCCAGGAGTAAGTGGAGCCATGCTAGCGGCCATCATGGGAGTATATGATAAAGCCTTATATTATATTTGTAACTTCAGAAAAAATATCAAAGAAAGTATAAAATATCTTTCTCCAATAGCGGCAGGTATACTTTTATCAATAATCTTATTTAGTAAAGTAATTAGTATATGTCTAGATAAATATTATGTAATAACTATGTTTTTCTTTATTGGCTTAGTAATAGGTGGCCTACCTTTTATCATAAATAAAATAAATAAAAAAGATTACAGTATTACTATTGTTAGCTTTTCAATATTCTTTTTTCTCTCTATATTCAATATAAACAATAATTATACACCCCAAAATAATTTCATAGATATAATAATATATATCTTATCTGGTTTACTAGAAGCTATTGGTACCATTGTACCGGGAGTCTCATCAGCAGCACTCCTAATGATTATAGGTACCTACGATCAAATTATTTATTCCATAGGAAATATAACTAATATCAAATTAATAATAACATTTTCTATTAGTAAAGAAAGTTAAGTAAATGCTAAATATCAAAAAACATTTAGTTTTTTTAATAGTGAAAATATAGTATAATAGAATTAGCGAAAGGTAAATAAATTATGAGTAAAGATATAAATGTAGTAGCGGCTTTAATTTTTAAGGATAATAAAGTATTAATTGCTAAAAGATCTACGGATAAAGATGCAAAAGGTAAATGGGAATTTCCTGGTGGTAAAGTCGAAGAAAATGAAGATGAAAAAATAGCTATAGAAAGAGAAATTTATGAAGAATTTGATGTAAAAGTTAAAGCAAAGGCTTTTATATCACAAAGCACTTTTAATTATCCACATGGTAATGTAATACTTAAATTATATGAATGTGAATATATTGATGGTAACTTTAGACTTCATGCACACTCAGAATATGCTTGGGTAAAAATAAATGATTTATTAAATTATGATTTAGCTCCTGCAGATATACCTCTTGCAAAAGATGTAATGGAAAGATATAAGTAAATTAATGTGAGGTTTGTGAAGTCAAAAATATAAAGATTTTATTATTAATTATTTTATTAATGCCTATTGGTGTTTATGCTCAAAGAGGTTGTTGTTCTCATCATGGAGGCGAAGCTGGTTGTGCTTTAGATGGAAGAATAATATGCGCTGATGGTACTATAAGTCCAACATGTACTTGTATACCAGAAAAGGTTGATGTTTATGGTTGTACGGATTCAAGTGCAAGTAATTATAATCCGAATGCAACAATAAATAATGGAACGTGTGTATATGATGTTCTTGGTTGTATGGATAAGGAAGCTAAAAACTATAATGAAAAAGCAACAAAAGACGATAATTCTTGTGAGTACTATGTTTTGGGTTGCATGGATAGTAATGCAAATAATTACAACAAAGATGCACGATAGATGATGGCTATTGCAGTTATTCTTCAGAAAATGAAACAACAATTGGAGAAATAATTGGAGGCATTTTAACAGTTGGACTTGCAGTTGACGACTATCAAACTATAAAGAAGTCTAAGAAAAAATAAATGAATTAAATAATAGTTAATTTTATGGATGCAGTAATTATTCGATATGTCATTATACAAAAAAATAATATCAAAATTTGATTTAATTTCTCTTGTTTTTTGGTATACTATCATATATTAAAGGTATTAACAAAGCAGTTGATATAAAATTATATATTTCACATATATAATCTGTTGTAAAAATTTTCTTGTAATATGTCATGTTTATATATACAATTACCAAAGCAATAATAAAAGAGATTTGTATCACCTTTTTTAAATATGTGTATGGATTTGATGGAAATTGTTTGATGAATTTTATAAAGTATTTCCACATTTTTAGCAATAATAAAACTATAATATTTAATAATGCTTCTGGTACAATTAAAATTGTATATAATATATATTTTAGACATTTTACATAGCAATTCTTCTCATCTTCAGGATTGAAATCATATTTAAAAAATTTATATTCTTTTTTATAACGTATTTTATTCTTTTTAAAATATTTTTTAATAAATGTTAAAAGAATTAATATATTGTTCATAAAAGAAAAGGCAAAAAATACAATTCTAAAAATTAAAAATATAATTAAAAACCACTCTAAATGATTTTTTAAACTTGTAAAAGACTTTAAATATATTTCATAAGTTTTTGAATTAAACAACACTAAGAAAACATAATTTGAAATCATTTTCTCATCAAAAGTAATGTTTAATTTACATTTTTTATTATTCATTATTTTGTAAAAATATTTTATTAATGAAATTATAGGATATAACAAATAAATAAAAAAATTTAATAAATTATTTTTCTTAATAATAAGTAGATATAGAATGATTGATAAAAGAAATATAATTAATGTTGCTACAATTATTTTTTCTTTTATTTTATTATTTTTATTACTGTTGTTATAAAATAATTCATTTTTAATTTTTTTATTATTAGACACTAAATAGGCAATAAGATTAATAAATATTAAAATTACTAATACATATTCAAATAAAGTTGAGTGCAAAAAAAATCCTAACATTTTTCCTCCATATATTTCATATAACTTTATTTTATCATATTAATTAACTGAACTCGACAATATTAGATAATTTATGATATAATATAAATAGATAATAGAGGGTATTTCATTTTTTAAGATGGAATATGCTCTTTTTTAGATTGGAGGTTTAATATGCAATATAATATTTATAAAATTAATAAAAAAGATTCTTTGTTAAAAGAAATGCTTGAAAAGAATTATATTACCAATAATAAAAATGTTAAAAGTGGCAAATATAAGTTAACATTATATTATAGTAAAAGAGAAAATTCAAATATATCATGGCAGAAAATATTAAATGAGTTTGATATTAATGTTCAAATAGATAAAGACAGCTTAAAAGGTATTTTAATTGCCGAAAGTGATAAATTTACATATGCAGTAACATATGGAATGAGTAGTTCGCTTGTGCAAAAATATTGTGATGCCGATTTTCCTATGAATATTGCAAAAAGAATTGAAGTATCAAAAGTAAAAAGAAAAGCGGCAAAAATATTAAATGGTAGTACAAATGGTTTAGTAAGAACTTTATCAAATTCGAATTTAATTGTTGTAGATAAAGGGGAGTCTGTTGTCAATTTGGAATTAATCCCGGATGAAGAAGAAGAACTTGGCAAATGCATTGGAATTGGAAAATCAATCAAAATAAACATTGATAAAGAATTAGATTCGTTCTCTGATATTATAGATATTTTAGAAGAAATAGAAAAAAGAGAAGAAAAAAGGCCTATACCATTATTTATTCCAGTAAAAAATGAGGAATTAATTGCAAATATTTGGGATTATTTAAACACTGATTTTATTAATAGGATAAATAATATAGATTATTCTTTAGATGAAATGAACATTTTAGGTAGTTCAATATATTTTGATGATGCATTTAGAATTGAATTATATTATCTTTCTAACCATGAAGAAGTTCCATTTTTAAATACTTATTATGTTAAGGAATTTATTGAAAAATACAAAATTGACATTTCTAAAGCATTAAAATATATAAAAATAAAGTATATTTCAGATGACGGTTATAATTATGTAAAATCGTTTAGAGATATTTTAACCTTTGATTTTGATTATAATGGTGAAAAATATGTAATATATGATGGAAATGTATATTTTTATAATGATGATTTCCATAAAAATATAGTTGCGGGCATTAAAAAGATAAGGCTTGAAAAATATAATGAATCAGATGATAAATCAAAAGAGTGGTATATACAGTATTTAAATGAAAATGGTTTATGTGATGTCAGAGAAAAAAATAAAAAGAATGCAAATAGCACATATAGAGAAAAAGTAATTAATGAGGTTTTAGCTTCAAAATATAATTATGATAATTTGGATAGAAATTTAGTTAAAATATGTAAAGAAGAGAATTATAAAATTGAAATTGCAGATCTAGGAAAAAAAGATGATGTATTATATGCTGTTAAAGTTGGTACGCCAAGAGATTTTTGCTATGCTATAGATCAATCTAATTTAACTTTGGATACTTTTATTTCTAATGAAAATAATTTTGATGAATTAGTTAATAGATATAAAGGCGTAAAAAAAATAGGACTATGGTTATACGTAACAGGAAAAAAGAAATTTTATAATGATAAACATGAAGTGGATATTATGGTTTTTGATTCGATAATGTTTTTGAATAAATTAGTGGAATGGGCATCAAAAGTTATATCATATGGGTATGAACCTGTTATTAGAATTAATTATTATAATAGTGATTAATGAGATATTATTTTAAGTAATATTCAATAAATAATTGATGAATATTTCTACCCATCAGCTACCCGTCAAATTGTGCTAAATTTATCAATTTTTAGTTAAACTTTATTAAACTTTATATTAATTGTGTTTTGACATTACAGGAGTTTTTAATAATCCTCTTTTTTTATATAATAGCCCCCTGCCACATCCAATGAAAAATTGAAATTGATTTAAGCCAGTGTTTATAAGGGATTGCGAGCATAGAAAAGAATGAAAATAATTCTTGGGAACAACTCGGGAACAAGTTTTGTTAAATTTGCATAATTATTGCAGACATTTAAGAAATAAAGTAGTATAATTGAATCATAAAGTTCTATACAAATTAAAGTATAGAATTTTTCTTTTATAAGGAGGACAGAATTGTTATGAATTTAAGCGAGGAAGAAATAATTGAAATAATTAAAACATACTACTCTGATGTTAATAGTCAGTATGCAATTCTACTTAATGGAGAGTGGGGATGCGGTAAAACATATTTTGTTAAAAACAAAATACTTGCAGAAATTAATGATAGTGTATATGTTTCTTTATATGGGCTTAGTAATACAAGTGATATAAGTAAAAAAATACTATACTCAATAATGAACAAAAATATGAAAATAAATAAAAAAATAAAAAAGGGAGGCAAAATATTAGGCGCTGGTTATAGAAGCTTTTCATCGGCCATTTCAAGTATTTTTAAAATACCTTTACCAGATGCAAAAAGTATAGATGCAACTGAGTTAATGAGTAATTTTATAGATGTTTCGAAAAAATTAATTATATTTGACGATTTAGAAAGAGTTAATATACCTATTAATGAAGTCTTGGGGTTTATTAATGATTATGTGGAACACAAAAACGTTAAGTGTATTATAGTTGCTAACGAAAACGAAATAGAAAAGCTAAATATAGATAATAATTATGAATTAAAAATAATTAGTTGCTTAGATAATAATATTGAGTATGGCGAAAAGAAAAAAGTTAATTCATGGCAAAGCAATGATACAGTTACTAAGCCAAAGATAGAAGATATTAAAAAAAGAGTTAACAAAACATATAACACAGAAAATAAGTATAAATTAATAAAAGAAAAATTAATTGGTAAAACTATAGATTATGTGCCAAATTTGGAAAAAATAATAAATAATCTTTTAGAAAACCATGTTAAAAATAAGAAATACTATGAGTATTTGAAATCCCAAAAGAGTTTATTAGTTGGAACGCTAAAAAAAGATATTTGTTGTAACATTAGAACTATAATTTTTTTATTAAATGAATATGAAATTATATTTAATCAAATTAAAAAGCAAAAATATGAAGAAAAAGAAAATAGAATTTTAGAATTAACATTTATTAATACAATTCATATGTCTGTATTATTAAAAAATGGTGTTGAAATAAAACAAAAATTAAATGGTGCAAAATATTCTGGTGCAACATCTTTCACTGATGATGGATTACAAAAAATGACTGATTATTTTACTGCGTTTGATTTTATTAGTGATTATTTATGTTCTTCTAGCCTTAATTTAAGTCAGATGAAGAAAACTTTAAATCAATATATAACAGTTGAAATAGAAAATGCTTTACCAAATGATGACCCATATTTTAATTTAGAAGCTTATTGGGAATTAGAAGATAGTGAAATAAAAGAATATTTAGATAAAATGATTAAAAATTTTCATTATGGATATCAAGTTTTTCCCAAATTATTAAGGATTATATCAGGCTTAGAAGTAATTGGACTATTTCCTGATTATATTGAGCAGTTAGTAGATCTAATGAAGAAAAGCTTAGTTGATAATAAAGTTGATTATATTGATTTTCATACAATGTTAAATGATCAAAAAACAGTGGATGTTTACAATGAGTATTCAAAAGAATTTAATGAGATTATTAATCAAAATAGAAGTAAAAATAGTTCCGATACAATAGTTACTATATTGTTATCAGAAAACTGGGGTGAAAAATTTTATAACCTTTATATCAAGAATAATGTTATTCATGGCGAGGGATTTTTAAATAAATTGGATGTTAATTTAATTATAGAAAATATTAAAAAGTGTCCTACAAAAGATATTTTTTATTTCAAATATACAATAGACAATGTTTATCATTTTGGTAATATAAGGGATTTTTATATGATGGATAGAGAAAATCTTGAACTTTTGATAAAAAGAATTAATGAAATGAATAAAAATAAATTTGGAAAAACAAAGATTTATGCATTAGACTTATTGACAGAAACATTAAATGAAAAGTTAGAATTATTAAAAACCGGTGACTAATTATCATCGGTTTTATTATTATCTAAATTATCTATTACGGCAACTACTTCGCCCAAAGTACTTGTAAATAGGTGTGAATAAGTTTTTAATGTTTCTTCAACTTTTGTATGTCCTAAGTATTTTGCTACAACTTGAACATTAGCACCTTTATTAACCAGAAGAGATGCACAAGAATGTCTGAAATCATGTAATCGGATCTGTTTAACATTTGCTAATTTTTAATTAACATTTTTATGATTAGTAAGTGTATTTCTACATACAGGAAATATATCTCCAGCTACAATGAAATTATCATTGAATCCAGAAATCTTTTTTGCCTCGTATTTCATCATTTTAAGGTCGTTTGTAAGAAATTGAGCCATCTTTAATATTCTTATACTACTTTTAGTTTTTGGGACCGAGAATCGCCAATTTTTAACGGATCCGCAACGGTCATTAATTTGCTTTATTATACTTAAAGTTCTATCTTTAAAATTGATATCTTTACATTGCAATCCTCTAAGCTCTCCACGTCTTAATTCACAGTAATATAATATCTCAAAAATACCAATCCATTTGATATCAGTTTCAACAGAAAGAAATTGTTTGAATTCTTCATATGTAAAAAATAATTGTTCTTTAGGAAATTCATTAGGATCATTAAAATTATACATTTTAGGATATACCTTAGCAAAATTAAACTCATGCCACGCAGTAGCATAATTCAAAATAGTTTTTAAAAATTTATAAATGTCATTTTTAGTTCTTGTAGCAAGATGTGTACTATTTATTTCATCGTGCCATCTTTCAAAAGTAGGGTAGTTAAAATCTTTAAATTTAACTTTATATAGTGATTTTAAATAATGTATTTTGTGTTTGATCAAAAGTTAATTCAATATACTTATATCTTGAATGTCCCAGTACTATTAAAAATATACTTACAATATATTCATTACCACTTTTATCATGCAATTTCATTTTTTTTCCAATCTACTTGAGATTGATACCCTTTCACAGTTTCAAATCTTATTGTTAATTCTTTTATTATTTTTTTCTTCTTTGTAGTAACATATTTACGTATGATTCCATATTTGCCATTATAACCATATTTTAAGGTTACTAGGTTAAATATGCCTGTAGCAGGCACATTATCTTGGCCTAACTTTGTATCTATAATATTCTTGTAAGGATCTAGCTTTGAAGTATAAACTCTATTTTTCTTTTCTTTTTTATATTTTTCTGGATTAAATCTTCGATCTATTGTTTCCCAACAACAACCATATCTTCTAGCTAATTCACTTTTATTCACTTTTTCACCTCCTAACTTAATTTTTTCAATTGTAATATCCTTTCTCATACTTATATCAACTCCATGTCTATTATGAGATGATATAAGTATATCAGATATACAAAAAACTGATAGAAATTATCAACTTTTAACTTTGACATTTTTATCAGTTTTTATATTAACATTTATACCGTGAGTTTTTTGGGAAATAAATCATCTATGAAGCAAAACAAAATCAAAAATAAATCAAACAAAAATCGAAATTAAATAATAGTCAATGACCTCCTAGGATAAGGAAAAGGAAAGAATAAGAAAGGAATATATATTTTTATTGTATTATTACTACTACAATAAAAAAGAGATTAGCAATCACTAATACTCAATTATTTTGAAGTCTAAAGGATCCTCATTGATAATTTCTAAAAAATATTTTAATTTAAGTAGTTTAACAACTTTGGCTTTCATTTTTTTATAATTTCTACACATCAGATTAAATGTATCAAAAGCAGAATTAAAATGTTGTTTAAAAGTTGCTTCCCACATGGCATTTCTATAAAATGAGTTAGCAATATAAAATGCTATGACTTCAGGAATAACATATTCTTCCAAATAACTATCATAGTTTTCATAAAAGGAATCAATAACCTTTTCACATTCTTCATCACTTATATCTTCATCAGTACATTTTCTTAACATAAACACCTCCATATGTATTAATCACTCTTAATAAGAGTTATTGCAAGCCATTAAGAAAAAACAATATATTTTTACGATTATAATAGCAAAAACCTACAATATTATGTTATAATATTATGTGAATATGTTTAATGTGGTGAGAAAAATGAAAAAGCAAGATTTAATAGTTAAGAAAGATAGATTGAATAAAGAGGATACAATTGAAAAAACTTATGGTTGTAGGCATTCAAATCCAGAAATATGCTCAAATAATGGAATTCCTGATATGTGCGCATTTTGTAGCAAAGATAATATATGTAAAAAACCACCAAGATCATGGAAAAGGCTGTATGAAGATTTAAAATTAAAGGAGGAAAAATAATGAGTACAGGATTTCACTTACCTCACAATGCAATATTGCCTGAAGAAGTAAAATTTATAATTAGTTTAATAGATCCAAATAGAGAATATTATTTATATGATGATTTAAAAGCAATGATGTTTGAAGAAGAAATTAGACAGGGAGTTTTTGAAAAATTTCATCCTGGAATGTATAGGAATTTTATGACTGATGAAAGATTAAAAACTTATTATGATAAAGTTTTATCTGGAGAACTTAATTATACTGATGTAAAGAGAATCCCTTATTCTCCTAGAAAAAATCTTAATGGATGCTGGAATGAACAATCAAGAGATTATTTTGAATTTATAGCATTTACAGGTCTACTTCCATCATATTATAAAGGAAGAGCTATTGAAAATGAAAAAAGATATTATATCGGAAATACAATGAAACAATATAAAGCAGGCGTTCTAAACTATCAAGATATATTATTTAAAATGAAATTTAGAAATGCCTCAAAAAACTATGAAAATATAGAACAATATGATGTTAGAAACAGACCTTTTGTTGTTGCAATAAAAGTAATGGATATATTAAAAAATAAAGGATATAATGAGATAGATGGTGATTCACTGTCTTATATAATAAGAAATATAAAAAATGAAGATGATTTAGAAAAGGAGGAAGTTAAAGCAGAAATAAGCCCTATCAATTTTGAAAATTGGTCATCAGGGGATAGAAAAGAAATTGGAAGAGGTACTACTTTTTTAAAAAGACATTTATCAGAAGAATTAAACATCGAATTATCATCAGAAAGACCTATAACTTTTGATTTAAAATCATTTAATATATGTAATTATACTTTTAAAGATAGAGCAGTATTTATAGGCGATATTTATAATGATTTAGAAGTAACACCATTATTTATTAAATATTTATCAAATCCAAGTATTATTCAAGATGAATATATAAAACAAGAAATGATGGATTTAGGATTAATTAATCATAATGAATCATTATATGATTTCAATATTGATACAGATTTAATAGATAGAAATCTTGTCATTCAAGCTATGTCCACAGAATCAGTTACTGAAGCCATATACTCTGATAGAATAGAGGCAACTGAGCTTTATAGAAAAGGAAAAGAAATATCAGAGAGTGGTAATGGTACTTTGTATGAAGAATTCTTATACAATTTCTTAAAAGAAAAATTTGGAGATGATAAGGTTAATTGGTTGGGATCACATACAGTTGGACAACGCTTATCTGATATATTGTTCGATATAGAAGTTCAAAATGAAGATGTTAAATCTAAAGTAAGAATAATAATAGAATCAAAATCAGGTGGTGCAATTGCTGCCTTTGATGAGAGAAAGGAAAAAGATGATATTTTAAATACGTTGGCAGATAGGAGATATTCTCAAGAATATGATGGAATATGGTACATGGTAGTTGATAGTAATAAAATACCTACAACAGATAGACATGGCGGATTCAGAGAGAATAATAATCAAGTGAGCTTTAAACAAAAATTATTAAGAATACAAAGTACAGTTATGCCAGCGACAGCAAAATTAACAATGGTTACAGCATTCAGTTATTCTGAATTTATGAAATTTATTGATTCAATTAACTATAATAAAGACATGAATTTTCTGACAAGAATTCAGGCTCCTGATTTCTGGACATGGTCTAATAAGTTCGTTGAAACATCATATGTAACCATTAGAACATAGAAAGGAGAATTTATGTCAAAATTAAACGACATGGATGGCAAAGAATGGGTAAAAAATACTAAGTCATGGTTTATTCTTAGAGGAAAATCTAGGGGAAAAGAAGTAATAAATCATCCAGCAAAGTTTCCGGAAGAATTGGCTGGTAAATATGTAGAATTTTTTACTAAAACAGGAGAAATAGTATTTGATCCTTTCATGGGAGTTGGATCAACTGCAGTTGCATCTAAAAAACTAAAAAGAGATTGTTATGGAATTGAAATAAATGATGAGTTCTGTAATATTGCTAATCAAAGAATAAAAGAAGAAAAAACAGTTTTAGGTGATAGCAGAAAAGCTAAAAATTATAAAGTTGATAAAGTTGACTTTATATTAACATCACCGCCATATTGGGATATTCTTAAAAAGAAAAGAGGAAATTCTGATTCACAGCATACACAAAGAAAAGAAAAAAATTTAAAATTATATTATTCTGATAATCCAGATGATTTGGGAAATATTGATAATTATGATGATTTTTTAAAGGAACTAAAAAAAGTATTTAAGAATTGTTATAAAATATTAAATAATAAAAAATACATGGTAGTAGTTATTCAAAATTTTAGAAATAGTGATGGAAAATATATGACATTGGCATGGGATTTGGTAAAGGAAATTGAAAAATGCGGATTTTCTTTTGAGGGTGAACAAATCTGGTGTCAAGACGATAAACAATTAGGCATATGGGGATATCCATCAAAGTTCATTTCTAATATTCATCATCATTATTGTTTGGTGTTTAGAAAAGATGCATAATATATATTCGTATCATGCAAAATTCACCCAAGAAATACCAAGAAAGTTTATTAAAAAATATTCATCAGAGGGAGATACTATTTTAGATCCTTTCTGTGGGTGTGGAACATCATTGTTGGAGGGATTAAAACTTAAAAGAAATGTGATTGGTATTGATTTAAGCCCCATAGGAATACTGTGTTCAAAAGTTAAAACATACAAATATAACAAAAAAGAAATAGAAAAATACGCTGAAATAGTTTTAAATATAGATGAAAAAAATGTAATAATACCAGATTTTCCAAATAGAGAATTGTGGTTTAATAAAGAAGTTCTAAAAAACTTAGGAATGCTAAATTACAATATTTATAACATTGAAGCAGAGAAATATAGAAATTTATTTTTACTACTATTATTATCAATTTTGAATAATTGTTCACGAAAAAGAAAAACATGGAATTTAGGATATTTAGCTGACAATGTATTGCCAGATCAAGATAGAAAAGTAGATGTTATAAAACTTTATAGAACCAAGATTAGACAACTCTATGAAAGAAAAGATTTTATAAAAAATGATACTTATATTGTTAGATGTATTGAATCGGATGTTTTAAAAGTAAATGATGTTAAAAATGTAGATTTAATAGTTACATCTCCACCATACCCATTTGCTGTAGATTTTATTCGATATCATAGGTTAGCATTATATTGGTTAGGAAAACCAGTAGAAGAATTAAGTAGTCAAGAAGTTGGTGCGAGAAATAAAAGAAGCCGTAAAAATGCATTAAATGATTTCTTTAATGAAATGGAAAAAGTTTATAAGCATATAATGAAAATGGTTAGAAAAGATGGATATTGGTGTATGACAATTGGTGATACAACTAGAAATCAAGAAAAAATAAATTTTGTTGATTGGACAATTGATTTATTTGAAAAAAATGGTTGGATTTTAGAAAAAAGATCATTTAGATATTTGAAGCAACAAACAATGGCACAAAAGAGAATAAAAACAGAATCAATACTTATCTTTAAAAAGCAAACTGATGAACTGCACCCTTTAGAGTAGACATCATAAAAAAAGCAGTTTAAGAAAAGTGTTATAATACACTTCCGAAAGGAGGTGTATTTTTTATGGCATTAAAAGGTCAAAAATTTAACAAATATTCTGATGACTTAAAGCAAGAAATCATGAATAAAGTAAAGCAAGGAATGTCTATTAGATATGTGGCAAAACAATATAATATTCCATCTGGTACTATATTTACTTGGACTGACAAGAAGAATCATCCTGAAAAAGTTACAGGATTTAAAAAAGGAAGAGGAAATGAATCAAATTTAACTAAAGAAGATTGGAAAGAAAGATATGAAATATTAAAAAAATACCAGGCCTTCCTCAATGCACAACGAGAGAAAAAGTAACATTTATAAATTTATATAGAAAAAATTATAAACTTACTAACATGTGTGCCGTACTTAATATAAGTCCTAAAACTTATTATAAATATAGAAACAAGGAAGATTCTGATTATTATGATTATTTAATAATTAAAGAAATATTTGATGATTCTAAAGGTACATATGGATATCGTAGGATTGTTGAAGGTCTACTCCAAAAATATGGTGTAATTATGAATGGAAAGAAGGTTTTAAGAATAATGAAAAAATATAATTTAATAGCTAAATATATAAGGAAATCAAAGAAAAAATATAAAAATGAAAGAATAGAAAGTAATGTTAAACCAAATTTATTAAATAGAAATTTTACTACTGATGCAACAAATAAGGTATGGGACACAGATGTAACTTATCTTATATTTAAAGGCTCAAGAGCTTATCTATCAACAATAATTGATTTATACGACAGACATGTAGTTGCTTATAAAATATCAAAACATAATGATAATAAGCTTGTCATGGATACTTTAAATGAAGCTTTAGACAAAGAAAAAGATGTACATGGACTAATCATTCACAGTGATCAAGGTTTTCAATATACATCTTATGAGTACAAAGCAATTTGCGAATCAAACGGAGTACAAATTTCTATGTCAAGAAAAGGAACTCCAATAGACGATTCACCAATAGAAAGCTGGCATGCTCTTCTAAAAAAGGAAACTTTGTACAACAATAATATTACATCTTTACAAGAATATATTCAACTTGTAGAAGAGTGGATATTATTTTACAACACTACTAGACTAAAGTCAAAAATCAAGAAAAAGAGAAAAACTTACACAAAAAGAAAAAAATAGTTTTTCTCTTTTTAATATACTGCTTTTTTTACAATGTCTCCCAAATGGGGTTCACATCACTGATTAATGTTTGCTTTTTTTTATATAGTTATTTTATTCAGATAAAAGTAAATAAAGATATGATATAATAAACAACTGTTGGGGGAATAGCATGAAATCTAGAAGATTAAGTAATGAACAGATTCTAACAGTATGTAAGAATTTTATTGCTTGCCGTGGATTTGCTTGTAAATTAAATGTTAGTGAAGAAATAAAGAATTATCTCTTAAAGTATAAATACATATATATTAATGAGGGATTACCTGATTATTATTTATTAGATAAAAGGTTTTATAAAAATTATAAAAAAGAAATTAAAAGAACGGATTTAAATCATTTTGAAAAAAATTAATTAAAGATTATTTTGCTTTAATATTATATATTTCGATGAGGAAATTATGCATTTGTTTTTGAATAATCCTAAATTTCATTTTCATTGGAGTGGTTATAGAGGATACGTTTGTTCAACAGAAAATTCTAAATTAGATGTACATATAAAAGATTTATGTTTATGTCATGATTTAGAAGAAAATAAAATTGTTATTGGTATGTTAATGGCTGATTTGATAAATTTGTCGGAGCAATCTCAATTAATATTACAACCATTTATGATTGAAGATGATAGTAGAAGATATGAAATGCATTCATACAATATGAAAAACTTATTTTTGGGAGAGTTCTTAGATATAAATGAAGAAAGTATTTATGATGTTCTTTTAGAGAGAATCAGAATAGTTAATTATATATTTGAAAGTAAATATAATTTTAAGTTGTTTAATAATGAATATGATGTTTCTGAATTACAATTTTACATGACATTATTTTATCCCACAAAAGTGAGTAGATTTAATTTTATGATGGAATTAGCAAAAATCTTTTTAGATAATATTAATGGAAAAGATTTAAAAAAGAAAATAAGAGAAGAATATGAAACTATGAAAAATAATAACGAATTTACTTTAGAGTAGTTAAAAAAAGAAGAGTTCAGGGGTTTAAGATTATTTAAAACATATTTCTGTCAATATGACTTGTTTAATATGATGTCTTATGAAAAACTCGATCAAATTAGAAAACTTAGAACAGAGCCAGCACATAAAATTTATCAAAATGATTTAGATTATTCATATGCCATTGAGCAAGATGGCTTGCTTAAAGATTTATATAGAGTATTGAATAATATAATTAAAGTTAAAGATCCTAATCATGAATTTTAATAAAATATAAAGATGGTATTTATAACTGCTTCTATGGAGAAAATGGTAGTATTTTCGAAGTCAATGGATTTAATAATAAAAAATACCATTATTATGATGGCTATTTAAGATTAATAAATGATAAATTTAATGTAAGATATGCCGAAGTGTTAATAGCAGGAAATCATATTGATTCAATTAAGAAAGCATTGATAAAAAGGCTACATAATAATTGCAATATATCGTAATAAATTGCAAAAGAATTGTTAAAATAATTTTTAATGAAGAAAGATGTATTCCTATTGAAAAAGAATTAGAGTCATTCTTTTATGGACAAGCATATATTAATAAATTTTTTGGAGAAAGAGGAAACTACAAAATTAAGGGAAAGAAAAAGTATGAAGGATTTAAAAAAAATGATTACAAATATTGTTTTTTATTTGCTGATTCTACTGATTTATATTGGGATTATGATAAAACAATTAAAATAGTTGTCAAAGACCCTTTAGCATTATTTGGATGTGGCTTGTTAATGACGGGATTATCAAATAATTTTGCGACAGATAATTCAAATATATTTTTGGATGATTCATACTATTTTTATGTAAAAAATAATACTTTGGATTAGAAATTTTTAATATTATTGTCTAATTACAGCTATTGTGATTTTAGGTGCCATTTAGGTATCAACACACTAACAAATAACATTTTATTAAGGTAATTGTAAAAATATAACGGCTTTAAAAGGCCATATTAAAAAAATTAACATACAGAACAACCGTTTGTTTGACTCCCTGAAGAGAACATATAAATGTTCTTTTTTAATGTTTATTTTATAATATTTTGGAAGATATCTATATTACTAAAATAATTTTATGAACAAAAAATTATTTTAAAAACTAACAATTTTATAAATATATAATTTTTATGTTATAATGATTATGGAAGTGATAATATGTTTAGCGCTGAAGCAAAAGCTCTTACTTTTTTAAGTGAAGCAGGTTTAGTAAAGATACCTTTTTTTCAAAGAAGATATGTTTGGAAAGAGGAAAACTGGAGTGAATTATATGATAATTTCTTTGATTCGGATATTCCTGGTTTTTTAGGTTCAATTATTTTAAAGGGTAAAAGAAAAATTAAAGTAACTGACCCATCTGAATGTTCTGTTATTGATGGGCAACAAAGATTAACAACTTTATCTATTTTTGTTATGGCCTTATATGATTCTTTAAATGAAAATGATAAAAAATATTATTACACTGATTTAATAAATGTTATTTTTAGAAAAGATGTTGGAATTGATGAAAATGGTAATCCAATATATGTTCCAAGATTAGTTCATTCTCATTTAGATAAGGATGAATTTGATTATGTAATGGATTTAAAAAGAATAGATAAAATTAAGGAAAATTCAAACAGTTTAATTAACAATTGCTATAAGTATTTTTATTATAAATTTATAAATGAAGATTATGAAAATAGAAAAAGACTATTAAATGCTTTAATAACAACACCAATAGAAATACTTGTTGTTATTAGTATCAGTGATGATGCTGATGAACAAAAAGTGTTTGATACACTAAATAGTGCTGGAGTTAGATTAACAATGGCAGATACAATCAAAAATAATTTATTTAATAAAGTTAGTCTAATTATTGATGGCGTTGAGAAAAATGATTTTTCTGATAAAGTAATAAGTATATATGATAATACTTGGAAAAGACATTTCTGTGAAACTGATGATTTGGATTTGGAATGGAATAAGGAATTTGTAACAGGTCGAATTAAAAGAACAAATATAGATATGTTTTTACATTGCTTTGCAACAATAAAAGGGTTATATAATCCAGTTCAAACATTAGCTGATTTACCTAATGTATATAAGATTGCAATTAATAAGATGACAACTGAGGAAGAAATAAAAGAGTTTTTAAATGAAATGTGTTCTTATGCAGATTTATATAAAGAAAATTTTATGAATAGAAATAGTGAATTTAAATATTATTATTCAAAAGAAAATGTTTTGCCTAGATTATTGTTATTTGAAGATACTCTAGGCACAAAGACATTTAACCCATATATATTATATTTGCTTAATAAATATAGTAATGATTCAGAAAAACTAAATGAAGAATTACACAAAATTGAAAAAATACTTGTTTTAACATATTTAAATAAGAATACATCTAGAAGCAAAAATTATAATAAATTGTGTGTTGATTTTATTAATAAGCAAAATAGAATTGATGAAGAAATTAATAGTTTGGAAGATCTAGATACTGGTTTAATTGGATTGCAAAGAATAAACAATAATGAAGCAAAAGCATTATTATTCTTAATTGAATTATATAGAAGAAGAGATCCTAAAAATGATATTCATGAACTTGAGTTTAAGGATACTTATCAATTAGAACATATTATGCCACAAAAATGGCAAGCTCATTGGAACACATTGCCCTCAAAAGATGATAATGGAAAGCAACTAGAAACGATTGATGAGCAAATTAAATATAGAGATCAAAAGATTAAATCACTTGGAAATATGACTATTTTAAAAGATAAATTAAATAATTAATATATAAACTATTACAAATAAAGCAAATAATAAGCTACCGACAACAGTAGAATAACTACCAGATGTAACTAAACTTTGGAAAGCTGTTATAAACATTGAAGGCATACTTTGGATAATACCAGCCATGATTAATAATGAAATACCATTACCAATACCTTTAGTAGTTACTTGATCACCTAACCAAAGTAGGAAAGATGTTCCAGCACTCATAATAAGAGTGATTTTTAAAACCATGTCAACATCCTTAACATTAAGTAAGAAAACCGTTAAAACATAAGATTGAATAAAGGCTAGGATAATTCCTAAATATCTTGTGATACGATTAATTTTTTGTCTTCCAACATATCCTTGTTCTTTTACACTTTCTTTAATTGAAACTTTAGATAGAATTAAATCATCATAATTACCTTTTAAACTTCTAATAGTTATTTTAAATAAACCATCTTTATCATAAACAAGTAAATAATTTGAATCTTTATCATATAT
>OIZX01000808.1_pt1 | contig 18900 bp, 15 predicted proteins | sample 1588621 | NCBI WGS metagenome assembly OIZX01 (sample SAMN03283276) | human gut metagenome | biome: human-associated habitat; material: feces | host: Homo sapiens | place: Peru | collected 2012 | reverse complement strand
GGATTTTTCAAAAATTAAAATTGAAAGCGGAAACTATGATTTAACAGATGCTGTTGTTTATGGAAGTCTTGCGGATGGAGGTACTTGCGACAATTACAGCTGGATACTTACCCAAGACGGAATGTTGACCGTTTCCGGAAATGGTGCTATTGATACACGACCGTGGTATCCATACCGGAGGCAGATTACGGCTATCGTATTGGAAACCGGTATAACCAATATCGGAGTTGCGACTTTTTCTGGATGCGCTAGTCTTGAACGTGTGATGATTCCTGGGAGCGTGACCAGTATTGGCGTCAGTGCCTTCGTTGGTTGCAGTAGTCTAACGAGCGTAGTGATTCCTGAAGGGGTAAAACAAATTGAGGAATCAACATTCGAAAGGTGTACAAAATTAGAAAATGTTCGGTTGCCTAAAACGCTAAAGCGAGTGTGCGATTGTGCTTTCCTTAATTGTGGGAGTATCCGAAAGGTTTACTATGGTAGTTCCCAAAAGAGTTGGAACAAAATCCGAATTGATAATTATAACTGGGATTTGAAGAATGCAAAACGTTATTACAATGTTACCGAGGAACCAGGCGTTGCCGAACCGAGCGTAAAAATCTACCCCATTGATACAGATTACCTGGTTCGCGGAAGTAAACTGGCATTGACAGTATACAAAATGCCGCAGAAAGAAGAAGTGGATGTCCGTTGGAGTTTGGACGGCGACAGCAGAGACTATGCTTATATTGATGAAAACGGTGTGCTGATGGCCAAATCCGGCGATGAAGTTCAGAAAATTACAGTGATTGCCACGCCAACCGACGGCAGCCCGGAGTTAAGAAAAACGCTTTGGCGTTTGCCTCCTGCAAAGAAAATCTCGCTATATCTGGGGGATAAATCTGTACCAGAAGTGCTGGACTGGGATATTTATGATAATGCAACCCTGGATTTCTACGCGGAGGTGCAGCCGGAGGGAGCGCTGACCCAGGTCACCTGGTCTTCCAACAATCCGAAGGTTGCCGCGGTGGCGGCAGACGGAACGGTCACGCTCCTGAAGCCTGGCACCGCTGTCATCAAAGCTACAGCGGCAGACGGCAGCAAGGTTGCTGCCCAAGTCACCCTGAACGTCATTTACACGGATCACAGTCCCAAGCTTGGAGTGTCCGCTCTGAACCTGAACACGGCATATAGCCTGGGCACTACGGTGGATTTTGTGGAACAACTCGGCAATCAGGTGGAAGTTGTCAGTGTGGATGACGACCGGTTCGATGTTTCCTACGAAGACAACCGTCTGACCTTGAAGGCTCAAGAGCCGGGGTTGAAGGGCACCTATAAGTTGACCCTGGAGGCGGTTTGCGCCGATGGCCGAACCTATTCCTACCCGCTGACGGTGAAGGCTGCGCCAACCCTGCCCAGACTGACGGTGAAGCAGACCGAGAAATTCAATCTGTTCTACCGGGACAGCGAGGTGGCTCTGACCGTCATCGACGGCGAGGTGGAGGAAGCGGAACTCATCAGCAGCGATTTTGTTCTGGATAACAAAGAAGGGCAGTGGGTCATTCGCTATGCCGACCCTGAGAATGCCCCCGCAAAGCCCAATACAAAGGCTATTCTGAGCGTTACCTTCGCGGGCTACAGTATGCCTGTGACGAAAACATTGACCATCAGCGCAGTGAACACCGCTCCCAAACTGACCATGAATCCTACTTCCAGCATTCTGAATTCGACCCTGATTGAGGATTCGACGGTGGAAACCGCACTATTTGGGGCGGAGGGGGATAACCTGTCGGTCTGGGCGGAACCCAGCAGCGTAGACGTGTCTTTGACGGACGGCGTGCTGTCCATCTCTCTGAACGAGCCAAAGGCTGTCACTGCCAGCATTTATGTGCAGAATGACAATTGGGTGAAACCCGTAAAGTTGACTCACAGAATCACCGTCACGGATAAAAAGCCCACGGTGAAACTTTCGGCCAAGGGCAAGCTGGATGTGCTGAATCCGGCCAGCGAAATCGTCTACACCCCCAAGCTGACCAACGCCACAGGGACAATTACGGATGTTCGCCTGGAGGGTCAGGACGCGAACCTGTTTAACGCCGAAGTGGTTGACGGCCTGATTCACCTGAAACTGGCAAAATCCGGCGAGAATTATTCCACTAGGAAGACCTATAAGGTCACTCCTGTAGTGACGCTTCTTGGCAAGGATATCACTGCCCCCACGCTCAGCATCAAGGTCACTCAGAGTGCTCTCAAGCTGGCGAAGCTGCCCAACCGGACGGCGTACCAATCCCAGACCGCCCCGCTGGCGGTGAAGCTTAATGTCACCAGCCCTGTCAGTGCGGAAATCGGGGACGTGCAGTTGAACGCGAAGACCACCGCAGCCCTCCGGAACGCCCTGGAGGCAGCGGGTGGAATCGACTTTGAAGCGGACACCGTCACCTTCCCCGCTTCGGCCTACGCCACTTTGAAACCCGGCCGGTACACGGTCATTCTGGACGTTTTCCCGGCAAACGCCGCAAGCGATACCAAACCCACCCAAGCAAAATTTACCCTGACCGTTCAGAAATAAGGCAATCTCCCGAGGGGCAAAACCCCTCGGGAGTTCTTTTGCCATCCGGCAGCGGGAAAAAGCTTGACGTTTTCAGGAAATCATCATACAATTACCATGTGTTCGTGTGCGTATCAGGTAAATACCGAGTGGTATTTTGCGCATCGGGGCTGGATGAGCAATGGGACTTCCGGCAACCATCAGAAATATTACGAGGCCATGTACAAGGCCAAGATGGAGATTAAATATGAAGTTTTTTGTAACCGGAGTGGGCGGCCAGCTGGGCCACGATGTGATGAATGAGCTGCTGAAGCGGGGCCACAGGGGCGTGGGCTCGGACATTGCCCCTGCCTACAGCGGCGTGGCCGATGGCTCCCCGGTGACCCAGGCACCCTATGTGTCCCTGGACATCACCGACCGTCAGGCTGTGGAGAAGGCAATTACGGAGGTGAACCCCGATGCGGTGATTCACTGCGCCGCCTGGACCGCCGTGGACATGGCCGAGGACGACGACAAGGTGGCGAAGGTTCGAGCCATCAACGCCGGTGGAACCCAGAACGTTGCGGACGTGTGCAAAAAGCTGGACTGCAAGATGACCTACATCAGCACGGACTACGTTTTTGATGGCAAGGGCACCGAGCCCTGGAAGCCGGACTGCAAGGACTACAAGCCCATGAACGTCTACGGCCAGACCAAGCTGGAGGGGGAACTGGCAGTGGCCAATACCCTGAAAAAGTACTTTATTGTCCGGATTGCCTGGGTTTTCGGCCTGAACGGAAAGAATTTTATTAAGACCATGCTGTCTGCGGGGAAGACCCACGACACCGTCCGGGTGGTCAGCGATCAGATCGGCACCCCCACCTACACCTACGACCTGGCCCGGCTGCTGGTGGACATGAACGAGACCGAGAAATACGGCTACTACCACGCCACCAACGAGGGCGGCTATATCAGCTGGTATGATTTCACAAAAGAGATCTATCGTCAGGCTGGGTATAAGACAGAAGTCCTGCCGGTGACCACGGCAGAGTATGGTCTGAGCAAGGCAGCTCGTCCGTTTAACAGCCGCCTAGATAAGAGCAAGCTGGTGGAGGCTGGATTTACTCCGCTTCCGACTTGGCAGGATGCGTTGCGCCGTTACCTGAAAGAAATCGAGCAGTAAGAGGAGATAGAGAAAATGGGACAGATTAAAGTTGAGAAAAATGTAGGCGGCATCGAAGGCCTTTGTGTGATTGAGCCTGCTGTTCATGGTGATGCTCGTGGTTATTTCATGGAAACCTACAACGAAAAAGATATGAAAGAGGCTGGCATTGACACCCACTTTGTACAGGATAACCAGTCTATGTCTACAAAGGGCGTACTTCGTGGCCTGCATTTTCAGAAGCAGTATCCGCAGTGCAAGCTGGTGCGCGCCGTGCGTGGCACTGTGTTCGATGTTGCGGTTGATCTCAGAAGCAATTCCGAAACTTATGGTAAGTGGTATGGTGTAACCCTGTCTGCTGAGAACAAGAAGCAGTTCCTTATCCCAGAGGGATTTGCACACGGTTTCCTTGTTCTGAGCGATGAAGCAGAGTTCTGCTACAAGGTCAATGACTTCTGGCATCCGAATGACGAAGGTGGTATGGCATGGAATGATCCGGAGATCGGCATTGAATGGCCGGAACTGAAGGGCGAATACAAGGGCAACGCAAGTGCAGAGGGCTACACGCTGGAAGATGGCACTGCACTGAACCTGAGTGATAAGGATCAGAAGTGGCTGGGCCTGAAAGATACTTTTAAATTTTAAGATGTTACATATTCATTTCTAATAGAGCGACTGCATCTGAAACAAAAAGACAGCTACGATTTGAAAAATGTCTTTGATAGTGAGGAAAATAATGTCTGAATATCTGATAAAAATTATAAATCGAGTTATCGGGATTCTTAAAATTCTGTGCTGGAAAATTTTATATGGGAGTCGCTTTCATTTTGGCAAAATGACTTTCTTTTATCCGGGATGTCATTTGATGATTGAAAAGACAGGAAGCATTAATATTGGAGATAATTGTTTTTTTAATCGTAATTGTTCAATGACATCTCTGGGCGAAATTAATATAGGAAATGATTGTATATTTGGGGAAAATGTTAAGATATACGATCATAACCATAGAACTGATTCTACAAAAGGACTTTTCAGAAAACAAGGTTATGTTGTAGGACGAGTTGAAATTGGATCTAATGTCTGGATAGGAAGCGATGTCTTAATTCTTCCCAATGTTAGGATTGGAAATAATGTCGTTATTGCGGCTGGTGCAATAATTACAAAGAATATTCCGGACAATGTGACTTACATACAAAAAAGAAACAGTGTGGAGGTGCAAAATGGATAAAAATCTCCGGTTTAGTATTGTTGTACCAATCTATAATGTTGAAAAATTTCTTGATCAGTGCATAACAAGTGTTCTGAGCCAGAGCTACGATAACTATGAGTTAATTCTTGTGGATGATGGAGCAACTGATAATAGCGGTAAAATTTGTGACGCTTATGCTTTGAAGAATGATCACATTCGGGTTATACATAAAGCAAATGGTGGGTTAGTTAGTGCTCGAAGAGCTGGTGTAATGGCTGCAAAGGGCGAGTATGTTGGTTATGTAGATGGAGATGATTGGGTTTCAGATAATTGGCTTGCTGAAGTTAATAAAGTAATTACGGAATCTCATCCGGATGTTGTGGAATATAATGCATTCAAAAGCATAGATGGAAAAAATATTGAAATGAAAACCTCGCATTTTAGAGGATTCTTTGGCGAGAAAGAAGTTAAAGAAAAGATTGTTCCATGCATGCTTTGTGATAGGAATCAAAGATTTTACACATTCGGTGTTTTGCCAGCAGTATGGTCTAAAATGATTAAGACCGAAATTCTAAGAGATAGTCTTTGTTCTGAAGACAAGATTACTTTTGGTGAAGATGTCGCATGTATATACAATAGCATATTAGAATGCAAGTCTTTTTATGGAATTGATATTCCACTATATTATTATCGGCAAAACAGTCAGTCTATGACAAAAGCGTATGATGCGTGGCGATTTGAAAGATTAGGAGTTTTATTTGCTTATCTGAATAAGGAACTGTTACGGAATAATCAACAGTTGAAAAGTCAGTATGATAGATATGTTTTGTTCTGTATTTTTTATGCGTCCCTTAATGAAGCTAAGAATACTGCTAGTTTCAAAGAAATGGGCAAGAAATTTGAAGATGGGTTAAAAAAACTTGATTTAGAAAACTTCGTCAATAAAACAACCATAAAGATTGGTATACCGTGGAATATGATGCTTTACCTCATAAAGAAGAAAAAGTATAGAATGCTAATGGTGTTATGCAGGGCGATTGTTAAAGTCAAGTATTCATATAAAGCATAAGGAAAAGATTATGAAAAAAATTTGTTTTATAACACGCCATGCGATTGTAAATTATGGCTCTTTTTTGCAGACGTATGCTACACAAAAACTATTTGAAGGCTACGGATATAATGCAGAAGTTTTGGATTATGTTCGAGAAGATGAAGAATATCATAATGTGACAGAACTGCTGTTGAAAAAATCTAAAAAATGGAACCGGAATATTTTTACTAGACTTATATATAGAATCGTTCAATGGCCGGATCACTACATTTGTGGAAGAGCATTTGAAAAGGAAAGGGCAAAATATCTGAATTTGAGCGAGCGCATTACAAATCCAGCTGCAGATGCAAACAAAATATCGATAGCTGATATCTATTGTACAGGTAGTGATCAAGTTTGGGGAGAGATTGCTCAGGATGATGTAGATCCCATGTATTTCTTGAGTTTTGCTCCGCACGATGCGAAAAAGGTAGCTTTCTCTGCAAGTTTTGGAAAACAGAATTATCCGAAAGAAAGAATTGATAAGTTCAGAAAATTATTACATGGATATGACTGCATAACTGTTCGGGAAGATAGTGCGGTTAATATAGTAAATCGAGCGGGATATGAGGCAACACAGATTCTTGATCCAACAATGATTTTTGGCGGAGATAGATGGAAAGAACAATTGCTGCCTATACATGAAAAAGGGTATGTGTTGCTTTATCAACTTAATGCCAATCATGGAATGGATGAATATGCGAAGCAATTTGCAGATAAAGCGGGGCTAAAATTGCTTAGAGTTTCTGTTGAGGCGCATAACTGTATGCGGGTAGGAAAATTTAAGCTGTGTTTATCACCGTTTAAATTTTTATCATATATTGCAAATGCAGAATATATGATTACTGATTCTTTTCATGGTACTGCTTTTGCAATAATGTTTAACAGGCAGTTTGTCGAAGTATTACCGAAAGAAAAAATTGCGAGAAATTTGAGTGTTTTGAAACAGTTCGGGCTAGAGGATAGAATATTAAATAGTCATAGTGACTTTTCATATATTGATCAAAAGATTGACTACAAGATTGTAAATGATATTTTAGAAAAGTATCGGAGGCAATCGAATGAACTGTTAAAGAAAATGCTTATATGATGGAGAAATGTAAGGATGATTGAAGTAAACATAGTAGGGCAATTGGGAAATCAACTTTTTGAGTATGCGTGCGCACGACAGTTGCAGGAAAAATATGGTGGAAAGATTTATCTTAACACATATGAAATGCGACAGAATACGCCAAATTTTCGTTTGGCTTTAATTGACTTTAATTTAAATGAAAATGTGGAGGTTGTCTCAGAAAGACCGTTAAAGGAAGCAAATGCAGATAACTATTCAGTCAAGATTTTAAGGAAATTTTTTCCAGATTTGTACTTTAACATGATGGCGAAAAAAGGTGTTTTTGTTTGGAAATCTGCACGTATTTATAAACCTTTGCCTTTGTTAAATGAGAAATTGCAGAAGCGAATTGTCCTCAATGGTTACTGGCAAAGCGAAAAGTATTTTTCTGACGTGGCAGAGATTCTTCGAATGGAACTCACTCCGAAAGAACCACTTCAACCACAGAATGAAGAACTATATAATAAAATCAAAAATACAAATTCTGTTTGCGTTACTATTCGGCGCGGAGATTTTATGAACGAAAAAAACAAAGGTACTTTTTATATATGTGATAATACATATTTTAGAAATGCTCTTGCCTATATAAAAAAATGTCTGCCGGATTGCACATTCTTTGGCTTCTCCGATGATATAGATTGGGTGAAAAACAATATGGAATTTCCAGGAGAAGTCTATTATGAGAGCGGAGTGGATCCGGTATGGGAAAAATTGCGTTTAATGTCAGCGTGTAAACATTTTGTGCTGTCAAATAGTTCCTTTAGCTGGTGGGCACAGTACTTATCAAAATCGAATAACAAAATTGTTGTAGCGCCAGATAGATGGTATAAAACGGGCAGAAATGTAAAACCGGACTTATACCAAAGCGACTGGAAACTAATTCATATTGGGTGAGCGTATGGATATCATATTTGCTGGAATTGTTTTATACAATCCTGAAATGAATCAATTAATAGAAAATATAGAACATATTATACATCAAGTTGATGTGGTACTTTTGGTTGACAACGGATCGAAAAACGCTGATGAAATCAAAAAATTATTGGATTCTTATGAAAATGTTCGATATATTGATCTGCATGAAAACAAAGGAATAGCCTATGCTTTAAATGTTATTGCAGGTGAAGCTGAAAAGGCAAACGCAAAATGGGTTATTACTTTGGATCAGGATACTGTGTGTGAAAATGATATAATAGAAAGATATAAACCATATCTTTATCTTGAAAAAGTGGGACAGTTAACTTGTAATTATCGAGACCGTAATTTTAAAGATATCAGTAAAAAAGCGGATATGGATAAGCAAGTAGAAGAAGTAACTTGGTGTATCACTTCGGCGGCACTTTTAAATATTGAGGCTTGGAAGAACGCTGGAGGATTTGATGAAACCCTATTTATAGATGAAGTGGATTATGATATCTGTTTGACAATGCGTGAGAAAGGGTACCGCATTTATAATGTGAACTTTATCGGGTTTACTCATGAAATAGGGAATGGAAAAACCATTAAATTGGGGCTTCTTGAAATGAAGACATGGAATCATTCACCGATGAGAAGATATTACGGAGTAAGAAATGCGGTTATTGTTGCAAGAAAGCATAAGGAGTTGAATTTTTATCGCGCTATTTTAGGAGCGATTAAGCACATGATCATAATCTTTATTTTTGAAAACCAGAAATGGGAAAAACTAAAAGCAGGATTACAGGGGTTGCACGATGGTATAAGGGAGAAAGTTTTAGAATGAAGATCAATATTATAATACCTGGGATTGGATTATCAGGTGGAATAAGAGTACTTTTCCGGTATGCGGAACTCTTGAACGAAAAAAATCATGATGTTGTATTTTATACACCGTTGCTTGCTTATGATGTTAAGAACAGTAACTCTGAAATTTTAAATAAAATTCATGTGGTTTCTAATTCGCTTAAAAGAATAAATACTTATAAAGTTAAAAAGAGGCAGAATACACTGGAATTTAATGTAAAAGTGATTCCGGTGCCAACGATTTGTGATAGGTATGTTCGAGATGCAGATATTTGTATAGCAAGTGCTTGGCCAACAGCTTTTTCTGTTGCAAATCTTAGCTTGACCAAAGGTAAGAAAGTTTATTTTATTCAAGATTATGAAATTTGGAACAATGAAGAATTTGGTAAAAAATCGTACACATTGCCGTTAAAACATATTGTGATTTCAACCTGGATAAAGAATAAACTAGTGGAACAACTAGGTTCAGATGATGCAGTTATTGTATATGATGGTTTGGATTTGGAAGTTTTTAATAATCAAACTCGGATTAATACATTTGACTATGCAATAAATATCTTGATGCTTTACCACGACTTGCCAAAGAAAGGTGTAAGAGATGGAATAGAAGTATATAAGAGTATAAAAGTGAAATATCCGAATGTAAAGCTGACAATGTTTGGTTTGCCTGAACGCCCCAATATTTCAGATGAAGTTGAATATTATCAAAATCCATCTAGAGATCAATTACGAGAATTGTATAACAAAGCGAATATTTTTCTATATACATCAAGGGAAGAAGGATGGGGATTAACTCCGCTTGAAGCAATGGCAAGTAAGTGTGTAGTAGTTGGAACAAATACGGGTTGTATGTTAGATATAGGAGAAGATAAAGTAAATGCTATGCTTTGTTGTCCTGGTGACATAAGCGAAATGAAAAAAAAGCTATGTACTTTAATTGAGAACCAAGAACTTCTGCAGGCGCTCTCAGAGAAGGGATATGAAACCGTTCAAAAATTTTCGTGGGCAAATGCGGTTGCACAATTGAAAAGAGAATTGGAGATAATATGGCATGAAGGTAAAAACTGAAACAATAACATTTTCAATTTGGTGCATTGTTTTAATTAGTAGAATTTTAATAAGCTTGAATAATGGATTGATTTCAAGCCCGCTAGGTTTATACTATGGATCTGCAATTATTTTAATAACATGGATGATATTTCTTAAAATAAAGAATAGGAACAGAAGGTTTATTCAAATATCGCCACTCTTACTTTGGGGAGTTTCCTTTGGAGTTTATTTGCTTTTATTTGGAAAGATTTTTGCGAATGATAGTTTGAAATCGTTAACATCTTTTACATTCAATGCAATGTTGGTATTCTATATACTTGTTTTTTTTATGGCGGCTTATATAGACGATGAGCATAAGAAAACTACATTTATTAAGGTGAGCTTTTGGACGTTTTCATTGAGTGTTATGTTGAGTTCTGTATTGAATTGGGACGGAAATTCACAAATTTCAGGACTAATTAGTAATGTTTTTAAAGGATACACAAGAGATCGATCTGCATTTGGATTTTATCACCCAAATACTGTAGCCAACATTGCACTATGTATTATCCTACTGTCCGCGTATTTGATAAGAAATGATAAAAAAAGATGGCGATACATTTTTGTGGATGCCTTTATGATATATGTTATTTTGTCAGCTGCATCAAGGACAGCATTAAGTGCTTTGATGTTTTTTATTGTACTTATCATTTATGATAACTTATTAAAAAAAATAAAAGGCAAAAATGAGAGAATAATATTTAGCGTGATGTTATTTGCAATAGTTATTCTGTTGATACTATTTAGTAGCAAAGACGGTTTAGATGGATTGTTTAAAGTATCAAATAGACAATATAACTTCACATATAATATTCCGATTTTAAACAATAACGGTCGACTTATGATTGGATTAGGATTAATTGGTTCAGGTGAGTTTTATCAGTTGCCCCAATACCATACATTTTTTGTCGATAATTATTTCCTGTATGTATTGATGTCGACAGGAATAATAGGACTTCTTTTTATAATAACTTTTATGGTATATTTGGGAAGAAAATTGTTTGCTGGATCGGAAGATGTACCGATGAAACGACTGACGCTAATAGTTTTTTTCGTCAATGTTTTTTCGAGCTTAGGCGAAACATGTTTTATGTATCCATCGTTTGCGTCATGTTTTATTTATACCACATTGTACATCGCTTATGCGTGCAACAAGGAAGATGTTGAATTAGGATTGAGGAAATATGAATACAGTATGTAAGAAAAATCATTGTACTGGTTGTATGGCTTGCTTAGATATTTGTTCAAAGCGTGCAATCCACATAGAAGATTCATTAGAAGCTTATAATGCAGTAATAGATGAGGATAAATGTATTAAATGTAGAGCATGCGAAAAAGTATGCCAAGAACGAAATTTTGCCGATTTTAAAGAGCCAATAAGCTGGAGCCAAGGTTGGATATATGATGAGACTATTCGTCAGCATTCTGCATCGGGTGGTATTGCGTATGCATTAGCTCAGACTTTTGTAAAAAAAGGCGGAAAGGTGTGTAGTTGCACTTTTGCACACGGAAAGTTTGGATTTGAAATTGTTGATAATATAGACAGTTTATATAAGTTTTCTGGATCAAAATATATAAAGAGCAATCCAGCAGGAATATATAAAGAAGTAATGCGAGAATTAGTAAAAGGCTCTAAATTGCTCTTTATAGGATTACCCTGTCAAGTTGCGGCAATAAAAAAATATACAGGGAAATCTTTAGAAAAGAATCTTTATACGGTTGATTTGATATGTCATGGAACTCCATCGCCTAAGGTGTTAGATTTGTTTCTTCAGCAATATGGCAAAAATTTAAATGAACTCTCTCAAATTGATTTTCGAGTAAAAGGCAATTTTCAGGTATCTGAAATGAATCGAACGGTAACTACTAAGGGGATTTGCGATAGATACATGATTGCTTTTTTGAGCGCACTTTCATATACTGAAAATTGTTATTCTTGTAAATATGCACAAATAAAGCGACCAGGAGATATTACATTAGGTGATTCGTGGGGAACAAACGTACCAGAAACAGAATGGCAAAAGGGCATTTCACTTATTCTGTGTCAGTCTGATAAAGGAATAAAATTACTTAAAGATTCAAATGTCAAGATGCTGGAAGTGGACGAAAAAAAAGCAATAGAAAATAATCATCAATTAGAAAGACCTTCGGAAGCCCCTAAAACTAGGAAACAATTTATTACAAATATAAATTACGGAAAAAGTTTTAATAAAGCAGTATTTTTAGCATTGCCAAAGGAATGTACCAGACAAGAGATTAAGAAGCTACTAATAAAAGGCGGACTCATTAACCTCCGGGGGGAGATAACGTATCAAATTAAAGTTAAGTGATATTATAATGAAAGGCTACGCGGAATAATGAAAAAAGTAGGTTTAGTAACATTTTATAATGATAATTTTGGATCAACATTGCAATGCTATGCCACAAAGACACATATTGAAAAAAAAGGGTTTTCGTGTGAAGTATTAGCTCATAAAAATAAAAAGCGTAAAGACAAAATTGTTTATTCGGTAAAAAATGGCATTAGACAGTTATCGAAGATGGCCTTTATAAGGGGCTACTATACTGCATATAAGGCTCAAAAACAAGCAATTAGCGCATCTTCGAAAAAAGGAAGCTCCATTTCTACAAATTCAAAAATAAAATTAGATTTATTTGTTGAAAGTGTCTTACAACCGAGAGAATGCTCGGACAGAATTTTGAAAACATTAGCAAGAGAAGAGGAATATGTTGCATTTATTGCTGGAAGTGATCAAATATGGAATGGAGCATGGCCAGTTAATCCTTTCTACTTTCTTGAATTTGCTCCTGCAAATAAGCGGGTGGCTTTTGCAGCAAGTATTGGGACTGAAAAAATAGAAAATTGTAACTGTAATGATTTTAGCCATTATATAAAACAGTTTAGATATGTTTCTATAAGAGAAAAAACGGGTGTTCGAGCATTAAGAGATCAAATCGGAATTGAAGCAGAGAATGTATGTGATCCGACTGTACTACTAAATGAAGATGAATGGAGTAACTTTGCTTCATTTAAGCAAGTTCCACAGGAACATTATTTGTTGGCGCACTTTATCGATATACCTAACGAACAAGCCGTAAAGACTATTGATTTTCTGGCTACGAAAAATGACTTGAAAGTCATAGTATTTGGATATCATCATAGCGAGTTTATATTGAAAAGTAATGTACTGTTTATAGATGGTGACTCACGAGATTATGTGGGTTTAATTCACAACGCAGAATTTGTATGTACGGATTCTTTTCATACATCAGTAATGTCACTTTATTTTTTTAATCAGTTTTTTGTATTTGATAGACAATATAATCACAAGAATTCTCAGGCAAGTCGAATCACCTCGATTTTGAGCCATTATCAATGCCCGGAACGTTTTGTTAAAAAATTTAATGCAGAGCAAATTCAGATCCTTAGCAAGAATAAGATTTCTTATGAGATAAAAGATATTATTATTGAAGACAGGAAAAGGGCTTCAGCTTTTTTGGATAGTGCAATAGAGAGTATTGATGTTAAGAAATTGATTGAGCATCCTGATTTGGAAAAGAAAGATTGTGTTGCATGCGGAGCGTGTGTTGCTATTTGTAGTAAAGACGCTATTCGTTTGGAACCAAATATTTATGGAACTTCATGGCCTGTAATTGATTCGGAAAAGTGCATAAAATGTAACCAATGCGAAACTGTTTGTAAAAAAAAGGTGATAAGTAGAGTTCAATTGAAGAATAGTGCCTATATCGCGTTTAATCGTGACAATGCCTTGCGTTCTAAGTCTGCATCGGGAGGTGTCTTTTCTGCACTTGCTAAAGCGTACATAGAGCAAGGTGGGATAGTTGTTGGAGCCGCATTTTGTTATGGTACAACAGTTTGTGTAAAGCATTTACCTGTTTACAACGAGAGTGAACTTCAACCATTGTTAAAGTCAAAATACGTTCAAAGCGATTGCACAGAAAGCTATATAATCGTAGGAAATGCACTTAAAGAAAATAAATGTGTACTGTTTAGTGGTACATCTTGCCAAATAGATGGATTGAATCGTTTTCTTGAAGTAAAAAAAATCGATAGAAATAAACTATCAACAATTGACTTGGTTTGTCATGGAACACCGGAACAAAGAATGTTTTCTGAATATGTCAAATATATAGAATCAAAATATCATGGAAAGTTAATTGATTTTTCTTTTAGGCAGAAAGATTCAAAAGGAAAGAGTACATATGTTATTACAGCTGTTTTTCAAGAAGAAGGTGAATTTAAGAAGATTAAGATTCCGCTGTTGGATTCATATTACTATAAATATTTTCTTTCTGGAGAATCTTATCGAGAAAACTGCTATTACTGTCGTTTTGCGTCAATAAATAAACCCGCAGATATCACTATAGGGGATTACTTTGAAGCGAAAGAAGATTATCCAGAGCTTTTTCAACAAGGATCAGATTTAGAAGAAGTGGAAGATATTTCTTGTGTGATTGTAAATACGGAAGAGGGAAAAGAACTGTTAATGAGGTGCGGGGCAAATTTATACTTAAAAAATGTTGCGATTGACAAGGTTCAGGCAAGTCATCCGCAGCTTTGTAAGCCGAGCATGTACAGTAGTACTCGCTTGGAACTTTTGCATACATATAAAAAAAATGGATCTAAGGGGATAAGGCGGCGGTTTGAAAATGAAAGGAAAAGGATATTGATTACAAATAAACTATTCTACTGGAAGAAAAAAGTAAGGTAAAAGGTATGAATCGAAATAAAAAACTTGGAACGAACGTTCTGCTAATGTCAATTAGCTCATTTGGATCTAAATTATTGACATTTTTTCTTGTCCCACTGTACACGTCGTATCTAACAACGACTGAATATGGTATTTCGGATTTAATAACAACAACCACATCGCTTCTTGCACCTGTTTTTACTGTGTCAATTGGAGAAGCGGTAATGAGATATGCATTGGAAAAAGAAATTGATAAGCAACAAGTATTTAGAGTCGGATTTATAACGCATATAGTTGGCTTTTTATTGCTTTTATGCATATCACCAATTTTATTAAAGATAGAATTACTGAAACCATATTATGTTTTTTTTATCTTGTACTATTTTACTTTTACATTCTATTCAATGTTTTCACTATTTTGTAGAGGAATACAAAAAATTGGTGCATTCACAATTAGTGGAATAGTACAAACAGTGGCAATGGTGATTACTAATATTATTTCATTGGTTGTTTTACATAAAGGAATCTATGGATATCTCTTGTCATATATTGTAGCAAATGTTGTTGGACTGTTTTTACTTAGTATTCTCGGAAAAATATATTTATACATGAAGCCAGGAAAGATAGATATAAATCTTGCAAAGGAGATGTTGGGTTACTCTATTCCAATGATACCGAATTCTATTAGTTGGTGGATTAGTAATTCATCTGACAAATATATCTTAACATTTTTGTGCGGTGCTACTGTTAATGGTGCCTATTCAGTTGCTTACAAGATACCAACCATATTAAGCGTATGTTATAGCGTTTTTATGAGTGCATGGAGGTTGTCGGCTGTTGATGATTTTGGCTCCAAGGAAACCGAAAAATTCTACAGTACTATTTTAACCCGAATGATAAAAGCGTTAACTATTATGGCGGCTGGTATTATTTGCTTTAACAAAATACTTGCGAAATTTTTATATGCAAAAGATTTTTTTAGTGCGCGAGTATTTGTCCCGGTTTTGGTAATTGCGTTTTTATTACATGGACTGGGAGAGTTTTATGGTTCGGTTTACACATCAGCAAAACAAACAAAAATGCTTCTATATTCATCATTGGGAGGGGCAATTGCAAATATTGTGTTAAACTTTCTAATGATTCCTATTTGGAAAGGAATGGGTGCGGCAATTGCAACGTTAATCAGTTATGGTATTGTTTTATTTGTTAGAGCAGTTCATTCAAAAAAAATAATGACAATTTTTATACCAAAAGCAGAAATTGGACTTTCAGTAGCATTACTTTTGATTATGATGATTATTCAAACAATCGATTTTACAGGTTCGTTTGTCATTTCAGTATGTTTGCTTATAACTATAATTATATTGAACAAAGATATAGCAATTTTAATTTTTGAAACTGTTTTGAAGAAAAAGAAACGCAGATTGTAAAATAAAGTGTGTAAGTTAGAAAAATAGCTTGCACACTTTTTCAATTTTGGAAAGTGTGCTACAATGAAAGAAAGGGCGTAACCTTCAATACGGCTACGGATTTGACGGTTATCAATCAAGCGTCCATAGCTGTATCGAGTTTGCCAAGCTCCTTAATATCTCCGACTTTCAGCTCAGTTATATCACGAATGTCCGTGCAGGACAGGGGGGTTCTCAAGGTTAGCAGCTCTCTTGTTCCGTTTGTCAATAAATTCCCACGCAATACCGAGCTTTACAAGCTGATGACGAGCAATGTAAAATGCTGAAATTGCGGTGTTCGCGTTGTATTGTGAGAGGTTGGCGAAAATAATCGTCTTGATTAGTGCGAAAATTCAAGGGGATTTCATTGATTATTACACGAATATTTGCTATACTGTGCTCAGTCCTTTAAGGAGGTGTGATATGAGCGAACAAAAAAATATACCTAATCAAACTTTTGATAATTTCATCGTAAGCCGCAGTAATAAAAAAGCTTATTCGGCTTGTCTCGATTTGGCAAACAATCCCCAGGGAAAGTTTGTTGTGATTTATGGTGCAAACTCATTAGGAAAGACACATCTGCTATATGCGGTAAACAATGCACTTATCAGAAAAAAACCGGACTTGAAGATTTGCTTAATAAATTACGAAGACTTGATTTCTCAGTATATCACCGCTCTTCATAAAAACGATACCGATATTTTTATTGATAGGTTATTAGAGACAGATCTGCTAATAGTGGACAATATGCAATTTGTCGCCGGTAAGAATTACATCCAAGAGGACATTGCAAGTTGGGTCAACAAAATTATACTCATGGGAAAAACTGTAGTTATGTCGTTTGATAGACCCATAAAATATTACCCCGCTCTGATAAAAGGAATTTGCGAAAGCAACCCTGAAAATTGCAAAGCCATAGAAATAAAAAAACCGGGCTATTTACTAAGAAAAGAATATCTTGATCACATTCTAAAAGAATATTCAGTTTCGTTACCTTCCTTTGTGAAAAAATATTTAGTGTATTTATCCCGAATGACTTTTTCAGCGATGAAAGGTTTCTTGTGCAAATTATCATTTATAGAAAAGCAAAATGGAACTAAGGTGTCCAATTTAGATATTAAGAAATGTTTGTCCTCATATGTTGTTTGGAAACTCAGATGACAAAAGATGACAGATGACGAAAAATAGCAAGCTAAAGCAACATGGGAACAAAATCAATTGCGACCTACAGTTTGAAGATTTTATATATGATATAGTCGATGAAAATGTTATTATTACAAAATCGGTTGATTGTAAAAGTCGAGAATAAAGTTTCTAAAAAGGAAAAAAGATTGCGGTTCAGAACAGAAGCTTAAAAGGCAACGAAAAACAGGCAACAAAATAAAATCAGCTGTATTTAACCCAAAAAGCCTTGTAAATATGCCCCTTTTAGCTATTTTACAATCGGCTGGGTATTTATTTAATTAGGTGGGAACTTTAATGTTGGTGAATATAGTATTTGATTATAATGCGGATATAGTAAGTGTACCTGATAGTATTGGGATAAATATTAAAAAATATCAAAATCAATGTGATAAATGGTTATTTAATAAATTGAATGAGCATGAATTTTGGGAGAAGGATGACTCTGGAAATAAATTAGGGGTTGGTGTTTGTAGTGAATCGTTCATATATTGGTTGAATGAATTTGTTTTAAAAGATTCTAAAGAGAAAGCATACATTGTGCGAAAAAGTATTAATAATTATGATGAAAGTTTGCCTACCATATATTATTGATGAACAGAGCATATTGACAACTTATGTGAACTATTTATTCTTTTGTACAAAAACTAATCTGTTGTAAATTAATGCACGAGTCCCAATGAAAAGCAAACAATAAAAAATTTAAAAATGTAATAAAAAAGATACCTTATTTTGGCAAAAAGATCCTTTCAAAAATTAAATTCAAAAAATTTGAAAATATGATAGCAGGAGCGACGAACTCAGCGATAATAAATAAATTTTTAAATTATATAATTGAAAATGTCGATATAGTGTTATCAGTAGGCGGAGCAATTTCCGGCATTATAGATTATATATTTGATAAAAGTATAAATAATGTTATATGGAAATTTAAATTATGGTGATAAAAATATCATGCAAATACATAAAAGATAATGCTTTTGATATTACAGTTGGGCAGGAGACACGCACAATTACACACGAAAACAATCAGGCTGTTTTTAAGTTGAGCGAATCAAAAAATTACAATATTGAAATTTGCAAAAAGTCTTGCAAAAGCAATCATTCTTTCAACAATATTTTGATTTTCTTTTTCACTATGATATTGCAAGGCATTTTCAATATTCTATTGATGAACATCGATTCAAAGTGGTATAATAAGTTAAGTCCTTATATTATTAAAACTAACTTTAATGTTTTCATAGATAAAGATACCGATTTGGAATTTATTTACAACGAAGGATATTTTTATTATGACAGGAAAGCTAAAAAGTTACCCACGATAAGTTGGATAGATTGCGATAATATAGTTCTTGTTAAAACGGAATATACCATAGATAAGGTCAATTTGACCAATGCATATTGTAAATATGTTGAGAAGCTTATTTCTTGTGCATCAGTCTGTGAGCTGATATTCTTATTGCTAATACTACTTGCTGTTTATTACAATAATTTTACAGCAGCTATCATTTGCTGTATACTTTTTGTTTTGGTAATAATTATTCAAATTATTGTTTTTAAAAAAGAGTTTATGAGATTAAAGAAAATAGGTGGTTCTGTGTCAAGATTTAGCACAAAATAAAATGAGAAGTTCTGCCAACTAAGCTGCTG
>OIZX01000807.1_pt1 | contig 18906 bp, 18 predicted proteins | sample 1588621 | NCBI WGS metagenome assembly OIZX01 (sample SAMN03283276) | human gut metagenome | biome: human-associated habitat; material: feces | host: Homo sapiens | place: Peru | collected 2012 | reverse complement strand
CTTTGTTTATCCTTATGACAAGACGTACAAGATGCGTGGTCACGTAGGATTCGGTGTGAACAACCACCAGACTCAGGAAGTGGGTGATCCGACAAGTGTTGTAAGAGACAACCAGAAGTATCTGGGTTATGCATTCATCGAAGCTACCCAAAACGATGTGAACAATGTAGACGTACAGTTCCACCCCTTGTTCGCCAATCCGAAATTCAAACTGCAGAATGTTAGCGGTATGCCTTTGAGACTTATCAAATTGGTTATCCGTACACACCAATACGGCAAGGCTGACGAACCGATGTTGATGGCTGACTCTGTAGTATTGGCTCCGTTGAGCAAGGACTTCGCAGAAGCTGCTGCTGAATATCCTTCTATGTCACTTGGTGCTAAGGGTGAACAAACTGAATATCTGTTCAGCCACGCAACACTGGTACAGAATGGTTTCTATGCACAATATCCTGTAGAAGGTAGCAATATCGAAACGACCGAAGAAGATGGTGTATATGAATATACCGTTGACTTCGACAAAGACTACATTGTTCCCGCAGGCGAATTCTTCAGAGTTTCTGCTGTAATGCCCGCAGGTGAATATGGTAGCTTCGACGTGTTCGCTTTCATCGAAGAGCAGAACAGCGAAAAGACTACAGGTGTAGTTAAGTTTGCAGATACAGACAAATCACACTGGTCAGGACTTGACACTCAACAGGGTGCTCAGATCACTCTCCTGGCTCCGGGTAAGACACAGGTGTTCAGCGCCAGCTTCGATGCTGAGGCTATCAAGAACCTGGGTATGAAAGACTTCACCGTTGCCAACAGCGAGGATCTGGCTTGGATCATCGACCTGAAAGCTAAACATGGTGGCAATGACCTGGTAACTATCAAGACTCTCGGTAACGAAGTTGAGATGACTAAGGAAGTTTATGACCTGATTTCTGCTTCTAACAGAAAGAACATCAAGTGGCAGATTGACGGTGTTATCGTTATCCCGGCTGACGCTGCTGCAGATGCAATCGACCAACTGACTACAGGTACAACTGCTGCTACTGTAATCATCAACAACGGTAAGCAAGTATTGTCTAAGAACTTGTACAACACTTCTGTAATCAATAACGGTACTATCGAAGAAGCTGAAGGTGAAAAAATCTACATTGATGGTAATGTAGTTGTTCAGGCTGGTAAAGTTACTGTAACTGCAGTTGAAAATACTTTGGTTGTATTGGAAGGTGCAGAAGCTGACATCGACTATGTTGGAGAATCCGTTGAAAACGCTGGTAAACTGACTGCTAAAGGTATTGAAGGAAAACTGAATAACGGTGGTGTGGCTATTGTTAAGGAAGTAAAGGGTGATGTTACTAACGGTGGTGACTTGACAATTAACAATATCGAAGGCACGCTTGAGAATACGGTTCGAGACAGAAGACAGCGGCTCAAGATGGTTCGTGTAAACCGTCTTCCCCATAAAGTTATGGGAATCCAGATGCAGTTTATATTCGCCGAACAGACGAGGCAGATAATAGAAATGCACCACGTTCTTGTCACAGAAACGCATGATCTTCACAATCTGGTCCGATTCCTGATGCGACAAGCTGCAGAAAATCTCATCCAGATTATAGGATGAACCGTTGATGGTATCGTTCATCTTGGACTCTAAAATTCTGTTAAGGTCCTCCATGGTACCCAGTTTTTTCAGTTCCTGAGGTGCTCCAGCAATGTCATCATTGGCATAATAGCCTTTCACGATATAACCCGCAGAAGGGTCTTCTGTCATGGTAATGTACATTTCTCTTACGGCAGGATCGCTACCCACGAAGACCACGGTACGAATGTTTCTACCTCTCGCACGGTGATATTTCAGAAACTTGAGCTCGATGATTCTACTGATGACCAAAGCAATATAGAATGTGATGCCGAAGTAGATACCGAATGTAAATATTGCTCCACCATGACTGAAGAATTTCAGGAAGATCATGAAGCAGACGGCGGTACAAAGCACCAGGAAGAGCGTACGCTTAAGTACTTGCTGGAAACCGATTCGTCTTATATGGATGATAGTGCTATAGTTGTATTCGCCGATGGCGAGAGCAACGTTTGCTATAAAGAATGTAATCTTTGTTTTCTGGTCTAGATACTCGGGTACATGAAGGAACTCGATGTTAATAAGGCCCAATAGCAAGCAATTGAGGATGATGAAGTCAGCGAGTATCACCAACTTTCTAATCAGCACGTTACCTTTGTATATATTTTTCTTCATAAGTTGTTGTATGTAAGTTATTTTTTCATCTGTTTTTATTCTTAGAATATAGATTCTTGGTAGAATCGTTCGCAAAGATAGCAATAAAAACTGAATTCACCAAACTTTTTCCCATATTTTTTTCGTGAATCCATGCCAGTCTGTATGTCCCCCGCTATGGGTGGTTGCTGCCGCCAATTGGTTTTATGAGGGGGGCTCAAAAAAGCCCCCCCCTACAGAAAATCAATTGTTAAAAAAAAAAAACGGACCAAAAAATTTGTTTAAATCGGAGAAAAAGCGTAATTTTGCAACCTGATAAGGATGCTCTTTTAAGAACGTTTGTAAATAAGAACGAAAATTAAAAGCCTGTCGGTAGAAAATGGTAAATGTGTAACATCTTGAAAGTGAGGTAGTTATATGATATAGTAGGGAGCTAAAATTATGCCGTTTTCTGAAATTAATGTTAATAAAAATAGCAAATCAATGAGTTCGGAAAGTCTTGATGAAGCCCCTATCTGGTATGCCATGAGTGCCCCCTACCGCGAAATGAAGGTAGCGGATTATCTCAAGGCAAAAGAAGATATCAAGGTGTTCCTTCCTTTGGAACGCTGCGAGCGTATGGTGGGGCAGCACATACGCAAGCGAGTGATTTCCTATCGCCCCGTAGTCCGCAATCTCCTTTTCGTGAAGGCAACGCCAGGCAGAATGCGGGACCTCAAGCAGATTTACAATTCCATGCTTCAGTTCAAGACCCGTCCCATGGATGGGCATTCTGAAGTCATCACCATCCCCGATAAGGAAATGGAGGATTTCATGGCGCTCTACGAAAACGTGGAGGATGCCAACAAGCACTTCTTCCTTCCGGGAGAAATCAAACTGCGCCCTGAAGCAAGGGTGAGGATAGAGGACGGCGTCTTTGCCGGACTCGAAGGATATTACCAGAAGGTAAAGGGATGCCATAGCGAGAAGGGAAAGGCGAAGGGATCACAGAGCGAGAAGGGAAAGGATGAGAAGTGCTTCGTGGTCAAGATTGAAGGATTCCTCTCCTGCGCCGCCTTCCTCACCGAATGTAATTACGTAAGCCTCGCCGGGAAAAATGAGAAGAAAGAGGAGGAGAAAGGAAAGAAGAAATAGTAATATGATTAAAAACTGCATTATCTAGATAAAAAGAATGAAATTTAGTAAACTTGTGTTGTCAGGAGTGCTGGGTATAGCACTCCTGTCCGCTACGTCTTGCGGTACCCCGAAGAACGTAGCCTATTTTCAGGATTTGAACAATAATCCTGATACTGTCATTACCCTGCAGAACAGAGTGATAACCGTAAAGCCTACCGATAAGCTCTATATCGGAGTCAAGAGCAAGGATCCGCAGATCTCGCAGCTCTTCAATCTTACGGGCGGTACCAGCGGAAGCAGTGCCTACAATATGTCGCAGGATGCCTATTACTATACCGTAGATAGCAGGGGAGATATCGATTTCCCGGTTGTGGGAAAGATACAGGTGGCTGGTCTCACCCGCGAGGAGATTGCCGAGAAGGTGAAGAAATCGCTCGTGGATGCAAGTCTCGTCAAGGACCCTACCATCACCGTGAGTCTCAGCAACCTCCATTATTCCATGATGGGCGAGGTAGCCAAGCCAGGACAGTATGCCATCGAAGAGGAAAAGGTGACCATCCTCGATGCCATCAGCAAGGCGGGAGATCTCACCATCCAGGGTAAAAGAAACGATGTGATGGTGCTCCGACAGGAAAACGGACACCAGAAGATCTACAAGATCGACCTCTGCTCCGGCAGGGACATCTTCAGTTCTCCTGCCTACTATCTCCAGCAGAACGATGTGGTATATGTTACACCTAACGATACCAAGAAGAGAAGCTCTACGCTCAACGGAAATACCGTGCAATCTACGGGATTCTGGATGAGCATCTCATCTCTCATCGTTACCATCCTCACCTTCCTGAAAGTAAATTAATAAAGAAAAATGATACAGAATACTACTCCGGCTAACCAGCCAGCACAGGTGAATCCGCTGCTCAGACGCAATCAGGCAGACGATTTCATCCGCCTGCAGGATCTCTTCTATCTCTGCCTCGCCAAGTGGCGCTGGTTCATCCTTTCGCTAGCCGTAACACTCGGCATCGCCACCTATTACATTCTCACTACCCCAAACGTATATCAGCGCACCGCTTCCCTGATGATCAAGGACGACAGCAAGTCGCAGGGCATCAGCAGCGATGTTTCTTCCATGTTCGCTGATATGGGACTGGGCAATGCCAAGAGCAATGTAAACAATGAACTCATTGCCATCCAGTCGCCTGCCGTACTCCTCGAAACCGGAAAGCGTCTCAAGCTCGATGGGGATTATGCCATCGACGGCGCCTTCCACAAGGAGGCTCTCTATGGCGGCGATCTCCCTGTAACCGTAGATTTCATTGGCTTCACCGATGATCAGAGCGGCAGCTTCCAGCTCCAGCTCAAGGGCGATGGCTCTTACGTCATCAGCAAGCTCAAGGGCATTAACCGTGATAATCTTCCGGTAGATGACAGCGATGAGATTTCCGGCAGACTCGGACAGATCATCCACACCCCACTGGGAAAGATCAAGGTAGATAAGGCTCCTTCATATTCCCAGTTTGTAAAGAATGGTGATGCTCCGGTGCTCTACGTATCCCGCAGCAATATCTATGCGATGACCGACCGCATCAAGGGTTCGCTCGCTGCCAGCCTGAGCGAGGAGAAATCCACCGTCATCGACCTTACCTATAAGGATGTGCTCCCTAAGCGTGCAGAGGATGTCATCAGCACCATCATCTCCGTTTACCGTAAGAACTGGCTTGAGGACAAGAACCAGATGACCATCTCCACCTCTCACTTCATCACCGAGCGACTGGGCGTGATAGAGCGCGAGCTGGGCGATGTGGATAAGAATATTTCAGCCTTCAAGAGCAGCAACCTGCTGCCTGATGTAGAGGCTGCCGCACAGCAGTATATGCAGAAGAGCACCGAGGTGGACAAGCAGATCATGGATCTCAACTCGCGCCTCGCCATTGCCCAGTATATCCGAAACTATCTCACCGGCAAGGTGGGCAAGAACCAGCTCCTGCCTTCCAATACAGGCATCGAGAGCCCGGGCATAGAGCAGCAGATTGCCGAGTACAACAAGAGTCAGCTGGAACGTAACAACCTGGTGGCTAACTCTAGCGAGCAGAACCCGCTGGTGGCAGACTACGACCAGAGCCTTGGCTCCATGCGCAAGAGCATCACTGCCAGTCTCGACAACTTCGTGGTAACCCTCAAGACCCAGCTGGGCACCCTGCAGGCAAACGAGGCTGCCACTACCACCCAGATTGCCAGCAACCCTAACCAGGCTAAGTACCTGCAGACCGTGGGTCGCCAGCAGAAGGTCAAGGAGTCGCTCTATCTCTTCCTCCTCCAGAAGCGCGAGGAGAACGAGCTCTCCAAGGCATTCACCGCCTACAATACCCGCATCATCACCCCTCCTACGGGCGACAACAAGCCGGTGGCACCGGTGCGCCGCAACATCATGCTCGTAGCCTTCGTGCTGGGATTCCTCATTCCGGTAGTCGTCATCTTCGTGCGTGAGAACATGAATACCACCGTGCGTGGCAGAAAGGACCTGAAGAACATGAACGTTCCGTTCCTGGGCGAGATTCCATACTCTTTGAGTCGCAAGAACCGCCCAACCCTCGAGCAGCGCATCAGGTTCTGGAAGAAGCCGAAGGAGGTGCGCCAGATAGTAGTGAAGGCAGGCAAGCGCGACATCGTGAACGAGGCGTTCCGAGTATTGCGCACCAACTTCGAGTTCACCATCGGAACCCATCCCGAGCAGAATGTCATCGTCTTCACCTCTCTGAATCTGGGATCCGGCAAGAGCCACCTGGCTGCCAACATGGCGATGTCGCTCGCCATCAAGAAGAAGAAGGTGCTGCTCATCGACGGTGACCTCCGCCACGGATCTACCTCCATGCTGATAGGCAGTCCGGGCGAGGGATTGAGCGATTACCTCAACGGCAGAATCGCCGACATCCACGACATTCTCCACAAGGGAGAGGAGAGCGGACTGGTGAAGTATTTCGATCTTATTCCTATCGGAACCATCCCTCCAAACCCTACCGAGCTCCTCTTCACCCCATTGCTGGAGCAGATGATCAGGCAGATGCGCCAGGAGTACGATTACGTCTTCATCGACTGTCCTCCTATCGAGGTGGTAGCCGATACCCCAATCTACGAGCAGTTTGCCGACCGCACCATCTTCGTAGTCCGTGCCGGCCTGATGGAGCGCAGCATGCTGCCTGAAATCGATGCCCTCTACAAGGAGAAGAAGTTCAAGAACATGACCATGATTCTGAACGGCACCAAGGCACGTGGCGGCAGATATGGCAGCCACTATGGTTACGGCTATGGTTATGGCTACGGCTATGGCTATAATTATAATAAGGAAAAGAGTGGGGGGGCAAAATCTTAAATGAATGGATTATAGAATAATAAAAACAGATGTTTAAATTCTTCCAGAAAATATTCAATCAAAAAAAGCCATCAGGGAGCACATGCAGTCTCCCTGATGGCATCGATTACCATTGCCATATACTCCCTGGCGTGGATGATGGCTTCCAGGATCCGGAAAAGAGCCTGGAGCAGCTTCGCATCTACGAAGCAAGCGGAATCCGTGAAGTCTGGTTCACCCCTCACATCATGGAAGATGTTCCGAATGAGCCTGAAGAACTCCGCCGGGTCTTCGAAGATTTCAAGGAGAAGTATCTTCTGGATTTTGCCCAGAGACATCCTGGAAGTCAGACATCAGGAGCAGAAGGAGCGAAGCCATCTTCTGCGACCGATGCACAGCCTCTTCAGCTGCATCTCGCAGCCGAGAACATGCTGGATGCCCTTTTCGAGCGCCGCCTCAAGGCAGGCAATCTCCTGCCCCTGGCAGAGAAATACCTGCTGGTGGAAACCAGCATCTTTGCCCCACCGATGAATTTCCGTGGACTGCTGGAGCGCATCAAAAACAAGGGCTATACCCCGATCCTGGCTCATCCCGAGCGTTACCTCTATATGAAGAAAGAGGATTACGAGGCACTCAAGGCGCAGGGCATCCTGTTCCAGCGCAATCTGTACAGTCTCCGCGGGCAGTATGGCGAGCGGGTGCAGAAGCGGTGCCGACAGCTCCTGAAATGGAACATGTACGATTTCGTGGGCACCGATCTCCATCGCCTAACCTCGGCAGGACTGAACACAGAAGGCTGATGCTACGGCTGTGAGAATGGTGATGATGAGATTGATGAGCTTCTTGACGGTATCTTTTTTCATGAGCATGGAAAAATTGAGATTAATAACAAGTCTGACTGAAAGCGGTGGATTGCAAATCCACCGAAACAAAAGGGGGAAAGTCTAGTGGCGGACCGTTTCGGCGGATTTGCAATCCGCCGCAAAAGAAGATGAGCCAGGACTCGCAGATATCCTTTCATAGCTGTATTTTAGATGTTTCCGGGCTTCAGCATGGATGCTTGCAGCCCCCTTGTAGCTATAGGAATATCCCTGACGCCATCCTGGCTTTATCTCACTCTCAGAACTTTAAAAATTTACATTGTCACCACTCTCTGATGAGTCTCCACCGCCACCGGTTTGATTCTCATCAGTACCCGAACCTGACGGATTCTTGTCCTGGCCGGTACCTCCAGTACCTTCAGTGGTTCCGGTACCACCGGCGTTATCACCCGCAGAATCCTCGGAATCTACTCCCGGAACCTGCATCTCGCTGGCAAGGAGAGAGGAAACCTTCTTCACTTCCACATCCAGGTTGCCGGCAGCCAGCTCGCCGGTACCACGGCTTCTCAGCTTGTAGCCCTCGATGTTCTTGGCGATGCTGAATTCCTTCTCAGACTTCGCACCCACCTTGTTCTTGATACCGATGGAGAAGATGGCGAGGTCGTCGATCTTCACCGAGATACCCTGCAGGCAGAGCTCCTTGATGCAGAAAGCCATGTCGGTAATCATACCCTTGATGGCTCCCTTGGAGAAAGGAGTGTTGTGGCCCGCCATGTGAGCGGCAAGACCATCCACACCCATCATCTGCGTAGTGATGGCATAAGCATACCACAAGCCCTTGGCATCGGGCAACTTCTCATTCTTGTTCTCTTTCAAAGTGTACAAAAGCATAAGCAATAACGTTTTAAATGAAACACGATGCAAAGATACGACATTCGGGAGCCGCAACTCACACTTCCTGATGCATCCTCACGCTTATTGCCATATTCTGTCATATTCTGTCATCTTCTCACTTTTTCCGGTTTCCCGGATTCTAGGGCTCGCCCAGGAAGTCGAAGATGATGGCCACCTGACGGGGAAAGAATCCCTTGTCCGATTTCCGGTAACCCACCTCCAGAAGCTTCCTGTAGAGTGGGGTACACTTCTGGATCCATCTTCTCAGATGGGCGTTGGCTACTTCCGGAGTTGAGTCCGGAAAATACAGCAGGGCTATCTCCTGCTTGGTATAATATCTGATTTCTGGTTCGTTCTGCATTCTATATGATGAGTTGAAGGGTTAGAGATGATAAGTATCTTGGTTTTCGGAAAAAACAAGATACTTACCGCAAAAAGTAAGTCACTTATGGGGCGTAAGCCGGTCAGTTCTGGTCTTCCTCCCATTCCGATGGCGATACGATGGCATCTGTGTTCATCTCGCCCACCTCCTTCTCTATCACGAACCAGCCCATGCCTTTCGATCTGCGTTTTCTCTCGAAACCCAGACGCAGCAGGGTACTTGCCAGGTTCTGCTGGTAGATATACCGGCTCAGGGCAGGACAGCCGCCAATGCGCTCCAGAATCTCCGAAGAATAGCGGAACTTGATGTATCTGGCTTCCACGTCCTTGCCAGGCACGCGGTAGTAGCGCAGAATCTGGTCCTCCATGTAGTTGGAGATCATGAACATCTTGTTGTGCTCGCGCATCACCTCGATATCCTCGGTGGTGAGCCAGAATACCCAGCCATCCTCGTGCTTGCGCTGGCGCTCCATCACCTCCTGCCCAAGCGCCACTGCCTGGGCATATACGTGCTGGTAGTCGATGGGATGGTCTATCGGACTGTCGATCGACTCGATGAGCCAGGGTGAGTAGCGGCGGTTTTCTTCCTCGCTGATAATCTGCACGCTGTTGCTCGTGCCGCACATGGCAGCACGGTGGGGCAGTTCCGTACGGTACTTGTCGTAAGGGCGGCGGATGGAGAAGAAAAGCTTCGTTACGCAGCTCTTGAAGGCACTCAGGTTCTTGCCGAAAGCCGTCTCAAACTCGTCGAGACACATCAGCGCCTTGCTTGCCATTGCCTCCATGAAGTCCTTGTCGGTATAGCTTGCCGTAGATTCATTGATGAAGTAATCGTGCAGCACCTTAGGCAGCAGCTTGTCGAAGAAGGTGGTCTTGAAGAGACCGCCCTTGCCCACGAAGATGAGGATGGTCTGACCTACCACGGTATCCGTTACCCAGGTCACCACCATGGCTACAAACCATTTCTTGAAGAAGTATCTGAAGTCTTCCTGGGTATGGTGGACACCATCCGTATCCGCAATGTGAATGCGGTCGGCAAGCATCTGAATGTAGTCAGTCTTCCCGTCCCATGCCGGGAGAGATGTGAGAAAATCGAGCAGAGGATTGTACTTCTCGCTGAAGTCGCTGTTGATGAGGGAGTGGAGCCTGGGTAGCAGCGTCTGCAGTCCATCCTCTTCCATCTCTATCCAGAGAGAGTTCTCTATGTTGTCGTCCATGCGGGTCCAGTGGTGAAACTTGCCCTTGATCACGTCGCGGCTGCATACCTCGTAGTAGCCCGTCACCTCGTTGCGGTGGAACTCGTAGCGCATGCCGAGCCACTGCTTCAGCATCTTCATGGAAGGCTTCTTGCCGTATGATTCGCCCTTTCGCATAAACTGCCAGGTGCCTCGCTGTTCCTGGTGCTTGTAGGCCTGGTTCATCACGCTCACCGTCTTGGGATACTGTGCGCTGAAGTGCTGGTCGGCATAGTCGGTGGCCTCCTTCTGGTCGATGTCGTACTTCAGACAGGTGAGTCCGAAGTTATACACATAGTCGTTGTGGCGGTTAGGCTCAAACGCTTTTCCCCACGTTTCCATCAGCTTCTCTATCGCTGGGGCAGCTTCGTCGATGGTAGGGATGTGCTTGGCTAGGCTCACCATCTTCTGTGATGGTTTTCTGCGTCGGCTGCTGCGTCGCTCATACTTCTCAGATATCGACTTCTTGAAGTAGAGTCTCTTGATGTCCTTGGACTCCAGTTCGAAAGGCTTCGAGTCCCAGCAGAAGTAGGCGGTAGGGTCGTGGGCAAGGCCGCACATGCGGGTGATGTCGCAGCACTTCTCATCGGCAGGCACGCCCAGCAGGATGGAGAAGTAGTCCATCGCCTTGCGTACCACCACGTCGAAGAGTTCCACCGCCGTAACCTCCGGGTCATCAAACGGCTTGTAGCGGGCGAGGATTCTGAGTCCGTGACCGCTTGCTGTCACGTATCTCGCCATCACGTATGGGTCCTTGTCGGCCTTTGCGATCACCTCCTGCATCTTCTCGTCGGGAATCTTGTCGATATCCACGGCAAGCCAGTAGGTAGGCTTCAGGATGTTGGCCACCTGCTTACCCTGTCCGTCCATGAGAGCCGAGGCGGTGATGCCCGGCATCATGAGCTTGGTGTTGTCGGCGAGCGCCTTGCTGATAGGTACCTGCTTGCGGTAGAGTTCGGTGTGATTCTTGGTCATTTCATCGAACTTGATGATTCTTACTAGCTCGTCCTTGTTGATAAGCTGATGACCTTCGCTTGAAGCGATGGTCCAGAAGAAAGAGGGCAGAACCTCTTCTACTTCCTCGCAGATTGAATAGTTATCATTCATGATCTTTTAATGTTTAAGAATTTTAATCTATTTGCTTCTTATTTGCTTTCAGAGTCTTTTAGTCTCTAAGTCGTTTGATTGATTTTTAGACCAGACTGTTTATTGTTTACGGGGGCAAAGGTAGATATAAGAATTGAAGATATTTTTTCAGTGCGTCAAAAATGGCGCATATTTACAAATTTTAAATTTTAAACAAGGAAAATGTTGTTTACGGACAAAGTAAATGAGATTGTTCAGGGAATCAAGGATTTCCAGGGCAAGTCTGAGGGAAAAAATGCTTCCTCATGAGTGTGTAGGTATTTTCATCGAGAAGTTCCACAAGTTTGTAACCAAGGAGTATCACGATGATGAGTTCGAGAATACGCTTACAGAAGAGGAGAAGCATTGGCCCAAGCGCAAGGAGGAGATTACCGAGCGCTTTGCGATTCCGGTACATCTGCTGAAGAGTTACAAGAATCACGATGTGCATCTGGATGTTGACACATTCTTGCAGGTAAAGAAGTGGGTGAAGTCGTATCTTCCTCATTATTTTGCGGGATCTGAGTACAAGAAACTCTCTGAGTCAGATCAGGCTGCTTTGCTGGCAGAGGCAGAGAAGGAGTTGGATCTCATTCTGAACCGCCTGTTGGATTAACGGAGATTCATCCCGCAGATTTGGATGGATGTAGGGTAAGTGGAATGTACCCTATATATCCGGCAAACCAGTATTTTCAAGTGTTAAAAACGCAAAGTAACTATCTGTATTTCCTTTCTTTACATCTTTTACACGTGCTGTCTATACAAAGTTACAGGTAAATAGGGTACACGCAGATAATAAGTTCCGATTAAGAAGGTGAAATCTGTGTGACAAGATACTCCTCTTGATGTGTTAAAAACCAGAAATTCCTTGGCTATTTCAGATATTTATATTATCTTTGCAATGTCTATAAATACATTCAAGTTATGTTAGGAATAAAGAATAAAGAAGAAATTCTTACAGGAAAGAACGTAGATGTACTCTATAAAGAGTATAAAAAACGCTATGGTGAGCCTTCTGTTAAAAGTATAGCTTAATATTATTTTTATACAATGGAAGGTGAGAACGACGTCATTGAATATGATGGATTAATATACGAGAGGACAGATGACATGTCTGTTCTCTCTGACTTTTGTTGTGGCATTTTTGATATGGATGATTTTATTCATCGTCATTTACAAAATGCTGTATTACGTGAAGGTTTAGAGACTTATATTATAAAGTCTGGTAATGAAGTTTTAGCTGTGCTTTCTATTTGTGAAAGTGTTTTGAAGACTCGAATAGCTACAGGAGAGCTTATTGAATATAAAACAGAAGAGATAGAATATCTTGCTGTTAGAAAAGAAATGCAAAGAAGAGGAATCGGTAGAAGTATTATTAATTGAACAGCAATGAAAGCCGCTGCCGATTTCGCCTATAAGGAGTCTTTGTCTCAGAAAACGATTCCTCATTCAGAAATTTTGAATGTCGTGAAGGAGGAATTGGGATGGAAATAAAAAATCTGTGTTCATCTGAGAATTGAAAATCGGCGGCCGAAGGGAGATTTGTCCTCCGGACCCACTGACCAGTGGGAAGTAAAGCCTCAGAGAGCAGATACATTAAAAAATCAAATTCATACTATTTTTACTCAATCAATATCCAGGTAAGAATCCCCTCAAAGCGATTCTTATCTGGCAGGGACTCTATGTCCTTAATTTCCGATACGAACCAATTATATTGTTAGAAATAACGAAAAATATATAAAACGAGAAGTAGCTTAGTAGTGTGGGCGCTACATAATCACCCACAACGCATCCTGCAGTTCTCTTTCGGAAACTGACCCACCGAAAGAGGCTCAGGATGCTTATTATTCAAGAACTTAAAACAATGCATAATTTTAATCAATTAAAAATTGCCGTAGCCGGAACCGGTTACGTAGGACTCAGTATTGCTACGCTTTTATCCCAACATCATGAGGTAACAGCAGTAGATGTAATTCCCGAGAAAGTAGATAAACTGAATCATCATATATCACCGATACAGGATGAGTATATCGAGAAGTATCTGGCAGAGAAGCCTCTGCATCTCACAGCTACCTTGGATGGCAAGTCGGCTTATAAAGATGCAGACTTCGTAGTGATAGCAGCACCAACAAACTATGACCCAGTGAAGAACTTCTTCGATACCACTCATGTAGAAGAAGTTATCGACCTGGTATTGGAAGTAAATCCCGATGCAGTGATGGTAATCAAGAGTACCATCCCAGTAGGTTACACTCGAAGCCTCTATCAGAAGTATGCCAAGAAAGGAGTGAAGCAATTCAATCTCCTTTTCTCTCCGGAGTTCCTCCGAGAGAGCAAGGCACTCTATGATAATCTTTATCCAAGCCGTATTATAGTAGGTTATCCTAAGTTGATAGAGCGCCCTGAGTTTAGAGATGAGAACGAGGCAATCTTGAAGGTTACTGATGTAGAAAAGTTGAAGGAAGCAGCCAAGACGTTTGCCGCTTTGCTTCAGGAAGGAGCCATTAAGGAAAATATCGATACACTCTTTATGGGCATGAAGGAAGCAGAAGCCGTCAAGCTCTTCGCCAACACCTATCTTGCATTAAGAGTAAGCTATTTCAATGAGTTGGATACATACGCAGAAGTCAAGGGCTTGGATACCAAGGCAATCATTGATGGCATAGGTCTTGACCCACGTATCGGAACCCATTACAACAACCCAAGTTTCGGATATGGTGGTTACTGTCTCCCAAAGGATACCAAGCAGCTTCTGGCAAACTATGCCGATGTTCCAGAGAACCTGATAGAGGCAATTGTAGAGAGTAACCGTACAAGAAAAGACTATATTGCCGATGCCGTGCTCAGAAAAGCTGGCTATTATAGCTATGCTGATGCCAATAGTTATGATGCAAGCAAGGAACACAACTGTGTGATAGGTGTATATCGCTTGACGATGAAGAGTAACAGCGATAACTTCCGCCAGTCTGCCATCCAGGGTATTATGAAGCGTATCAAGGCAAAGGGTGCCGAGGTCATCATCTATGAGCCAACATTGGAGAATGGCAGTACTTTCTTCGGAAGTAAAGTAGTAAATGATATGGCAGCATTCAAGGCACAGAGCCAAGCTATCATCGCCAACCGCTATGATGCTTGTCTCGACGATGTACAAAGTAAAGTATATACAAGGGATATATTTAGAAGAGACTAAGCAAAGTCATAAAGATTATATGGTATGTGGTTTAATAAGAAAGATCCGGAAGAGTTTTATCCTCCTAAAGATGAATATCAGAGAAAATATCGTCAAGCATTTGAAGGCATTGTAGATAAGTATCTGATTTATCATTGTGAGGATGAGAATGCCAAAATACTAATTTACATTGATCTAGATAATGATATAGATTGGATCATGAAGAAAGATCCTTTAGATGGAAATGAAGAATTAAACCAGGAGAGAAACAAATGGCTATCCAATCTAGATATAGCACAAGCTTCACCATGTTTGAATCTGAGTGAGAAAAACATCATAAAGTTCAAGATAATGCTAGGAGCTGGTTATGAGAGTGCCTTATATGGAAATTTCGATTCAGTTCAGTCATGCATTGATCAAGCTTTGCTTTTCCTAAAAGCAAGAAACAAAGAACAGAGTAGATACATTATTTTAAGCGTATCGACGACAATTGTTATTATGTCTTTAATAGCAGGTTGCATTTGTAACTTGTTTTCCGATAAACAAATAGTCGGGTTAGAACTTGGTGTTCTTGGTTCTTATGTTTCCATTTGGTCAAGGTTTGGAAAAATGAATCTGACAGGTCTGGCTTCTAAGAAGATTCATTATTTGGAGGCTTTTGCCCGCTTGTTTTGTGGTGGTATCTTTGCTTTTGTAGCCATATTGTTTATTGATACAGGATTAGTTTTAAAAGATATTACAGTTTCAACCCCGTGGGCATATCATTGTATAGTTGGTTTTATTGCTGGTTTTAATGAGCGATTTGTACCTTCTATCATAGAGTCATTTACGTCAAATGTAACAGAAGAAAAAAAGTAATGATTATGAGACGCAAACTATATTTAATTATAAGTGATGGCGGAGGAAATACTCCTCTTCGTGGTGTTCACATAGATAAAGATAATTTTCTGAATTTCTTCAAGTCTCCAGAAGGTGGAGCATGGAAGGATGACGAAATTCTGGTTTTTGAGAATAATGATTTTGATTTAGATATCCTTCGGATAAATGACCTTAATGCAAGAGTAGATGAGAAACCGATAGATTTCTATTTAATAGTATATTGTGGTCATGGTTTTACAGACCAGCATAATCAGATCCATTTTGAAGTTCGACCAGATGAATGTTTAAAGCTTAATGATTTGTTAGGAGCAGTTGCTCAAAGCCGCTGTTTAGTGATAGCAGATAGTTGTAGAGCTATATATCATTTGCAGGAAGGTGGTCGTATTGCTGATGTACGCTTGTTTAGCACAAGTGAAGATGCAAGAAATAGTGCTTATGCGGACTTTTGTCGAGAGATGTATAGTAACTTGATAGAGGCAACTCCTTCAACAATGCAGGTGGTTTATTTCTCTAATTCTTATGGTGAAACCGCTGATGAAAATTCTCGTGATGGTGGAGTTTATAGTCATGAGTTGTTGACTGCTGCCAAAAGAAAAAAAGAAGAATTTGAAACATTACAACATACTAATAATAATTCTAATTATGCGACCATTGATGAAATTCACGCAGAGGCAGCAGGTGTGGTGGTGAACAAAACGCATGGTCGACAGCATCCTGAGATATATCTAAATTCCAGGTCGTTAGCTCGTTTTCCTTTTATAGTTGTTCCACATTGGCAATTGCAATTAGATGATTAATGACAAGGTTATTCTGTTGCGGAATGGTATTGTTGTTTCGGTGTAAAGTTGGATTTTTCATTCAAAGATGATAAAAAAGTAATTTATAATGAAGAACAATCAATTAAAGGCAGGAGCTATGCTGTCTCTGTTGACATTTGGGGCTGCTAATGTTTTAGGACTACTCTATACCCCTTATATGTTAAGGATGATGGGACAGGAAGAGTATGGTTTGTATAGTCTCGTTGCATCTGTGGTCTCATATCTGACGATGCTAGATTTTGGATTTGGTAATGCTATAGTAAGATATACAAATTTATATAATGCAAGTGGTAGATGCAACGAACTGCCTTGCCTTTATGGACAGTTTACCCGTTTATACGGGTTAATAGGTATAGTGTCGTTGTTTCTCGGAATCATGTTATACCTGAACATTGAGAATCTTTTTGGAAAGACGATGACGACAGAAGAGCTTTTCAAGATGAGAGTGATGATGGGGCTCTTAATATTTAATGTCGTGTTTACCTTCTCATTGAGTGTTTGGAAGAATATTCCTGTAGCTTTCGGGAGATTTGTGTTTTCTAAATCTATAAATCTCTTTCGGATGCTTCTTAATCCATTGGTGATGGTTGTGCTGCTCTATTTTGGGTATAAGGCCATAGCTTTGGTTGTAGTTACTACTATATTCAATATTCTCACATTGCTTGCTGATGTTTGGTATTCCAAAAGGAAACTACATGTAACTATAAAATTTGGTAAAATTGACAAGACCTTGGTACGTGAAATTTCCTTTTATAGTTTTTGGATATTCTTGGGAGTAATTGTCGAGCGTATCTATTGGAGTGGAGGTCAGTTTATCCTTGGTATGACTTCTGGTAGTGCAAAGGTTGCTGTTTATGCTATCTCTGTTCAGTTGGCTTATGTATATATGGGACTCGGGTCTTTCTTGTGGGGAATAATGCTTCCAAAGGTAACGACCTTGGTGGCTGAAAAAAATGATAAAGCGATTTCTGATATGTTTGTTAAGTTAGGACGACTTCAATACATTTTGATGTTGTTTGTTCTAGTTGGATTTATAGTGTTTGGTAAAAGTTTTATATTATTGTGGGCTGGCGAAAAGTATGAAAATGCCTATATCATTACATGTTTGTTTTTTGCCGCTTTATTAATTCCTTATTCTCAGAATTTAGGTCAAGTGATTGCGCAAGCGAAAAATCAAGTGAGATTATATGCAGTTATTAGGCTTGTTACATCTGCACTTGGACTTGTTCTTTCCTATTTTTTAGCTGAAAAATACTCTGATATAGGGTGTGCTGTCGGTGTGTTTGTTGCTTTGCTAATTCAGACTTTGGCAATAAATGTGTTTTATAGATATAAGCTAGATTTGAATGTAAATTCTTTTGTGTTAGAAATAATCAAATCATCATTAATAATGGTATGTTGTCTAAGTGTAGGTTTAATTGCCCAAAAATATTTCGAGATAAATAATTGGATAGAATTAGCTTTTTTTATTGGTTCTTGGGGACTCTTGGTCGTATGCCTAAATTGGATTTTTGTCCTTAATTCGGGTGAAAAGATATTTGTAAAAGGTATATTAAGATTTTAAAGAAATGGAAATTTTATTTTTGGTGATTTTCTTGCTGATATTAGCAAGTTTGCACTTTAAGAGTCCTACTCATTGTGTGTGCTGTTATTTGTTGTTTTATACATCTTTTTGGGGATTTGGTTCAACAGAAGTTCTTGTTTCTGGAACAGATGTAGGAACTTTTGCCATAAATATTACATTAGCAATTTTGTTGTTCTTTAGAAGTGGTTACTCTGTATGTTTTGACAAATTAACTCGTTTTTCGATTGCATTTTTTCTCGTATTTTATTTCTATGGATTGATAAAACCGGTTTATGATGGAAATCAAAATATATTGATGAGTATTAAAGCGTCTAAGTCTTTTTTGACTTATATTTTCTTTTTTTATTTGCTACTCTTCCGTAAGTATCTGGATTTTACTGTGATATTTCGTTTTTTTATATTGACATCCCTGTATTTTTCTTTGTTATATTTGTTAGAGATAGCAGGAGTCAAACTTGTCCCTCCATTTTATGCTAAGGCAACAACTCTGCAATGTCATTTTGACTCTTTTCTTCCATTCTCCATTATTCTTTTGTTTTATTATAATTATATTGGTGAGTCATCTAATTATTGGAAGTTAAAAGTATTGGTCTTATGTTTAGGAGTTATCTTAAGTGGCTATTTTTCTCTTGCTGTAACAACCCTATGTGCAATCGCTGTATTGTCCTTTTATAAGAAGACCATCTCTTTATCGCAAACAGCTTTCTTGTGTTTGTTTCTTTTGATGTTTGTTTTAGCTTTTGTTTTAATCTTTTATGATTCAGATTGGTTCTTAGATATAGTAAAAGGACAATCTAACTCTTTGATAAGTAGAGATAAAAATAATGAATACAGGTGGCAAATAATCAATGCTAATTTTTTAGGAGGTGTAGGCTTTCTTTATAAAGGTTCTTCATTGTTAAGAAGTTTTGGCGGTACTGGATATAAGGAAACTTTGTCTTTTATAGATGCTGGATATGTTGATCTATTGGGACGATTTGGGGTAATCGGTCTCTTGTTATTTCTGTTTTATCCGTTTAAAATTCTTTTTAATTCTCTGAGATTTCCATACTTGTTTCCGTTTACCTTTTTAATAATACAATTTGTAGCGGTTAATTACACTTGGTCAGTATTTAGTTATCCTATGGGGATTCTGGTATTGTCTTTAGTGTATGTATTTGTTATTAATGAATTAGATATGTGTAAAAATTATGGATGAAATATTGTCTTCTTGGTTAATTGCCAATGGTTTTTCAAAACAGTCGAAATCGATTGTGGGGGAGGCCGTCCGAAAACTTAATTAGGGAAGCAAATAACTGAATTGAGCATTT
>OIZX01000805.1_pt1 | contig 18984 bp, 20 predicted proteins | sample 1588621 | NCBI WGS metagenome assembly OIZX01 (sample SAMN03283276) | human gut metagenome | biome: human-associated habitat; material: feces | host: Homo sapiens | place: Peru | collected 2012 | reverse complement strand
GCTATCGCTTTGACGGTGCGTTAGAGTGGATATGGAAGACGATTAGTATGATTAAGCGCCTGTGACTACAAACACAGCGAGTTCTCCTCTTGTATAGATGCAGACAATATAATCTATTAGCCAGCACTAGCACAGCATTGGCAAACGTTATTGAAAGCGGAATGAAATGCAGTCAAAAGCGACAATTAAAAGAAAAACACGACGCATAATATAACCATTATGGAAAAATATTGATTAGCACTTGACGTTTTACAAAAAAAGTCCTAATATGTAAATGGATATACGGTCTCCGTATATACTAAAATAGCTAGGAGCTAGCATGGGACAATATTTACCTGAAATTTCTTCTGTTATAGCACAAGCATTTGCTAACAGCATATCAAATGCCGTTGGAGATGGAATTAATGAAGATGTCTTGAGCAAAGGTTTAATAACTCAAAACGGTAATCCAGGTCGCATTTGGGATATTTTGCATACCGACCTCGCGAATTCATTGGATCCCGCTTGTGTCGTAGCTAAACCATCAAGACGTGGCGCGTGGAAAATACTTCCGGTGTTTGATAAACAAACGGGCATCTTGTTCTGCTGTATGCGTGAAAAGAACTTCTCATTGCTGTGCCATCGCAATTTGGCTAAACAGAAGAGACATTACTTATTTGCTTTGTCCAAGGCATTCAATAATGACCTGCCAAGTTTACAAGTGCGCCTTGATGTATTTCAAGATAATAATAATGATGATTCAGATTTGGTTAAAGTGGCTATTGCTAGAATTACAGACGATCTTGGAATACCTGCAAACATTATCGAACGCCATGCATTAATACTTTTTCATGCTGTCGACAATCAATTGCTAACTTTACGTTGTTGTGCGATTAATGGTATGTTTGAAATTGTGGATAGCATTAATTGGGATGAGTTTATACCTGACATCTCTAGTGCAATTGTAGACACTGTTGAAGATGACATGGAAAAATCTCAGGCTTACAAGCCAAAACTTAAGCTTAAGGAGAAGGCTAAGAGTAGGATTGACCGGAAATCATCGATTGCTATCCATCAAGAAGAAGAGGAAAATAAAAATCTCGATTGAATAGTCGGGAAGGAAATCATAAAAAATGGAAAACAAAAAATTCAATGGTGATAGATTAAAGACTGCCAGAATTTATAGGGGATATACTGTTGCGGAACTGGCAGAGAAACTTAGCTTGCAGCGTCAGACCGTATCTATGTATGAGAATAATAAGATTAGCACTCCAGAATACTCCGTTATTCAAAATATGGGAAAAGAACTTGGTTTTCCGATTGAGTTTTTCTTGCAACCAAATTGTGTGTCTGTAAAAATGGGGTCGACATATTTCAGATCCCTACTAACGACGAGCAAAAAATACAGAAGTGAGCAAATTGAGCGAATTAATCTTATTGCTCAAGTATTCTCGTTTATCTCAGAGTATATTGATTTTCCTGGGACAAAGCTGCCCAGATATACAGGAAATGATCCCGAAGAAGCAGCAATGCTTCTCCGTTCAGAATGGGAAATTGGAGAAAAACCAATAGAGAACATAATATATTTGGTTGAGGAAAACGGGATATTTGTTTCAAGCTTTAAAGCAGAATCAAATTGCGTTGATGCGTTTAGTCAACTCATTGATATTGATGGGGATAGTAAGTATATAATTGGCTACTCTGACAATAAAACAACTGCAGCAAGAATCCATTTTGATATTGCACACGAATTAGGACACATACTGCTACACGAGTGGAGCGAAGATGTTGATGCATTGAGCAAAGAAGAGTTTAAAGATATTGAACATCAGGCCCATGCGTTTGCAGGCGCATTCTTATTACCTAGAGATGCGTTTTTAAAAGATTTGGGAATTTATGGGAATAACATCGATTACTACTGTGAACTTAAGAAAAAGTGGAGAGTATCTATATCCGCAATGATTCGACGTGCATATAATTTAGGTGCAATTTCACAATTTTCATACCAACAAATGATGCGTCTAATGCAGAAGCGTGGTATTAAGAAATTTGAACCCTTAGATGATATTCTAACTACTGCAGAACCGACGCTTTTTTATACAGCTGTAAATATACTCTTAGATCAAGGTGTTTTTACTGCAAAAGAGTTTGTCCAAGGCTTATCAATTGATTGCTCGCTGAGTCTAACCAGTTGCGAGATAGAAAGTTTGCTTGGATTGCCTAAAGGAATGCTTTTCTATGAAGATAAGGTGCCTGAACATAGGCTTAATCTTCGCTTATTAAAATGATTGAAAGGAGAAGAAAATGAAGCTCAAAAGGGCGAAAGAAACTGATCCCGGTTTGAATGTGGAATTTGTCAACACTGAAACGAATCGGCATATTGACTTAGATCATGTGATTACTCAAATCAACAAGGGAAATCCCAACTATGCCGGTTACATCACAGTAACAAACCCAAATGGCACAACATACGTTAGATCGAAACCTGATGGTAGTCATAAAAACAACATAGAATAAAGGGTGCTATCAAACTTGCCGCCTGTTATGTACTAGCAGGCGGATTTTGTTTTACATGGAATCAAAAAAGGAGGACAACCACATGACCAAAGTAATCGCCCTCGCCAACCAGAAGGGTGGTGTGGGCAAAACGACTACGGCCGTTAATCTCGGTATCGGGCTTGCATGGCAGGGAAAGAAGGTGCTGCTCATAGACGCAGACGCACAGGGCAACCTGACGGATTCCCTCGGCTGGAACGAGCCGGATAAGCTTCCTGTTTCCCTTGCTACCATTATGAGCAAGGTTATCATGGAGGAGCCTATCGTGCCGGATGAAGGGATATTGCACCATGCGGAGGGCGTTGATCTCATGCCCGCAAATATCGAGCTATCCGCTATGGAGGTATCGCTTGTAAATATAATGAGCCGAGAAATCGTATTGCGGAACTATCTGAATGAGGTCAAGGACAAGTACGATTACGTTCTCATTGACTGTATGCCGAGCTTGGGTATGATTACGATCAATGCGCTTGCGGCAGCTGACAGTGTAATCATTCCTGTGCAAAGCCACTATCTCCCCGCAAAGGGAATGAGCCAGCTTTTACAGACCATCAACCGCGTCAAAAAGAACATCAATCCCAACCTCAAAATCGAGGGCGCTTTGCTCACAATGGTGGATAACCGCACGAACTTTGCAAAGGAGATTTCGTCTTTGCTTCGTGATAGTTACGGAGATAAGCTTCGCATATTCAAAACGGAGATACCCCTTGCCATCAAAGCAGCGGAAACCAGCGCCGAGGGCAAGAGTATCTATATCCACGACGCCCACGGCAAAGCGGCGGCAGCATACGAGGCTTTGACAAAGGAGGTGATGAGCGGTGGCAAGCAACGTGAGAAACATGAAGCTGACCTCGCTCGATGATTTGTTCTCCACGGAGGAAAGCCGTGCCGAAGAGGAAAAGGAGCGCGTACAGGAGATTCCCATAGCGGAAATAGACGGCTTTCCCGACCACCCCTTTCATGTGGATATGGACGACGCTATGAGCGAAATGGTGGAAAGCGTAAAGCGGTTTTTGTAACGCTATCCTTCACCAAACAGGAGGACGGCAAGTATTCCTTTGACGGGAACGGCAAAGAAACAGACTTGATGGTGGACAAAAACGGTGAGGTGGTCGTTCTCGGACTGCCTGTGGGCACGATATGGATCGAGGAATCCGTTGTGCCGGCCGGCTACTTCCCTGTCACCGCCCGTAAAGCGGAAATCACAAAGGAAACCTCGGCGCTGTCGCCCATGGTAATCAAAGTGCCAAACAGCAAAAGCGTCAAGCTGGGCCTGGATAACGACTGGTGGGAAATCCCTGCCATGATCGCTGGCGCGGTGCTGCTGCTCGGCGGCGCAGTAGTTTTGTATGTGCGGAGAAAGAATAAATAAGAACTAGCAAAAAACACGCAGGAGGGCGGAAAACGCCCTCCTGTCCATGATAATCGGTTTACTTTGTTGGTGAATATGATATAATAATATTAGAAATGCGAGGTGCGAAACGATGGTTAAGAGCGAGAAAATCACGAAGCAAATTGCAGGAACAATGGCTATCGAGGGTATGCGGCTTAATAATAAGGAGCTTACTCTGATACGAGAATGTGCCAGTGGGCAAAAATCATCATCAATCGCAATTAAAGAGCTTGTGAATAAATACACCGTAAAGTAGGTGTTATTTTGTCTGATTACTTTTATGATTATGAGTACGATACGACATATTGCTATCCCCAAGCCAATGTTTTGAAAAACAAATTGAATATAAAAGATGCGGACAGCTTGCTTGAAGCGGAAAGAAGTATTACAGCTCTGCGGATATTGGAGCTGAAACAATCCTATCCCGATCTGTTCTTTTAGCGTAACCAGCGCCTTTTCACAGGCGGAAAACCGAACGGGAAACGCTTCGAACATGTTTTCCATACGCTGAATATTGCCGTAGATGTCGCTTCCAAGCTCAACGGTGTGAGACAGTTCACCCCGCAGCGTCATACGAAACACTTTGGAAAGAACATCGTAGGATAACAGCAGTGTGAATCCGCGATAGGTTCCAATCTCCTTGGCTTCAGGCGAAGTCATGGCTTTGCAGGCTTCTAGGATCGCTGCGCCCGCATCCTTTTTCTCGGCGTAGTGCGTACCGCACAACAGCATACCGGGGAAGTCCTCGCTCCTGTGCTGCTCATACAGAGCAATATCCGCCTCATATCCCTTGATTCGCTCCTGCGTTAAGCGAATCTCCCTGGGATAGTGTTTGAGCAGGCTGTCCTCCAAGGTATATTTCTGTGAGAGGTAGTTTTCTTTTTCGGTCAAGTATCGGTCAATGGCAATCAGCTCACGAAGCCTTCGCGCTACGGCTTTCCAAGTTATGGTGTGCTTTTCTTTGTAGTTATAATTGGAGAAGTGAATCCCCTTGCCGTCATGGTCTACAAAGCCGCTTTCCCCATTCAGGTAGGTGTGCGAGTGGCCGCCGATGCCATATTCCTTTTTGAGAAATGTAATAGCCGCATCTGAGGAAGGCATATCCTCAAAGAACTTGTAGATACGCAACTTCCCATTCGCGAACCCGCTGCCGTGTCTGCAAAGCTCATGATCGATGTCCGCCTGAGAAACAGAAAAAGCGGTAAGCTTTTGTGCTTCCGCTTCTTCGATGCGCTGTAACTGTTCCTCTAAGGTTGGGAACAGACTATATTCGGTTATGCGTAAATCAGGTCGTTCAGTACCGTCTCCTCGGCTCTCTGCCGAATGCTGTTCATTCGCTGAATCCAGAGCATCTGATTCTCGGCTTTCATCTTCTCGGTCACGTTCTCGGTCTGCGCCATCTGCACCATCGTCTGTTCGACCTGTTCCCGCGCCATCCTGTCGATCTCCAACAGATGCTCCGTCAGCCTGTTCTGAAGCAGCAGGGAGTTGTAAATCCCGCTCCGATGCTCCTTGAGAAACGTCTTCCGCATTCTGCCGTATTTGCCGATCATCCCCGTCGGCTGATCGTCCATTTTGATATCGGGAATCAGGTAGTCCCCGTTCTGCCTGTAGCCGAGTTCCATTTTCATCGCTCCTTTCGCTGTTTCTGCCTTCATTCTGCAATACCGGCTCTACGTGTGCAAGTGTGCCGCGCTCCTGCCGTTCCATGCTTCTGACGCTGCGCTCGATCTGCCGCAGGATCATCTCCGAAATGTCGCTGGTCGCCGTGCCAAGTTGGACTATGGTATCCGGCGAATTGAACAGCCTTATGCTCTCGTATTCATCGCCGTGAAATATAGCGGCGGGGTCGATGCCCATGCGCACCAAGACCGTATGGGAAACGCTGGTCATGAGCTGAAGCACAAAGGTCGAGCTTATCTCGTCATCGCTTATATCCGCGAGTGCGCTGTTGTCCGCCGCTTTGAGAAGCTCCTCGTAATAATCGCGGTAGTTGTCCGATATGGCGTTGATGGATATGCCCAGTACGGTGGCAGCGATATCGGCGTTCTCCACGCCCGTGTCCCCGAAATGGTTTTGCAGCTCCTCAATGATCTGCGCCGTGTATGCTTGAAGTAAGAAAAATCCAGCTTGCCATGGAAAATGCCAAAGCGGAGGTGGAAAAGCCCTTTGCACAGGAGCAGGAGCTTTCTGAAAAAACAGCCCGCCTTGCAGAACTCGATGCGCTGCTCAATATTGACAAGCGAGAGAATGATGTGCTGGATGCCGAGCCGGACCATCAGTATGAGCGTACACAAACAAGAGAAGATACTGAGCGATGATTGACGGAAGAAAATATGTAACCAAAGAGGAGATTGAGCAGGCCCGGCAGCTCGATCTCCTTTCCTATTTACAGCGATATCGACCGGATGAACTCGTTAAAGTGACACGGGGCGTTTATTCCCTGCGCTCCCACGACAGCCTGAAAATCTCCAACGACAAGTGGTACAGATGGTCAAAGGGCGTTGGAGGTGTGTCTGCGCTTGACTATCTTGTAAAGGTTGAAGGTATGCCTTTTGTCGAAGCTGTAAGGCATTTATGCGGATGTACAAAGCACTGGCCATTTCCGAAAACAACGCCGCAACCGAAAGAAAAGGTCATGAAAAAAAGCAGATAAAGAATCTCCGTCGCGCTATTGAATAAAGTCTTGCTTTGGAGGAATAATAGAAGTAAAATAGAAGATAATTAGAGTGCCTTTGGAGGGAAATCATGCAGGAGATCATCGAAACATATTTGGAAAAGTATCTTCCGAGAAAGGATATTATCCACCGTTTGCCCGTTTCCCTGCCCATCTCAAAGGTGTGGCCGGAGCTTCAAAAGGCGAGGAAGGATAAATCCGAAAGTCTTCCGCTTCTCTCCATAGACGGCAAACCGTTTTGGTGGGTACTGACGGAAAGTATCTCGTCACAAGCTGATGAGGTCATTTCTCTTGCGCGGCGAGAGATCGTATTTGACCGTCCGGAATACGAAGAAGCGTTTCGGGAAGCGGTTTTAGACGAGGCTGTGTATTCAAGCGTTATAGAAGGCGCGTTCACCACCAAGAAGGAAGCGCGGGAGTTTATCCATGAAGGGCGCTCACCGAAGAATGAATCCGAACAGATGGTGAAGAACAATTTCGAGGCGCTCACCTATGTTCTTGAACACATTGATGAGTCGATCACCGAGCAAACGATATTTGACATATATGCGCTTGTGACAAAGGACACGCTTGAAGCTGACGTGCCGACAAATGCTTACCGCAGCGAAAGCGTATTCGTGCAGTCAAGCCGTGGCGAAATCGTTCATACTGCGCCCGAAGCCGAAAAGGTTTCCGGCATGATGGCGTCGCTGCTTGAATTCATAACCAACAACGAATTGTCGCCGCTCATCAAAGCCTGTATCGCGCATTTCTACTTCGTCTATGTCCACCCCTTCATAGACGGGAACGGAAGAACTGCGCGGGCGCTTTCCTTTATGATGCTGTTGCAGGCGGGCTATGATTTTTTTCGCTATTTCTCCATATCCGGTGTGATCGCGGAGGAACGCGCCAAGTATTATAAGGCCATCAAGGATGTTGAGGACGACGACTTTGACATGACCTATTTCATCGACTATTACACGGGGATGCTCGCCCGTGCGGTAAAAGCCATGGAGGAACGGCTCGTTGACAAGGTCGTGATGGAGCAGACGCTTGATAAGCTGAAAGCAGCCGGCATGAACAGTCGTGTCATAGAGGGCGCGAAGTGGATTCTCACAAGCCCCAATCAATCCATTACCATAAAGGCATGGCAAAAGAAATTCGGCGTGGTGCTGGAAACGGCGCGGCAAGACCTCTTTAAGCTGGAGGACGCCGGAATCGTGCATCGCAAGCTGGTAAAACGGCAGTATGTGTTTGAAGTGAAAAAGTAGATAGTAAAGCCCTAATTAGCTCTATTAGCTGATAAGTGCAAATCATCAATGGTTTGAATGGCAACGATAACTTAAGTTACCATTCATGCTGTTTGTACAATGCGCCGCTATTGCCTTTTTATGATATTTTCCATTTGATTGACGCTCAGGTAGTAGTATAATAAATATATTAGCTTGCACAGTCAAACAGGACATCAGCAATGCGGATTTCGTCGGTAAAGTATGGTAATCATCGGTAAAGCTTTTTGTTTACTAGAGGAGGATGTTGAAAGAGAACCAGCTACCAAGCTGTGGTAGGCTGAAGTGACCAGAGAGGTAAGAGGGCGAGGTGCTGAGTATAGCAATAATGGGAAGTTAGTAGTGACAAGTAAATAGTCACTACATAGCGGGAATTATCCTTTGCAGCATATGGGGTGTTTGGATGAATCAAATAAGCAAATGTCTGGACCAGCAAAAAATAAAAGCCATCTGTGATATTGTGGCTCACACATCTCAAAGATTGACAAAAAGCCAATTGACCACGCTATTAGGTCAATGTAGAATTTGTGTTGTTGATGATGGATCTTCCCGTAGTCAATTGGGATATACCATAGGTTTAAACAAAAGAGAATGGCTTTATAATTGCTTGGTAACAGAGATAAATAAGAGCCATTCATTTTGTAAAATTATTTCATTCTTGCAGGCTGCGTTGAATCCCGCTTTATATACAAGCATTGATAGCAGGCAAAAATATAGATACCTGGTCGAGGAAACGAACAAAGTCCTTCTCTTTGCTGGATTATCGATTGACCAAAGCGGACAATTGGTGGAGGTTTCGCAAGCGCAAACACTTACTGAAGTTGATCAACGAGTCAACCACTTGAAAAAAGCTCTATATGATCGTGCCATACATTCCGAGGTGCAGAAATACTGTGTTGAAGACTATTTGAGAGCGGATTATTATGATGCCGTGTTTGAGGCAACAAAAGGATTAGCTGAGCGTGTCCGGCAGATTTCTGGCTTGACCACAGATGGTGGGACACTTTTTCAAACTGCGTTTTCCAAGAACGATCCCTATATTTTCTTTAACGCAATGAAAACAGATAGCGAGCGCAGCGAATATACAGGCTTGAAGGAACTGCTTGAGGCAATATTCCACTTGGTCAGAAACCCAGCAGCGCATACCCCCAAAGTCAATTGGAAAACCGATGAAACGAAGGCACTTGATATACTTACATTAATATCGTTTGCGCATAAGTATTTAGATGAGTGCCACCGTATACCAGGAAAATAACGAGAGGATGCTTAGTATGGATAGACCTCAATATATAAGTTGGATTGTTCGAGAGGACGGGGTGGTTTTCGAAGACCAGCAGCCGTTGAACTGTTACAGGCTATCCTATACCATAGATAATGCTATCCTCGATGACTGGGCGCTTCACATTAGAAGGCATTATGTTCCAGATGATGAATTGGAAGAAGATGCTGCGTTGAACAAGTTGACAATCGAGGAATACTTGCGCCAATATGTTATCCCACAAAAAGGGGAACCATTTGGACCAACAGCACGGTCAAATGATATTAGTGAAATTCTGTTTGCGGATTTATTTGAATTTATTCTGAACTATGAAGTCCCCCGGTGTAAGCAGCACAACCGCTCTGGCAAAAACGAATCTGAGCATGGTACAGATATAATTGCATACAAGTTCTTTACTCAAGGAAAAGCCCCAAATAAAAACGATGAACTTGTGGCAGTAGAGGTAAAAGCGATTCTTTCTTCAAATGAGGCCGGTAAAGTAATTAAAGATGCAGTTACCGATTCAAAAAAAGACGAGGATCGAGTTTCTCACACTTTGAATTACTACCGAAAAAAGCTCCGCTTTATGGGGAAGTCAACAGAAGCAGCGGATGTAGCAAGGTTTCAACAAAAAACCGAATACCCTTATAGAACATCCTTTGTAGGGGCTGCCATTTCAAGCTTGTCAGCTGTCGAAAAGAAAGTCATTGTCGGTATTAAGGGAGCAGATTTGGAACTGAAAACAGATCAGTCCGTTTTTTACGTCCACGGAGCAGATTTGATGTCCCTGACACATCAAGTATTCGAGAGGTGTATTAAATGATTTTCTCAAACACTTCAAAATATATGCTCAAATACCAAAAGGCCAAGGCAAAACTTGTAGAGTATGATATTCAGCAAAAAGATTACCCGAAGTTCCCGTTAAACTCGAACGAACTATCCTATCCTGTTGTCTACATACTCTCGCGATATGCCGAAAGTGTCATTGAAAACAACGCAGCTGATATGGAGGAATTTTCACCACATTTAGTGGCTGCTTCACAATACTTTGACGCGGCTGTAGGGGCAAGTGATCGTGCAGAATATGATGATGACTTTTTGTTGTCTGGAGCTGCATCCTATTTCCTCTCTGATGACTTTGGAAGCGCAAAAGTTTTATGTTCTGAGTTTTTTGCACGAACAAATCCAGAAACCAACGTGCCTAAAAAAATCATGAGGGACTTACTTGGGTATCTTCTGTTGAATCGAGACTTTCAGATAAGTGAAGATACTCCTAATGGAGAAAAAGTCTGCCGTTTATTGCTGACTTATTACAACACCGGAGAAGGGGCGGAGGAAATACAGAGTCTATTATCGGAGTATAGAAAAGCGGTTTATGAAAATGACGCTCCGATGGAAATATACTATGTCGATATATTGTGCGCCATTGTCATGGTGGCTTTGTCTAGGTCATCGTGGAGCCTTCTACCCAGGTATTCTGAGTTAGATCAGTCCCTGTGGTCAGACTACCTTAAAAGTCCAAAGGCTCCAAGAATGCTGTGGCCTGCACAACAGCTTATTGGCGAAAAGGGAGTTTTAAGGGGTCAGAGCGCGATAGTACAGTTGCCAACTGGAGTAGGAAAAACTAAAAGTATTGAGCTGGTGATTCGCTCGTCTTTTGCCTCAGGCAGAGCAACCACAGCAATAATAGTTGCTCCGCTCCGTGCTCTGTGCAATGAAATAGCAAATGATATGATTTCGGCATTTGGGGATGAGGTTTTAGTCAACCAGTTCTCTGATGTTCTCGAGGGAGACTTTTCTCTTGATTTATTCTTGTCCCTTAAATCGAAAATACTGATTTGTACCCCTGAGAAACTCAGCTATATCATTCATCACCAAGCTGATTTCCTGGATGAAATTGGTCTGTACATATTTGATGAAGGTCACATGTTTGATGACGGAAGTCGAGGGGCCATTTACGAATTACTGATTTCTGAAATCAGAGGGCATATTTTGTGGGAAGAGCAGATTATTCTTCTTTCCGCAGTGCTTTCCAATGCCGAACAAATTCAGACATGGCTTTTGGGAGAAAAGGGTGTTTTAGCGTCAGACCCTAAAATAAAAGCGACGCCTAAAACAATAGGATTTGCTTCTAAGACAACAGATATCCATTACTATTCGGATGATTCAACACGAGAGGATTTTTATGTTCCAAGAAGCATAGAAGTTGTTACCTTACAAAATCGCCCCGGTGAAAGGAAGCAACGGTATTTCCCAGAGTTAACAGATGCTAAAGATATTGCGATATATTACGCAAATAAGCTATATAGAGATGCTTCCTTTTGCCGATATCCAGAAAAGAATGCCGAAAAAACAGCAAGACGGCTCCGTTCTGTATGAGCCATCTGCCGATAGCGCCGAAATAATCGAAAGCTTATCCGAAGAATTGCGAAATGCGCCTAACGAGGAATATATCCCCATTGCTGATTATGACCCGACTTTCCCATGCAATGTGGTTTTCAAAAACAGTTTGGAACAAAATGTTTATGTGTTTGCCGATGAAAATCAAATAGAAATTTTCCCGAAGAACGCCGGAACCATACAACTACAATCATGGATAATAAAGAACGGCGGTTGGGACGGAGAAGGTCCTGTTGTACTGGAACCCGTTTTATCCGAAGAAGAAGCGTTGACAATATCAAAAAACGTATTGAATGATTTGAAAATTGAAGGCTTTGAAGCGGCACATATTGAAGCGGCACGTATGCTGGATGGATTCTTTGGCTATGCTACGGTCTCGGTGGGCTACCAAATAACTTTTTGCCGTGCAATCGATGGGCAAATTCCGTTTGACAGCAGCATATTGACCCCGGGGGTTTTGGGGTTTGAGGATGAAGCGGACTATATCAAACCATGGCCGCAGGAAAGAGTTGTGCTTATGGTGGATCAGGAGGGAATCCGTTTCTTTCATTGGGAGTATCCCGTTATTATAACGAATAAGTTAGAAAGCAACATGAAGCCTCTATCATTTGAGGCGGTATGGCAGCACGCGAAAGACCTGCTTATTCTTGGTTCCTTATAGAAAATAATGAGACTTCCGCACAGTCGAGGTTAAGTCCCAGAGTGCGGCTCTGTCGTTGGCAGGGTGGTGAAAATCCAATGCGTCCCAACGCGTGGGACGGTCTAAGCTCTCGCCCAAAACACATCGGGGAGCAGCGGCGAATAGATGTGTGATTGTATGGAAGAAAAACGGAGGTGGGCGGCGGTCAATTCCGCGTGTCCGAAGGCAAAAGTGACCGCCGTCCTTCTATTTTTGACACAACATTCTTTATGGAATCATTTAAATTCGTACATTTGCGTCATAGGCGAATTGCCTGTATGCTGAACGCAACAGATGCATCGCCTGGCGATTTTCATACGGAGAGGAGGAATAAGATGGAGCAGCCGTCAAGGAGCATCTGTGAAAAGCGAACTTACACCGTTGAGGAGGTCGCCATGCTGTTAGGAATCAGCCGTACCTCCGCTTATGAGTTTGTCAAGAAGGGCGAGGTAACGGGAACAAGAGCGTAAACACGGCAAGACGCATATCAGGTAATGCAGATAATATCCGCGATACAGGTAAGACTTATATGGTGGAAAACACACAAGTTCACCATACAAGTCTACTAAATGAAACTGTTGTTTTTTGATGGACTTGTATGCTATAATAAGATATAAGTTGGAGGTGTAGCATGGAGCAACAGTATACCCCGCCGTTTACCATGACGGATAGAATAATTGAGAAGATTTCGGAGATCAGCGAGCTTGTAGGTCGTATCACCGCATGGCAGGACATGAACGCAAATCCGAAGCTGCGGCGCGAGAACAGAATCAAGACGATTCATTCCTCGCTTGCCATAGAGAACAACTCGCTCTCGCTCGACCAAGTGACTGCAATTATTAACGGAAAACGCATACTGGGAGAGCCACGGGAAATACAAGAGGTCAAGAACGCCTTTGAAGCATACGAGCGTCTCTTGAGCTTTGACCCGTATTCGGCAAAAGACCTGCTCACGGCGCACCACACCTTGATGAACGAGCTTGTAAGCGAAGCGGGTATGTTCCGAAGCGGCGGCGTCGGCGTATACAAAGGCGAACAGCTTGTTCACATGGCTCCGCCCGCCAACATGGTGCAGGAGCTTGTCGGCAATCTGCTCACATGGGTAAAAACTTCAAAGGTGCATCCTTTGGTGAAAAGCTGTGTTTTCCACTACGAATTTGAGTTTATCCATCCCTTTGCCGATGGGAACGGAAGAATGGGGCGAATGTGGAACACGTTGCTCCTGTACAAATGGAAGCCCGTTTTTGCATGGCTGCCGATAGAAACGCTGATACGGGAACGGCAGGACGCTTACTATGATGCGCTCGGCAAAGCGGACAAGGCGGCGGACGCTACGCCGTTTGTTGAGTTTTTGTTGTCGGTTATATATGATACGCTCCATGAAATATCCCAAAGTCAGCAGGGCGAGCAGGATGTAAGTCCGTCTGTTAAACTGCTTATGGAAAAGCTCGACGGCGATACGCTTTCAGCACAGCAAATCATGGATCGCTTGGGACTGAAGAATCGGGCGTCCTTTCGGAAGTTCTACCTTGTTCCTGCATTGGAGCATGATTTAATCGAAATGGAGTATCCCGACAAGCCAAACAGCAGCAAGCAACGGTATAGGAAAAAGAAATAAAACACACCACGCATTTGAGGCGTTCCCCCAAGGGGAGCGTCTTTTTTATGTAACCAAACCAAGAAATGGAGGTCGAAAAACAACATGAGCCAACAGGGAGAAGCGGCGGAACAGATCGTCAATATGGCGACAAATGTGACCGTTAAAGGCGTTGAGTGCCTTACCAACCTTGCAGGCAGGGGCGCTTTATCCCTTGCCACGTTTCTTGTTGCGGCATTGAAGGACGAGAAGCGCACAAGCGGCAAGGCGCGTATGCGGGCGTTCAATGGCAAGCCCACCAAGGTATTCGCTATCAAGGCGAAGGACTTGAAGCTGTTTGCCGAGGAAGCCAAGAAGTACGGCGTTCTGTATGCGGCGGTCATCAATAAAAAGCAGCCGGACGGTATTGTAGACGTGGTTGTCAACGCTAACGACGCCGCGCGCGTCAACAGGATCACCGAGCGCTTTGCGCTGTCCACCGTCGATGTGGAAAAGATACGCGCGGACATTATGAAAGCCCGTGAGGAAAAGGCAAAGCAGGACGCTGTTAAGGAGCGCACCACACCGCCCGCCGAAAAGGAGGCGCATACCGTGGATGAAAATACGCTCGATGCAATGATGGCAAAGCCCGTGCAGCAGGCAACGGCGCATAAGCAGCCCGCGGAGGTGACGGAAAAGCTCCCAAACCCTACGAAAGCGAGGACGGAGATAACAGATCCGTCCGAGCCTTCTTCCGACACGCACGAGAGTATCGCGGCGGATAAATCAGAACGTCCCTCCGTGCGTCAGAAGATTCAAGAGCTGAAAGCGGAACGGCAGGCTGATAAGACTGCGGAGAAGCAACCGCAGCGCGATAAGGCGCGGCAAACAACGCATCAGCAGCCGAGCAGGACAAAGAAGAAAACGAAATCAAAAGAGAGGTAAACAGCATGGAGAATTACGACAATTTGTTTGAGCAGCAGCCCGAGCAGACGGAGCAGCCCTTTGACCGAGAGGTATGGGCGCAGCAGAAACGTGAACAGCGGCAGGAGCTTTATAACTTGATCGAGGAAATGTCAGAAAAGACGCTTACAGACCCGTCTGCGCTTTCCGACTATCTCAATATGCAGGCAAGGCTTGGCAAAGCCAGCGTTGCCAATACGCTGCTTATGATTGCACAGAAGCCGAACGCGACCTTTATCTCCGGATTTGACGATTGGCAAAAGCGCGGGCGCAGCGTAAAACGCGGCGAGAAAGCCGCACTTGTCTTGGAGGCAAACGGCGAGTATGAACGCCCCGACGGAACGATGGGCGTCAACTTCGATGTGAAGCGGGTATTCGACATTTCGCAGACCTACGGAAAGCCTATTCGGGAGCGCACCGCTCCACCTATCAAAACCGCGCTGAAGGCGATCACCACGAACGTGCCTGTTCCCGTCAAGCTGTCCGAGGGCATTTCTCAAAGCGTTGGTGCGATGTATAGTGAAAAGGACAATACCGTATCGACTACATTCTTGTGGGCGATTACTATGTGCCGGACTGGAAGCTGCCGGAGGAAATACGCCCTGTCGGGCATTGGGGCAGACTGCATCAAGCCTACCTGCGGATGTGCCGTCCCGGTTTTTACAATGAACTCGTTCTCTCCTGCAAGCTGCACACCTACCTTGCCTACCTGAACGAGCAGGCAACGGAAAGATGCAGTCTTATCATTGAGCAGATGGCAGAAGCCGAGGGCGTGGACGAAGCCCTGAAAGCCTCCGACCAGATGCTATGGGTGCAGTCTATGAACTCCATCCGCAGCCGAGCCGAGGAAATCATCAAGCATGATCTGATTTATTGCTGATATTCCAAGTTCAGACCCGCTAATTTTATACCGCAGCAAAAGCGACAGGCATTTCCTTGTGAAGTCCCTGCCGCTTTTCATTTTCGGAGATTAAGGAGGATTCTATGGCGAAGCTGACAAAATATGAGAAAGAAACCATCATTCTGTTCAACGAGGGAGAGGACACGGCAAGCATCTACACCTTCAATGCCGGGCTGAAAAAGCGGCTGGCGATGTTCGCAAAGAAGTACCCTGACTTCTGCCGACAGGAAAAGACCCATGAGCAAAACGGCGTTTCCTATGTGCTGGACAAGTCCCGACTATCCATCCGTCTGCAACCGCCCATGAGCGAGGAACGCAGACAAAAAGCGAGCGAGAACGCCAAACAGAACGGCTTCAAGAGTCGGACAGAATAATGCGGCGTTTAGGGTGCATTTACAATCAAAACGCAGCATCTGCACCCGCTTTTTTGACCGTGAGCGTATGAGCGCGTATAAATCCATACCCTGCCTTGACCGTGCGGAAGCCGCAATTTCAAAGAAGGAATGCAACTCGAATATTACGGCGTATATGTTGATTATTTCACATTTGCGTGATATAATAAATTTAAAGTCAATCGCGAAAAAAGGAGGGCGAAAAATGGCGGTAAGCTATAAAAGGCTGTTCCATTTGATGATCGACAAGGGCGTGACCAACGCCGAGCTGATGGAAAAGGCGGGCTTCAGCGCAAACATCATAACCAGATTAAAGCGTGACCACTATGTGGCGTTAGACAGCATTGAAAAAATCTGCTATGCCCTTGACTGTGGCGTGGATGATATTCTGGAGTTCATACCTGAGGAAAAGGAGCATACGACCGATGATTGATACAAAGAAAGAGCAGGAACGGGACGAGCTGCACCGTGCGATATGAAAGAAATAATGCGCCGGAATCTCATCACAGTGCGAAAGGAAACGAAGAAATATGGACAATCGGGTGCATAATCAAATAGTTAGCTTTATATGGGGCATTGCAGACGACTGCCTTCGGGATGTGTATGTGCGCGGCAAGTACCGTGATGTTATCCTGCCGATGACTGTCATCCGGCGTTTGGATGCTCTTTTGGAGGACAGTAAAGAGGCTGTCCTGAATATGAAGAAAAAGTTGGATGCGGCAGGTATCGATAACCAGTGGCCTGCGCTATGCAATGTGGCAGAGCAGGCTTTTTGCAATGCGTCGCCGTTCCGTCTACGTGACCTTACCAGCCGTGCGAAAAAGCAGACCTTAAAGACCGACTTTGAGGCATATCTGGACGGCTTTTCTCCGAATGTGCAAGAGATTCTGGAGAAGTTCAAGTTCCGCAATCAGATTGACACCATGATCGAGGCAGATATCCTCGGTGCAGTCATTGAAAAATTTATATCTTCGGACATCAACCTCAGCCCAAACCCGGTGTACAAAGACGAAAAAAGGACCATCCTCAAGCATCCCGGTCTGGACAACCACGGCATGGGTACGATTTTCGAGGAACTGATCCGTAAGTTCAACGAGGAGAACAACGAGGAAGCCGGCGAACACTGGACGCCCCGTGATGTTGTTGAGCTGATGGCAGACCTTATCTTTATGCCGATTGCGGATCAGATCAAGGACGCTACTTACTCCTGCTATGATGGGGCCTGCGGAACGGGTGGTATGCTCACCGTTGCACAGGATCGGCTTATGACACTGGCGGCATGGCGCGGCAAAAATGTTTCTATCCACCTTTTTGGGCAGGAGATCAACCCGGAAACCTATGCCATCTGCAAAGCGGATATGTTACTCAAGGGTGACGGCGACCAGGCAGAACATATCAGTTACGGCTCAACGCTGTCCTTGGACGGCAACGCCACCCGGCAGTTTGACTTTATGCTCTCGAATCCGCCGTACGGAAAGAGCTGGAAAACCGATGCAGAAAAGATGGGCGGCAAGAAGGAAATCCTCGACAGCCGTTTCAACACTTATCTGGACGGCGGGGAGCAGCTTACAATGATCCCGCGCACGAGCGACGGTCAGCTTCTCTTCCTGCTGAACAATGTAGCGAAGATGAAGAAAGATACGCCCCTCGGCAGCCGCATTGCAGAGGTACATAACGGTTCGTCCATCTTCACGGGCGATGCGGGAAGCGGCGAAAGCAACGCCCGCCGTTATATGATCGAGAACGATCTGGTGGAAGCCATTATCGCCGTGCCGGAGAATATGTTTTACAACACGGGCATCGGCACATTTATTTGGGTGCTTTCCAACAAGAAAGAAGAACGCCGCAAGGGTAAAATTCAGCTTATCGACGCAACGGCGATGAAGTCGGCACTGCGCAAGAACATGGGCAAGAAAAACTGTGAGTTTACCGAAGAAATCCGCAAGGAGATCGTCCGCATTTTCCTCGCAATGGAGGAAAGCGAAGTCAGCATAATTCTGAACAACGAGGACTTCGGTTATTGGAATGTGACGGTGGAGCGGCCACTGCGTTTGCGCGTGTATCCTGACAGAGCAATTCCGGCGGATACATTCAAGAAGTCGGATGAATACGACAGCGTGATCGCAGCTATTGAAAAAGCTGCGAAAACCGCACCGTTGGATGATTGGACCGCCTTTGCCAAGGCTACCAAGCTGAAAGCCGCCGCGTTGAAAAAGATACGCCCCTTTATCACCGAGAAAGACCCAGCAGCAAAGCCAATCGAGGGCGAGCCGGATGTTGATCTGCGCGACACGGAGAATATTCCGTTCACCTATGCGGGCGGCATTGATGCCTTTATGAAAAACGAGGTACTGACCTATGCACCGGACGCATGGGTGGACGAGAAGAAAACGCAGGTTGGCTATGAAATCAGCTTTACGAAGTATTTTTATAAGCCCGTGGAGCTGCGGGACATGGATGAAATTTTGAAAAGTCTAAACGACTTGGAGCAGGAAGCCGACGGATTGTTGGCGGGTATCATGGAGGGCGTGCAATGAGCGGATATCAATCATATACAGCCTATGCATCTTTGTGGAACGAATCACTTCCAAGTCATTGGAGTGTATTGCCGATGTATGCGCTTGCGAAAGAAAAGTCCATATGTGGTTGTGTGGATTTGCCTCTTCTTTCTGTTTATTTAGATGTTGGGGTGATTCCATTTTCGGCAAAGGCAGAAAAAAGGACAAATGTAACAAGTAAGGATTTGTCTAAGTACCAGCGTGTTGATTGCGGTGATTTTGTCCTGAATAATCAGCAGGCTTGGCGGGGCTCCGTTGGTATATCGTTTGATACAGGAATCGTTAGTCCTGCATACATTGTTCTGAGCATGAATGATATGCTCAACAGCAGATATGCAAACTACCTTCTGCGTTCCCGAATTATGGTAGACCAGTATCTAATTA
>OIZX01000797.1_pt1 | contig 19115 bp, 16 predicted proteins | sample 1588621 | NCBI WGS metagenome assembly OIZX01 (sample SAMN03283276) | human gut metagenome | biome: human-associated habitat; material: feces | host: Homo sapiens | place: Peru | collected 2012 | reverse complement strand
AATAAATTATTCTATTTAAGGAGGAATAATCACATGGTAGATTTCGAACAATGGGAAGGCTTTGAAGGCTCTCTCTGGAAAGAAGAAGTAAATGTACGTGACTTTATCCAGAAGAACTATACAGTCTATGACGGCGACGAATCTTTCCTTGCAGGCCCAACAGATGCAACAAATAAACTTTGGGGTATTCTTCAAGGTCTTCAAAAGGAAGAACGTGCTAAGGGCGGCGTACTTGATATGGAAACTAAAGTTGTTTCAGGTATCACTTCTTACGGCCCGGGCTACATCAGCGAAGCTGACAAGGACCTTGAAAAGGTTGTAGGTTTACAGACAGACAAGCCTCTTAAGAGAGCATTTATGCCTTTCGGCGGTATCAAGATGGCTGAGCAGGCTTGCTCAACATACGGTTACGAGCCGGATCCTGAACTTCATAAAATTTTCACAGAATATTGCAAGACACATAACCAGGGTGTATTTGATGCTTACACTCCTGAAATGCTTAAGGCTCGTCACAACAAGATTATTACAGGTCTTCCTGATACTTACGGACGTGGCCGTATCGTAGGCGACTACAGAAGAGTTGCTCTTTACGGTATTGACTTCCTTATGGAAGAAAAGAAGCATGACTTTGCTAACTGCGGCGACGGTACAATGACAGACGACGTTATTCGTCTCAGAGAAGAAATCACAATGCAGTACAAAGCACTCGGTCAGATGAAGAAAATGGCTGAAAGCTACGGCTATGATATTTCTAAGCCTGCTAAAGACGCTAAAGAAGCTGTTCAGTGGTTATACTTCGGCTACCTTGCTGCTATTAAGACTCAAAACGGTGCTGCAATGAGTGTCGGCAGAATTTCAACATTCCTTGACATTTATATTGAAAGAGACCTCAAGGCAGGCAAACTTACCGAATCAGAGGCTCAGGAACTTATTGACCATCTTGTAATGAAGTTCAGAATGGTTAAGTTCGCAAGAATCCCATCATACAATCAGCTTTTCTCAGGCGACCCTGTTTGGGCTACACTTGAGGTTGCAGGTATCGGCGTTGACGGTCGCTCAATGGTAACAAAGAATGACTTCCGTTTTCTCCATACTCTTGAAAATATGGGTCCTTCACCTGAACCAAACCTTACAGTTCTTTATTCATCAGCACTTCCTGACACATTTAAGAAGTATGCTGCTGATATTTCTATCAGAACAAGTTCAATTCAGTATGAAAACGATGACGTTATGAAGCCGGTATGGGGCGATGACTACTCAATTTGCTGCTGCGTATCAGCTACACAGACAGGTAAAGAAATGCAGTTCTTCGGCGCAAGAGCTAACCTTGCTAAGTGCCTTCTTTACGCTATCAACGGCGGTGTTGACGCTAAGACATTTGATCAGGTTGGTCCTAAGTACAGACCTATTACATCAGAATACCTCGATTATGACGAAGTAATCGAAGCTTATGACAGAATGATGGATTGGCTTGCAGGTCTTTATGTTAATGTACTTAACCTCATTCAGTTTATGCATGATAAATACTACTATGAAGCTGCTGAAATGGCACTTATTGATACAGATGTAAGAAGAACATTTGCAACAGGTATTGCAGGTTTCTCTCACGTTGTTGACTCTCTCAGTGCTATTAAGTATGCTAAGGTTAAGACAATAAGAAACGAAGACGGTGTTGTTGTTGATTACGAAACTGAGGGTGACTTCCCACGTTACGGTAACGATGATGACAGAGCTGACGAAATCGCTGTATGGCTTCTCAAGACTTTCCTTGATAAGATTAAGAAGCATCACACATACCGTAATTCAGAGCCGACAACCTCTATCCTTACTATCACATCAAACGTTGTATACGGTAAGGCAACAGGTACAATGCCGGATGGCCGTAAGGCAGGCGCTCCTCTTTCACCGGGTGCTAACCCATCATACGGTGCAGAACAGAGCGGTCTTCTTGCTTCTCTTAACTCAGTTGCTAAGCTTCCATACGAATGGGCTCTTGACGGTATTTCAAATACTCAGACAATCAACCCGGGTGCTCTCGGTCATTCAGAAGAAGAAAAAATTAACAATCTTGTTCAGGTTATGGACGGTTATTTTGACCAGGGTGCTCATCACCTTAACGTAAACGTATTCGGTACTGAAAAGCTTATCGATGCTATGGAACATCCTGAGAAAGAAGAATATCAGAACTTCACAATTCGTGTATCAGGTTATGCTGTTAAGTTCATTGACCTTACTAAGGAACAGCAGATGGACGTTATTTCAAGAACCTGCCACGACAGAATGTAATTATTAACTTATAAAGGATTTGTTGAAATTGGACGGTAAAATTCACAGCATTGAAACTTTTGGTCTTGTTGACGGACCGGGCGTAAGATACGTACTCTTTTTGCAAGGTTGCAATATGCGTTGCAAATATTGCCACAATCCCGAAACCTGGAGCTTTGATGATGCGAAATTTACCGTTTCGGCAAAGGATGCATTCAACAAGGCATATAAGTATAAGAATTATTGGAGAAAAAACGGAAAGCCAAACGGCGGTATTACAGTAAGCGGCGGTGAACCGCTCCTTCAAATTGATTTTGTAACTGAATATTTCAAGCTTGCAAAAGAAAAAGGAGTACATACTACGCTTGACTCCTCAGGCTCTGCTTTTACAAGAGAAGAGCCTTTCATCTCCAAATTCAATGAGCTTATGAAGTATACTGACCTTGTTATGCTTGATTTAAAGCAAACAGATACTGAAAAGCATAAAGAGCTTACGGGCAGAACAAATGAAAATATACTTGATATGGCAAAATATTTGTCAGATATCGGCAAGGATATGTGGATAAGAAGAGTTCTCGTTCCTAATTTAACCAATGATGATAACGAGCTTAATAATCTTTTCAGCTTTATTTCGTCACTCAAAACGGTTAAAAAGGTTGAAATACTCCCCTACCACACCTTAGGTATTTTTAAATGGGAAAACCTCGGTATCAAATATCCTCTCGAAGGCTATAAGCCGCCTACAAAAGAAGAGGTTGAAAAGGCAGAAAAAATACTTCATATTGAAAAATAAAACTAACCCTCCTGAATCAATCAGGAGGGTTTTGTTATGCCTATTTTTAATTTGAAATTTTATTAAGTAATGCGTAGTCCTTTGCATTTATATATCCGTCATTATTCAAATCAAGATACATATTGTCATTACCTCTTGCCGCCTTAGTATTTACATAATCAATAAATATAGGCAATTCGCTCTTAGATTTTGTAATATTATTATCACAATAAGGGCATTGATAGTTTAACAAGCCGTTCTTTGCATCAACGAATTTATACTTGTGACCTACAGGTTCAATATAATCAACTATATAACTTTTTCCGCAACCGTTACATTCATACATTGTATAGCCCTTTGTTGCACAAAACGGACCGACATTTTTCTTAACGTAGCTGTGAATATGGTCATATTTAATATCGTTGTCGGCTTCGCTGTTATCGCTATAATTTGACACACCCGAAATGCTGTATGTTACAACAGGTGAATAGAAATACATTCCGTCAATACAAAAGTATGAACGAACAGATATACCGTCAGCAGCACTTTCCGCAGGGATATCGGTAAATACTGCATTATATGTTGAAACCGTATCGTCAACAATTCTATTGTCTGCTGATTTAATTAACGGATTTGACTTATTAGCTCTCAAGCGTTCCTTTTTTGAAAAATCGCTTACACCGCTAAAATCATTATAAGAATATACAAAGCCGTATTCAGTATTTTGTGCAAACTCATTAAAATCAAAGCCTATTTTACTGCTGTCAAATGTAAAACCAAATCGCAATCCGTCATCACTTCTGCGATTTTCCCCTGCCTTGGAAACTCCGAAATCGTCACTGCTAATGTGAATATATCGGTCTTCCTCTCCGTAACTATTGGCAATGGCAAGTCCTGGTGTGTATTCAGGACTTACAATAGTACATTTGTAGGCGGAGTAATCATTAGGAAAATATATGCTTGTAAGTCTGCTACTGCAATATATGGTCGCATTGCTTGATATATCTGTAGTAATACCGGTTGCCATTGGAACAAAGACAGTTTTTAGATTTGTACATCCGGAACAGCCATCAAAACCTTTTACTTTCGGAGCATAAATCATTTCGAGATTTTTGCAATTTTTAAATACATTACTGCCAAGATTTTTTGCACTGTTTAATACAATTTTCTGCATTGTACAATCTTCAAATGCCGAATCTCTGATATCAGTACATTTAGGTAAATTCATTGTCTTAAAATATGTACCGGCAAGACCTCTTTCAGAAATCATTTCTACTGAAGATAAATCAATGTTATCTGTAAGCGACGGACAATTTGTAAAAGCTTCAGTTCCAATAAATTTAACATTAGAAAGATTTATGCTTTTTAAATTATTACAACCGTAAAATGCTTGTTGTTCAATTGAAGTAACACTGCTTGGTAATGTTACACTTTCAATATTAGAATCTTTAAAGCACCTTTCATTAATTGAGCCTACTTCAATACCGTTGATTTTATCAGGAATAGTAATATTTGTATCGTTTCCGAGATATGCTTTTATGCCACACCAGTAAGTTCTGTCATCTACAACAAATTCACTTTCACCGTCTTTTAATATGTAATAATCAAGGGTTGTGAATTTGCTGTGAAACGGAGTTCCTCCTCTTGCAAAAGCTACTGCATTTATTCTTGTTGTTTCAGTCAATTTGATAGGCTCGGTATACTTTGTACCGTTTGTTTTGCTCGGCAAAGTCCCGTCTGTTGTGTAATAAATGTCTGCGAGTGTGTTGGCACATTTAAGTTCAACGCTTATACTGCCGTGATATGCTCCGCTGATATAATTGGCAGTAACATCTTTGCATCTTGTACCGTTTATGATGTTAGAAAAATTAACGATTCCTGCACCGTAACGGTAATTATAGCAATCGCTCTTTTTAAATGGGATTGCAGTTTTCTTTATTTCTTGCTTAACTTGTTCAGGTGTATATTTGCTGTGTTCCATAAGTACATATGCACATGCAGCAGCAGTGATCGGAGTTGAAAAAGAAGTTCCGTTTACACATTCATAGGTTGTGTTACTGCTCATATCAGCAGTATAAACATATTCACCCGGAGCAGAAATATCAACACAAGCACCATAGTTTGAAAAAGAACAAGGTTCGCCATAATAGTTTGTTGCTCCCACAGTGATAAGGCCATTATAAAAATCTTGATTTGTTATTTCTTTGTTGTCATTACCAGCGGCCATAACAGCAGTAACGCCCTCATTTGTAAGGCCGCAAATTCCGGTATTCATAGGATCAGAAAATGAACAGTTAATAATATCCGGCTTTTTATTTGACTGTTTAATATATTCTACAACAGAACATATTTGAGAAGATGTACCGTAACCGTTTTTGTCATAAAATTTATACGAGTATATTTTTACATTGTTCGGTGTGCTTTTAGCTATAGCACCGGCTACATTTGTACCGTGACCCAAAGTGTCCATTTCATCACCGCTGTTTTCGGTACTGAAATCAACCTTAGTACGCACAACTCTGTATTTTAATAATTCGTGGTTATAATTTACGCCACTGTCAATCACAGCTATATTTATTGTCGGCTTGATTCTTGCAGTATAATAATCAACGGCAGAAACGGCGTCGGTTTCCTCATAAGCCCACTGTTCAGGCCAATTTCTGTATTGAGGCAGCGTTGTTAATTTTGTATCACATAATTTTACAACCGAATCATTATTAACAGTGTAATTTAATGCTTTGTATTTTTTCTTGGCAAAGTCTGCTTTTTCTTTAGTTTCATATTGTAAAAAATAGTAGCCAATGCCTTTTACATAATCAATAGCACCGTATTTATCAATGTTGTCATTTGTTTTTACCATTAAACGATTTTTGATTTTATCGCCGTCTTTTGCATTGTTGTAATTGTCATATTCACTGCACAGTGCGGCAATTTCTTTGCCTGTTTTTAATACACTTTGCTTTCTTGCTTCTTCTGCCATAACGCTTGTAATCGGCGCACATACAGATAAAACAATTATAATCGACAGTAAAAAACTCAGCCTCTTTTTCATACAAACTTCCCCTAATATATTATTCATTAAGCTAATATTAACATAATATTAAGATATTAGCAATACATATTGCGATATTGACAATATAAAGTTTTTTTGAATTTAACGATAATCAATTATTCACTGCATAAAAAGTTTGACTACTTTACCCTCTAATACATCGGGTACGCTGATTGACTGCGGGCAATGATTTTTGCATTTATTGCACCAAGCGCAGGCTGTCGGATTGACTTTATAAGAGTTATATTTATCTCTGCCTAAATTAATATCAACTTCACCTGAAACGACGCTGTTATAAAGAGAGAAAAACGAACTGATTTTAATACCCTTTGGGCAAGGCTGACAATAGTCACAGCCAGTGCAGGAAATAACCTCGCTTTTGTTAATTATTGCGGCGGCCTTTTCGCAAAGGGAATATTCAATATCAGTAAATGGCTTAAAATCAGTTAAAGTAGAAAGATTGTCATGCATTTGCTCTGCACTGTTCATTCCGCTTAAAATTGTGATTATATTTTTATGGCTTGCAACAAAACCCATTGCCCACGAGGCAGGGCTGTTATCAGGCTTTAATGATTTAAACATATCCGATATCTCGTCATTAACCAAAGCAAGCTTACCGCCCCTTACAGGCTCCATAACGATTGTGGGAATACCTGCATCTTCAAGTATTTGGTATTGCATCTTTGCATTTTGATTTTCCCAATCAAGATAATTCATTTGGATTTGAGCAAAATCCCATTTATGAGTAGATACTATATTTCTTAAATCGTCAACCGTTCCGTGAAAAGAAAAGCCGATATATTTAATCTTACCCTCTTTTTGCATATTCTTTAAAAAATCATAAGCGTCGAATTTTTCGCATTTTTCAAAATTTTCATTATCAAGAGAATGAAGAAGATAAAAATCAAAATAATCCATACCGGTTCGCTCAAGCTGTTCGTCAAACACACGCTTCATATCCTCTTTAGTATCACACAGCCAAATAGGTAGCTTATCGGCAATAAAATATGTATCTCTCGGATATTTCTTTAACGCATAACCTATAAAGGCTTCGCTTTTACCACAATGATACATATATGCGGTATCAAAATAGTTCACTCCGTTTTTATATGCTAAATCGACAAGACTTTGCGCCTTATCATAATCAATATTAGGGTTTGATTCTCTTTTTTGTTCGGTTTCGCACGGCAGTCGCATTGTGCCCAAACCTAAAAGAGATACGTTAATATCCTTAAATTTTCTTTTATCAACCATCAAATATTCCTCACTAAAAAAGGCAGGAAAACCAAAGTCCCCTGCCCGATTAATTATTATTCCTTAGTCCAAGTAACACCCTGCGGTGTATCCTTTAAAATGATGCCCTTAGCTTTAAGCTCGTCACGAATACGGTCAGCCGTTGCCCAATCCTTATTGGCTCTTGCCGTCTGACGTTCTTCAATAAGCGCTTCAATATCAGCGTCAACATCGTTGCTCTTTCTGTTATAAAGAATACCAAGCACGTCGCAAAGCTCGTCAAATACTTTAGCGGCTGTATCGCAAACATTTTTAGAAACGTCTTTATCAAGAATTGAAGTATTAATATCCTTGACAAGGTCAAAGATTGCCGCAACACCGTCGGCAGTATTAAGGTCGTCGTCCATAGCCTTAATAAATTGCTCTCTGCGGCTGTTTATGCGGTCGATAAGCTCAGTATCATCAGCTATGTCTTTAGCGTTTTTAATAGCAAAATCAAGGCTTTCACGGCAAGTATAAAGTCTTTCAAGAGCGCTTTTGCACTGTTCAATTATTTCAAGGCTGTAATTAATAGGTGAACGATAATGAGATGAAACAAGAAAGTATCTGATAACTTCATAACCGTAAACATTGGCAATTTCACGAACTGTTTTAAAATTGCCGAGTGATTTACTCATTTTAACGTTATCAACATTGATATAGCCGTTGTGCATCCAATATTTTGAAAAAGTGCAACCGTTTGCGCACTCGCTTTGCGCAATTTCATTTTCGTGATGAGGGAAAATAAGGTCCTGACCGCCACAATGAATATCAATTGTATCGCCTAAATATCTTTTATTCATAGCAGAACATTCAATATGCCAGCCCGGTCTGCCCTTACCCCAAGGCGACTGCCAATAAGGTTCACCCTCTTTTGCAGCTTTCCAAAGAGCGAAATCAAGAGGATTTTCCTTTTTCTCTCCGATAGCAATTCTTGCGCCCGACTGTAAATCCTCAATAGGCTGATGGCTTAATTTGCCGTAGTCCTTAAATTTAAGAGTTCTGAAATATACGTCTCCGTCAACTGAATAAGCGTAACCCTTTTCTTCAAGAGTTTTGATTATATTAATAATCTCATCAATATTCTCCGTTGCCTTTGGGTGAACTGTTGCTTTTTTGAAATTCAATCCGTTAGCGTCAATCCAAAACTCTTCAATGTACTTTTTAGAAATTTCCTCAAAGGTACTGCCCTCTTCATTTGCACGTTTAATAATCTTGTCGTCAACATCGGTAAAGTTTTGAACAAATTTTACATTATATCCTCTGTATTCAAGGTATCTTCTTAAAACGTCAAAAACACAAAGCGGACGAGCGTTACCGATATGAATATAATTATATACCGTCGGTCCACAAGCATAAATTTTAACTTCCTTAGGGTCATTTGGAACAAACTCTTCCTTTTGACGAGTCATTGTATTATAAATCTTCATTATTTTTGCTCCTTTAATTTTTCAATTTCTTCTTTAAGTTTTTCAATTTCAGCCTGATTTTCTCTAATCAAATTCATAAGCGGATCAGGAATATTGATTTGGTCAAGGTCATCTACCCTTTCGCCGTCAATCCTAACTACCTCACCCGGAACGCCGACAACAGTACAATTAGGTTCAACATCCTTAACAACGACTGCACCTGCGGCGACTTTAGCGTTTCTGCCGATAGTAATAGGCCCTAAAACTTTAGCGCCTGAGCCTATCATAACGCCGCTTTCAATAGTTGGGTGACGTTTGCCGACATCCTTGCCGGTACCGCCAAGTGTTACACCCTGATAAATCATAACGTCATCGCCAATTTCAGTTGTTTCGCCGATAACAATACCGTTACCGTGATCAATGCAAACTCTTCTGCCAATTGTAGCACCGGGGTGAATTTCGATACCTGTTTTATGCGCTGAACGCTGACTGATATATCTTGCTATAAAAGGCATATTATGATTTAAAAACCACTTTGCTCTTTTATGGCTTTGAAGCGCCTTGAATCCGGGGTAAAGAAGCACTATTTCAATAGGACTTCTCGCCGCCGGATCGTGCTCCATAAAGCTTTTAATATCCTCTTTAAATGAGTCAAACATATAATATAATCTCCCTTACAGATTTCAATATAATAAAAACAAAAGCCCCTGTCAAATTGACAGAGGCAATAAAATACTGCGGTTCCACTCTTGTTTATACTCAGACTGCAAAATATACAGCTTATGCCTATAACGTGGCAAAACGGCTTAAAATACTAAATTCCTTTAAGCAACTCCGCAGTGCATTTTAGCAGATTATTTATAAAGCCTCACAGCAAAACGGCTCATTCTCTGAATAAATAACTAACTGCTTACTTCTCTGCATCACAGTTTTTAATATTAAACAATTATTTCTACTATTATTATATATATTTTTTTGAAATTTGCAACAATTATTTTGTTTTTATTAAATGCCAACCGTCTTTAGCGTAAATAAGACCGCTTAAAACTGCAACAACGCTTACAATCCAAAATGCAATAGCACAATAAATATTGAGCCAAGGAGTCGTAGTTGTGATATCAGCCGCACCCTCACCGATTGCAAGAAGAAGGAAAGTCATACCTGTTGTTGACATTTGAAGAAACGTTTTGCACTTACCAAAACCGTTTGCGGCAATAACCTCACCGTTTGCAGCGGCAAGCATTCTTATTCCTGCAACGAGAAATTCCCTTGCAAGCATAAGAAGGATACAAAGCTCTGTATGCCAACCCATATTGATAAATACAAGATAAGCGGCAAAAACGAGAGTTTTATCTGAAAGCGGGTCCATAACCTTACCAAAATCAGTTACAAGACCTTTTTTTCTTGCAATAATTCCGTCAGCCTTGTCACTCATACATGCAACGAAATATACAAGAAGTGCCGCAACCCAATGGTATTTAAATTCTATAAGTGAAAATGCCATTAAAAAAGGAATACAGCAAAAACGAAACACTGTTATTTTATTTGGTAAATTCATACTTTTTCTCCAATCAAATCATAGCCGTCACAGCCTGTAATTTTAACATTTACGAACTCGCCGATTTCAAGCTTATCATTGCTCTTAAATATTATTCCGCTGTCAATCTCGGGAGAATCAAAATAAGCTCTGCCGTTATACATACCGTCGTCAAACGAATCAACAATAACCTTATATGTATTGCCTACTCTCGCTTTGTTAAGTTGCTCGCTGATTGAATACTGAATATCCATCAAAACGTCGGCACGTCTCTTTTTAACTTCCTCATCAATTTGATTATCGTATTCGGTGGCAGGAGTATCCTCCTCGGCAGAATATGTAAAGCAACCCATTTTGTCAAATTTAATTTCCTTAATAAATCTGCAAAGTTCCTCAAAATGCTCGTCACTTTCACCGGGAAATCCAACCATAAATGTTGTACGAAGTGCAAGATTGGGAATTTTTTCCTTCATTTTGAATAGAAGGTCTTTAAGTTGCTCATACGAGCCTGTTCTGTGCATAGCTTTTAATATATTTTTATCACAATGTTGAAGCGGAATATCGATATATGGGCAAATTTTTTCCTCACTTGCAATTACGTCAATAAGCTCGTCGGTAACTCTGTCAGGATAGCAATAATAAAGCCTAATCCACTCAATGCCGTCAATCTTAACAAGTTCCTTTAAAAGACTTGCAAGACGATATTCACCGTAAAGCTTTAAGCCGTATTTTGTGGTATCCTGTGCAATAATTATAAGTTCTTTAATTCCCTTTGCGGCAAGATTTTGCGCTTCCCTAATAATATTCTCCATAGGGCGCTCTATATAACCGCCACGTATAAGCGGAATTGCACAATAAGAGCATCTGTTGTCGCAGCCGTCGCTTATTTTTAAATAAGCCCAATGCTTAGGGGTAGAAAGCATTCTGTCACCCTCAAGCAAAAGATATTTTTTATCAGGGTAAAAGCTTGTTCTTACACCGAGCAAAGCCTTGTGACAAACTTTAACAATATCATTATCCGCACCGATACCTATTACCGAATCGACTTCGGGAATTTCTTTAATGATTTCATCCTGATATCTTTCGGCAAGGCATCCTGTAACAACAATAGCGCTGATAATCCCTGCCTTTTTATATTCGGCAACTTCTAAAATAGTTTCAATAGCCTCACGTTTAGCATCCTCAATAAAGCCGCAGGTGTTAATAATCATAACATCGCTGTCTTCAATGTTTTGCGCTATTTCAAAGCCGCTTTTATTTAATTTTTCAAGCATTACTTCACCGTCGACCTGATTTTTAGGACAACCAAGTGAAATCATACCTACTTTATTCGTCATATTCTTCTATCCTGTAAAATGCCGATTTAATATCCGAATAGTAAAAACCTTTTCTTTGAAGTGCGGCGATTACCTTTTCTTTCCCGTTTTCCTGATTAAGCTTTGTGGCATACTTTGATTTAATAAGTTTGATAATTGTTGAAACGTTATCAATTTCAATAATTGACAGTTTTTCGTCAACTATCTCCCTGTTGATACCACGCTTAAAGCACTCTTGCTTAATATTAGCTGTTGAAAACTTTTTTACCTCAAGTAAATATTCAATAAGCCTTTGGCAATACTTTTCGTCATCAAGATATCCTGCTTCAATATATCTGTCAACTGCTTTTTGAGCACTTACCTCATCAACGGATTTTAAAAGCTTTGTTTTAAGTTCTTTAACGGAATAATCACGCCTTGATAAATAGTCGGCACATTTATTTAACGCTTTTTTGTAATTTATTTTAACAAGAAGAGCCTGCCACTGCTCATCATCAATATCTGCCCCGTTTGAAATATAATTATCAAGCCAACAGTTTTCATCAGTAGTGGCGGCATATTCCCCGTCAAGAAACAGATGAACCTTAGTTCCTCTGCCTTTTTGATGAGTTAAAATCATCAGTCCTCATCATCCTCAACCATAATGTTGATTTTAGCAAGTGCTTCCTCACGTGTAATCTTTTTTTCAGGCTTAGGTGCAGGCTTAGAGGCATTAGCCTTTGCTACACGTTCTTCCTTTGCTTTTTCGATATCCTCGGCAATTTTATCCCTAATCTTCTGCTCAAGTTCAGCAGCAAGTTCAGGTTCATTTTTAATAATTTCTTTAACATTATCTCTGCCCTGACCGAGCCTGCGGTCACCGTAAGAGAACCACGAGCCGCCCTTATGAACAATATCATACTGAACAGCCATATCAAGAATTTCGCCAACCTTACTAATGCCCTCTCCATACATAATATCAAATTCAGCACTCTTGAAAGGAGGCGCAACCTTATTTTTAACAATCTTAGCACGAGTACGAGAACCGATAAATTCACTTCCTGCGCCCTTTAACTGTTCAATTTTTCTTACATCAATACGCATTGACGAATAAAATTTAAGTGCACGTCCGCCGGTAGTAACCTCAGGATTACCATACATAACACCGATTTTTTCACGAAGTTGGTTAATGAAAATAACTATACAATTTGTTTTGTTAATAGTACCGGCAAGAATTCTTAATGCCTGCGACATAAGCCTTGCGTGCTGACCCACATGGCTGTCACCCATATCGCCCTCAATTTCACTCTTTGGAACAAGTGCTGCAACAGAGTCAACAACAACAATATCAACCGCACCGCTGCTTACGAGTTGCTCTGTAATTTCAAGTGCCTGCTCTCCATAATCTGGCTGGGAAATGTATAGATTATCTACATCTACACCTATATTTTTAGCATAAACCGGGTCTAATGCGTGTTCTGCATCTATAAATCCAGCTATGCCTCCTCTTTTTTGTACCTCAGCTATCATATGCAGGGCAACTGTTGTCTTACCACTTGATTCTGGTCCGTAGATTTCAATAATACGCCCTTTAGGTATTCCACCTAAGCCTAATGCTATATCAAGACTAATAGAACCTGTAGGAACAGTTTCAATATTCAGCTTTGCTGCTGAATCTCCCAGTTTCATAACTGAACCTTTACCATGTGCCTTTTCTATCTGAGCTAATGCTGCATCTAATGCCTTTAATTTTTCACTGCTTGCCATATCGTTCTCCTTCTCAAACATTTGTTCGATTTCATATGAACATATTACCTCATTTATATAGTTTTGTCAATTACTTTTTGCACAAAAATCGAACATATATTCTGTCTTTTTGTAAATTTTTATTTTTGGGAAATAATTAGATTTTAGAAAGTGTAATTATTTTTTATCACATTTTCTATTTAAATGTCAAGTATATTCAAGCACAAATTAATTGCACTTAGAGTTGCACTTAACCTTACCTGTCTTCTATCCATATTTGAATATACTCTGTTGGATACTAAAATTTTTTCTTTATAGGCACAGGCTATATAAACTAAACCAACTGGTTTTTCCTTTGTCCCACCTGCAGGTCCTGCTATACCACTGGTAACAACTGTAATATCACTTCCGCTTTGTTTAATCATTCCAAGTGCCATTTCCTTAACAGTTTCTCCACTTACCACACCATATTTAGCTATTGTAACATTTGAAACTTCTAAGTATTTCATCTTTGCAGCATTAGAATATGTAACTATAGATTCTTTAAAACATTTTGATGCGTCCGGCACATCAACAATAGCTGACGCAATCATACCTCCTGTGCAGGACTCGGCAGTGGATATAAACAGCTCCTTTTCAATTAATTTACTTACTAAACAGCGGGACTTTTCTTCAATTTGTATTCTTATTTTGTCGTATTCATTTCTATCTATGCTTTTCATACTTACCTTTCTTTCTCTTTTTTGGCTTTCCAGCTTGCTGCATTTGCTTCTCACTATTCTTTCACTTAAAAAGGAATTTCTAAGTTTTAGCCTAGAAATTCCATTCTTTTTAATAAAATATTTACAATGTAATTATCTGTCTTATTTATTATTTTCCTTTAAAACCTGTCGGTTCTTGTACAAATAATCAACCATTGAAATTACAGTAAGCACTAATGAAATTCCAATTAAAACATTGCCAATTATATTATATAAATTATGTACAGGTATTATTTTTTCAACCAATGTATTAAGATCCAGCACAAGCCATATAATCATAATCATCTGGAAAACGGTTTTAACCTTTCCCCAATAACTGGCAGCTATAACTACTCCATTATCTGCTGCTATAGTCCTAAAACCACTAATAATTAATTCTCTACTAATAATAACAACAATAATCCACGCTGGTATTCTTCCGTTCAAGCAAATTAATGCTGCTGCAACAAGCAGCTTGTCTGCTAATGGGTCCATAAACTTTCCAAAGTTTGTAACAAGATTGTACTTTCTTGCAATATGTCCATCAAGTGCATCTGTAATACTTGCAATAATAAATAATGCTACCGCTATGTATTTATCGAACCCTGAAAAAATATCAAATTCCATAAATATTACAAAAAAGGGAATTGTGCATACTCTAAATAGAGTCAGCCTGTTTGGTAAATTCATATTATCCTCCTATATTTTTATAGCTAATAAGCTTTAATTTTCAATAAGTTCACCTATTAAATCATACTGGAATGAGCCAGTTACCTTAACCTTCACTATATCTCCTGACATAAAATCATAATCAGAATTTATAAAAATGCTTCCGTCAATTTCAGGTGCATCCATATAGGTACGCGCAGCATACGCATTCTCATTTGGTAACTTGCCGTCAATAATAGCAATTACCTCTCGTCCTATCATTTTTTCCGACTTTTCAAAGGCTATTTCCTGCTGAAGCTCCATAATAGCATCTCTTCTGTCAAGCTTAACCTCTTCATCAATTTGATTATCCATTAAAGCTGCAGTTGTACCTTCTTCAGCAGAATATCCAAACACACCTAATCTGTCAAATTCCATTTGGTCAACGAAATCCAAAAGCTCTTCGTGCTGCTCGTCAGTTTCTCCTGGGAAGCCGGCAATTAATGTAGTTCTAAGAGCTATGTCTGGAATTTCTTTCCTAAGCTTTGAAATAATTTCAATCAAATCTTTTTTGTTAGTTTTTCGTCCCATTTTTTTAAGAATTTCATCATTTGCGTGCTGGATTGGAATATCCAGATAATGACATATCTTTGGCTCTTCTTTAATAGTCTGTATTAATTCATCATAAATTTCTTCAGGATAACAGTACATAATTCTAATAAATTTAATACCATTAATCTTACAAAGCTCACGCAATAATTTGTGTAAGGACTTTTCTCCATATAAGTCAATTCCATACAAAGTAGTTTCCTGTGCAACTAATATAAGCTCCTTTGTACCATTGTTTGCAAGCTGTGTAGCCTGCTCTACTAATTCCTCTATAGGAAAGCTTCTGTATCTTCCTCTAACCTTAGGAATAATACAATAGGTACAATTCTTATTGCAGCCGTCTGCAATTTTTAAATGAGCATAATAGCCACCAGTTGTAACAACTCTTCTGGTAAGCTTTGGCAATCTTTGAAGGTCAAATAAATCCTTCTCCTGCTTTTTTGTATTCTTGTCTATACATTGGCATACAAGCTCATAAATACTGTCATAATTGGCAGTTCCAAGAATACCGTCTACCTCAGGAATTTCTTTCAAAATCTCATCTTTATATCTTTGAGCCAAACATCCTGTAACAATTAAAGCCTTGCAAACATAATCTGTTTTACACGCTGCCATTTCAATTATTGTGTTAATGCTTTCTTCCTTCGCATCACCAATAAAACAGCATGAATTAACAATTATTACATCGGCCTCTGTTTCGTCATTTGTATATGAAAAACCACTATCTCCTAATATACCCATCATTTCCTCAGTATCTACAAGATTTTTATCGCACCCTAAAGATATAAATAAGACTTTCATAAAAGCTCCTAATCCTATTCTTCTACATCGTCTCCGACAATTTTAACTTTTGAATTGTATAATTCATCAACTGCAAGTGATAAAGGCTTTCTTCCCCTTGAAGGAACAAGTGCTTCCTCACCGTCAATAATCTGTCTTGCTCTTTTTGCTGTAGCTAAAACGATTGAATATCTGCTTTGAACTACCGGCTGTTCACCTGGTTCGACCTCGCTATTAACTACTGCCATTAAGTCTGTGTATGATGGATGTAACATAAATTTATTCTCCTTCCGAAAAGATTTCTATATCTTTTCTAATGTTTTTTATTCTTTCTATATTTCTTTTTGTACTATTATGCTCTGATTGTATGATTTGGTGTAATTTTTCAACACACTCATCTAAATCATCATTAATCAATAAATAATCATATTTATCCATAAATTCCGACTCATCAACTGCTCGTCTAAGTCGTGCATTAATAGTATCCATATCCTCTGTTCCTCTGCCAACAAGTCTATTTTTTAATTCCTTTGCGCTTGGTGGAGTAACAAATACTAAAACTACATCGGGATTTTGCTCTTTAACCTTCATTGCACCCTGTAGTTCTATTTCTAATATAATGTCCTTGCCTTGGCTGAGCTGGCTTTCTACATATTCCTTAGGTGTTCCATAGTAATTTCCAACATAGCTTGCATATTCAATCAGCTGATTATTTGAAATCATCTTCTCAAATTCTTCAGTTGTTTTAAAAAAATACTCTCTACCATCTTCCTCACCAATTCTAGGTTTTCTTGTAGTAGCCGAAATACTAAGTGCATAATTGTTGTGCCTGCTTAACAGGCTTTTAACTACTGTACCTTTTCCAGCACCAGAAAATCCAGAAAGGATAGTGATAATTCCTTTTTCCATATTTTCACCTTTAATGTATATTATTCAATATTTTGAATTTGTTCTCTGATTTTTTCTATCTCTGTTTTTAAATCAATGCCCACATTTGTTATTTCAATATCACTTGATTTAGAAAGTATCGTATTTGCCTCTCTATTCATTTCCTGAGCAACAAAATCCAATTTTCTTCCTACATCTCCTCCATCCCTTAACTCAGAAATCATCTTTTCAATATGGCTTCTAAGTCTTACAGTTTCTTCATCAACGCACACCTTATCAGCATATAAAATCACTTCCGCAGCAATTCTTCCGTCATCAATTTGTGCATTTTCTAAAAACTCTCTGGTCTTTTCTTCAAGCTTTTTCTTATATTCTTCAATAATAAGTGGCGCTCTTTCCTCAATGAAATCTACATACTTTAACATTCCATTAAGCTTATCGATAATATCATTTTTTAAATGCTCACCTTCAACCACTCTGGATTCAACAAATTTTGAACAGGCAGCTTCAAAAACCTTGTCCAAAAATATCCATAGTTCCTCTTCATCAACAGTTTTTTCTTCCATAACGAGAACCTCTGGTGATCTAGCTAAAGACATTACGGTAATATCGTTTTTAATAGCAAAATCATGCTCGATTTTTTCGTAATAATTCATATATTCTCTGGCAAGCTGCTCATTATATTTTAATACTGCTGTATTTTCGGAAAAATCCTCATATGAAATGAAAATATCGACCTTTCCTCTTGTTGCATACTTCTTTAAAACACCACGAAGGGAAGCATCAAAGAAATTGAGTTTTTTAGGCATTCTAATATTTATATCTAAATATCTGTGGTTTACTGACTTTAACTCGACTGTTATTTTTCTATTTTCATCAATAAGCTCGCTTCTTCCGAAGCCTGTCATGCTCTTTACCATGTATATCCTTCTCTCTAATGATCTTATATAAGTAAAGACCATATCTATAGAATTATAAGCTATATAAATAAAAAAAGCAATATTATTTTACTTGAGTTTCCGCATTTTTATGTAGGATTACAATACATGTGTTACAACTGAATAATTAAAAAGCAGAGATACTCTCTTTGTGTTATATTTTAATCACCACAAAAAAAACAAAATAAAAGGAGTTCTCTGCTATGACTACTATAACACAAGATATGAGGTATCGTCTATCACTTATTCATTATGCTGAAAAGTATGGTGTCACTAAAGCTGCTGTGAAATACAAGACCAACAGACAGTACATTTACCGCTGGAAACGCCGCTATGATGGTTCTCTGGAATCGCTCCGCGATCATTCCCGCAGACCTCATTATCATCCTAACCAGCATACGCCCGAAGAAATCAAACTTATTTTAAATATGCGCAGGCGTAATCCCGATGCTGGTTTAGTTATCTTCTGGGTAAAACTTATGCAGCGTGGCTATACCAGATCTATTACTGGTCTATATCGTTTCCTTCGTAAACAGGGTATCATGGCTGTTAAGCCAGCCAACCCCAAATATGTTGCTAAACCTTACGAGCAGATGCAGTATCCGGGGCAACGCATTCAGATTGATGTAAAATTTGTCCCTTCTGTATGCCTTGTAAATGAAGCTAAAGGGCAAAAGTTTTATCAGTATACTGCTATTGATGAGTACTCCAGATGGCGTTTTGTTGAGGCTTTTGAAGAACACAGTTCTTATTCTTCAGCACTATTTCTTGAACACTTAATTAAAGCTTTTCCTTGCCCAATTGAATGTGTTCAAACAGACAACGGACAGGAATTCACCAAGCGTTTCTGTTCTTATGGTGGTTCTGAAAAACCTACTATTTTTCAGGTCAGGCTTTCAGAGTACGGTATCAGACACAAACTGATCCGTCCCTTTACTCCTCGCCATAATGGTAAGGTTGAAAGAAGTCACAGGAAAGACAATGAGCGTTTTTATGCCACTCACACATTCTATTCTTTTGAGGATTTCAGTAAGCAGTTAATGCTTTATAATCGTAGAGATTACAACAATTTCCCTATGCACCCACTAAACTGGAAAACTCCCAAACAAGTGCTTATGGATTATCTTGCGTCAATGTAACACATGTTTGACAAACCTACAATTT
>OIZX01000791.1_pt1 | contig 19291 bp, 16 predicted proteins | sample 1588621 | NCBI WGS metagenome assembly OIZX01 (sample SAMN03283276) | human gut metagenome | biome: human-associated habitat; material: feces | host: Homo sapiens | place: Peru | collected 2012 | reverse complement strand
GAGCCGGTCAAACACGGTCAACCAGATCCTCGCGGAATATGTGTCGTACGATACGCCGGAGAAGCGGATCCGCGAGGTGTTTTCCGAGGTCGAGAATCTGCTGACCGGAAGCAGCCGGTTCCAGGTCATGATGCAGCCATCGGACTCGATGTTTTCTCTGCGCAGCGCATTGGCGTATAAATACAATCCGACGGTGCGTTACAGCGTCGAACTGAATCGGAATCTGCAGCCCGCGATTGGCGAGCTTCGCGTTTCGGTGCGCAGCCAGAGCAGCGCGCTCAGGCTCTATATGCTCCAATTCTTCAAACTCTGGTCGCGGATCGAGCAGAACCTTGTGGGGCATGTCGAGTGCGCCATGGCAGACGACCGGTATATCCGCCGCCTCGCGGTCGCGGAGGACCGCAAGCTCGATAACGAAGCGCTGGGCCAGGCGATTGCGGAATACATCCGCCTGTTCGATACGGCGCTGAAACTGTTTTTCAACCATCTGGATCAGCCGGAGACGGCGATCGCGCGGGTAGAGAGCCTGTATGGCGATTATCTGCGCAAGAACCCGGCGATCCTTTGACATAGGAGGTAGGACCATGAACGTACAGAAATTGACACAGAAAAGCATCGAGGCCGTGCAGGCCGCACAGCAATATGCCGTTGAGCACGGTCAGTCCGAGGTGCGGCAGGCGCATTTGCTGCACGGATTGCTCACGGAACAGGACGGTCTGATCCCCAGTATGTTGCAGGGAATGGATGTGGATGTGAAATCTCTCCGAACGGCCTGCGATGCGATCCTTGAAAAACTTCCGCGCATGAGCGGCGGCAGCGGCGAAGCCTACCTGTCGCGCGATCTGGACGCGGCGTTCCGCAGCGCGGAAGCAACGGCAGACCGGATGGAGGACGAGTATGTTTCCGTAGAGCATCTGTTCCTCGGACTGCTTGATAAGGCGGATCATGAGATGCAGGAACTGTTCCGCACATACGGCATCACAAAGCCGCGCTTTTTGGAGCGCTTGAAGGCCGTTCGCGGCAATCGGAAAGTGCAGTCGGATAATCCGGAGAGCACATACGACGTATTAAAAAAATACGGACAGGATCTTGTGGAGCTGGCACGCAACCAAAAGCTCGACCCCGTCATCGGTCGTGACGACGAGATTCGTAACGTCATCCGTATCCTGTCGAGAAAAACGAAGAACAATCCCTGCCTGATTGGTGAGCCTGGTGTCGGCAAAACCGCCATTGTTGAAGGTCTGGCAAGACGTATCGTGGCCGGAGATGTGCCGGAAAGCCTGAAAAACAAGACATTGTATGCTCTGGACCTGGCAGCGCTGGTTGCCGGTGCCAAGTATCGCGGTGAGTTCGAGGAGCGCTTGAAAAAGGTGCTGAAGGCTGTCAGCGAGAGTGCAGGACAGATTATTATGTTCATTGATGAGCTGCACACCGTTGTCGGCGCCGGTGCTGCCGAGGGCGCTATGGACGCAGGCAATATCTTGAAGCCGATGCTTGCTCGTGGCGAGCTGCGCTGCATTGGTGCCACGACATTGAACGAGTACCGTAAATATATTGAAAAGGATAGTGCGCTGGAGCGTCGTTTCCAGCCTGTTATGGTAAAAGAGCCTGGTGTTGAGGATACTATTTCGATTCTGCGTGGTCTGCGCGAGCGTTATGAGGTACATCATGGCGTGCGTATTAAAGACGCTGCCCTAGTTGCTGCTGCTGTGCTTTCTGACCGCTATATCAATGACCGTTTTCTGCCGGATAAGGCTATTGACCTGGTAGATGAGGCTGCTGCCCGTCTGCGTACTGAGATTGATTCGCTGCCGACGGAGCTTGACGAAAGCAAGCGCCGTATTCTGCAGCTGGAGATTGAGGCACAGGCCTTGGCTAAGGAGGACGATGCTCAGTCGCAGGAACGCTTGGCAAAGCTCAACGAGGAGCTGGCAAGCTTGCGTAAGGAAAACGATGAGCTGGTAAAACGCTGGGATGCAGAGAAGGCTTCTATCGCCTGTGTACGTGAGGTGAAGAAGGAAATCGACGCTGTGAAGAACCAGATGGAGCAGGCCGAGCGCGACTATGACCTGAATAAGCTGGCAGAGCTGAAATATGGTCGTCTGCCTGAGCTGCAGAAGGAGCTGGCTAATCTTTCGAAGAAGGACGAAAACGGCAACGATAATGTGATGCTCAAGGAAGAGGTCGACGAGGAGGATATCGCGAAGGTTGTCAGCACCTGGACCGGTATTCCTGTTGCGCGTCTGGGTACGGGCGAGCGTGAGAAGCTGGTACATCTGGAGGAAATCCTGCACGAGCATGTTATCGGTCAGGACGAGGCAGTGAAGGCTGTCAGCGAGGCAGTTATCCGTGCGCGTGCCGGTATCAAGGATCCGAACCGTCCGATTGGCTCGTTCATCTTCCTTGGTCCTACCGGTGTCGGCAAGACCGAGCTGGCGAAGACCTTGGCTGAGGTGCTCTTTGATGATGAGCGCAATATGATTCGTATTGATATGAGCGAATACATGGAGAAGCATACCGTAGCGCGTCTGATTGGTGCGCCTCCGGGATATGTCGGCTATGACGAGGGCGGTCAGCTGACCGAGGCAGTCCGCCGTCATCCGTACAGCGTTATTCTGCTGGATGAGATTGAAAAGGCTCATGCTGATGTATTCAATGTCTTGCTGCAGGTTCTGGATGATGGCCGTCTGACCGATGGCAAGGGACGCAATGTCGACTTCAAGAACACCCTGATTATTATGACGAGTAACCTGGGCAGCAGCGAGATTATGAAGGCTCAGGGCAGCATGGACAGAGAAAAGCTGCAGCAGATGCTGATGAACTTCTTCCGTCCGGAGTTCCTGAACCGTGTTGATGATATCGTAGTCTTCAAGCCGCTGCAGGCTGAGCAGATTAAGGAAATCGTCAAACTGGTACTCAAGGAGCTTGGCGAACGCCTGAATAAGCAGCTGGAGCTTACGCTGACCTATACTGACGAGGCTGTCGCTTATCTGGCGAAGGCTGGCTTTGATCCTGCGTTTGGTGCTCGTCCGCTGAAGCGTCTGATTGTACATACGGTAGAAAATATCCTGGGCAAGAAGATTGTGGCAGGCGAAATCAAAAACGGCGAAAAGGTTGAGGTTGTGCTTGCTGATGACGCCATCGACGTTGTTGTAAAATAAAATATGCTGTGAGGCTTGGCGCACTCTCTGCTGCCGTGAAAACGGCGGCAGGGGGTGCGCTTTTTGTGTGCGCGGACGTTTTCCGAACGATTTTCTAGAAAACTGTTAAAAAGTTCACATTTTTATTTGACGCGCTCGCTTCTCATTGGTATAATTATAGTACATCAACGAAGGTGAGGTGCCCGGGAAAGGATTTGCTTACAATATTATGTAGAAAGCTGCTTTGACTCGGGCTTTGTTTTTTCGTAGTAGATATAGGAGGTAGATTTCAATGAAAGTTGCAATTATCATGGGCAGCAATTCTGATTGGCCTGTACTGGAGGCCGCTGAAAAAACTCTGAAGGATTTTGGTGTTGAGGTTGAAGTTGTTGTTGCTTCTGCTCACCGCACTCCGGACGTAGTGCAGAATTTCGCTGCTGGCGCTCGTGACCGTGGCGTAGAGGTTATTATTGCAGCAGCTGGTGCCGCAGCTCATCTGGGCGGTTTTATCGCGGCGTTCACCACTGTTCCTGTCATCGGCATTCCTATCAATGCTACTCCGCTGGGCGGCATGGATGCTCTGCTCAGCTTTGTACAGATGCCCTCCGGCGTTCCTGTTGCTACTATGGCTATCAACGGCTCTAAGAATGCAGCGCTGTTCGCTATCGAAATTCTTTCGGTGAAATACCCTGAATTAGTGAAGAAGCTGGCTGATTATCGTGCTGAGATGCGCGAAGAGGTTAGAGCAAAGGGTGAAAAGCTGGCCGCTATGCGTGGCGTTCCTGCGCAGGAATTTAAGGACTTACATCTGTAATAGTGGATAGTGAATAGAAACTAACCCCTAACAACTAATATTAAGGAGAAATATTGTGGAGCAATTTTTCGAGGAGCAAGATTTTAGTGAAGACAAGCTGCATGAGGAGTGCGGCGTCTTCGGCATTTTCAGTCATAGCGAGGATGTTGCGCTGAACACCTATTGGGGACTGTATGCGCTGCAGCATCGCGGTCAGGAAAGCACAGGCATTGTTGTTACTGACGGTCAGAAGATGAAGATAAAAAAAGGCATGGGCCTTGTTGCTGACGTATATAAGGATGGCGTAGGCGAGCTGCAGGGCTTTGCTGCTATCGGCCATGTGCGTTATTCTACTACTGGCGCCAGCATGCCGTATAATATCCAGCCGCTCAAGGTTTACTTTGACGGCGGCAACCTGGCACTGAGCCATAACGGCAACCTGACGAATGCCGGACAGCTGCGTGCTAATCTGGCAAAAGAGGGCGCTGTTTTTAATACGACGATTGACAGCGAGGTTGTGCTGAACCTGATTGCCTACAGTGCACGTAAAACTATTGAAGAGCGCGTTGCTGAGGCTGTTAACCAGATTAAGGGTGCTTTTGGTATCCTGATTATGACTGACAACAAGATTATCGCTGTGCGTGATCCGTATGGCTTCCGTCCGCTCGTTTTGGGTAAGATGGAAAACGGCTGGTGCGTTGCCTCCGAGTCTTGTGCCTTCGACCTTGTAGGTGCGGAGCTGGTGCGTGATATTAAGCCGGGCGAAATGATTATTATTGACAGTGATAATGCAGAGCCGCGCAGCATGATGTGGGCAGAGAAGCTGCCGGAAAAAACTGCACACTGCATTTTTGAATATGTATATTTTGCGCGTAATGACAGCGTAATTGATGAACAGTCTGTTTATGACGCGCGTATCCAGATGGGACGCGAGCTGGCGAAGGAAAACCCTGATATCCATCCGGACATCGTTATTTCTGTTCCCGACAGCGGCACTCCGGCGGCAATCGGCTATGCTATAGAGGCTGGTGTTCCCTTCCTGGAAGGCCTTACGAAAAACCGTTACGTTGGCCGTACCTTTATCCAGCCGACGCAAAAGCAGCGTGCTAACGCAGTACGCCTGAAGCTGAACCCCGTGCGCAGCGTTGTTGCCGGCAAGTCCGTCGTTATGGTCGATGACTCCATCGTTCGCGGCACGACGAGCGGCAAGATTGTGAAGCTGCTGAAGGAGGCAGGTGCACGTGAGGTGCATGTATGCATTTCTTCCCCTCCTGTAACGGACAGCTGCTACTATGGCATTGATACCTCCGAGCGTAAGGAGCTGATAGCTGCTCGCTGCACAGAGGAAGAAATCTGCCGTTATATTGGGGCAGACAGCCTGCATTATATTTCTATGGATGGCATGAAGCGTGCTATCAACAAGATTAATCCTGACGGCCTGTGCTGCGCTTGCTTCAGTGCAGATTATCCAGACAAGGCAGATGCCGTTATTAAACAAGAACCTGAAAGCATTATTGAATAACAGGAGGAAGGCTCATGAGCGAGGAAAAGAAACAACTTACTTATGCTGATGCCGGTGTAGATATTGATGCCGGTAACAAAGCAGTTGAATTAATGAAGGACAGCGTGCGTGCTACCTACAGACCTGAGGTTATCGGTGACCTGGGCGGCTTTGGCGGCCTGTTTGCTTTAAACAGCGGCAAATACAAGGAGCCTGTGCTTGTCAGCGGTACTGATGGCGTAGGCACGAAGCTGAAGCTGGCTTTCATGGCAGATAAGCATGATACTATCGGCCAGGACGCTGTAGCAATGTGCGTTAACGATATTCTTGTACAGGGCGCAGAGCCTCTGTTCTTCCTCGACTATATTGCTGTCGACAAGGTTGATTCCCAAAAGGTTGCCAACATCGTTAAGGGTGTTGCCAATGCCTGCAAGGAAAGCGGCTGTGCTTTAATCGGCGGTGAAACTGCTGAAATGGCCGGCTTCTATGCTAAGGGCGAATACGATATAGCAGGCTTCTGCGTAGGCGTTGTTGATAAGAGCAAGATGATTACCGGCGACAAGGTAAAGGCTGGCGACGTGCTTCTCGGCCTGCCCTCTAGCGGCGTACATTCCAACGGCTTCTCCCTCGTGCGTAAAATCTGCTTCGAGGCTATGGGCTATGACATGCATACAGAGATTCCTGAGTTCGGCTGCACGCTGGGCGAAAAGCTGCTGACACCGACTCGTCTGTATCCGAAGACCTGCCTGCCGTTAATCGAAAAATTTGACCTGCACGGCATGGTGCATATCACCGGCGGCGGCTTCTATGACAATATTCCGCGTATCCTCCCTGCTGACTGCGACGCAGAGGTTAACGCTGAGGCTTGGGAAATACCCGTTGTCTTCAAAAAGCTGCAGGAGTGGGGCAATGTGCCTTGGGCAGAAATGTACCGTACCTTCAATATGGGCGTAGGCATGGTGCTCGTTGTTGACCCGTCTGAGGCTGACGCTGTACGCGCACATCTGACTGAGGCTGGCGAAACCTTCTACGAGCTGGGCAAGATTGTTCCCGGTCACAAGGAAACGATTATGAAAGGCGGCGTGTTCGGTGCATAAGGTAGGCGTTCTCGTAAGCGGCAGGGGCAGCAACCTGCAGGCGATTATGGATCGCATTGCTGACGGCTATCTGCCGCTGGAAATCGCTGTAGTTATCAGCGATAAGCCTGATGCCTTTGCTTTAGAGCGTGCGCAGAAGGCTGGTATCAAAACTGTTGCTGTGGAGCGTAAGGCATGCGCTTCTAAAGAAGAGTTTGAAGCAAAAATCAACGCTGCTTTGGAGGCTGAGGGCTGCGAGCTTGTTGTTCTCGCAGGCTTCATGCGTATCCTGAGCGCTGATTTCGTTAATAAATGGCAGCATAAGATTATTAATATTCATCCGGCGCTGCTGCCGAGCTTCCCTGGTCTGCACGGCCAGAAGCAGGCTGTTGATTACGGCGTGAAGTTCAGCGGCTGCACGGTGCATTTTGTTGATGCAGGCACGGACAGTGGTCCGATTATCCTGCAGAAGGTTGTGCCGGTGATGGATGATGATACAGAGGATACACTTGCTGACCGCATTTTGGTGCAGGAGCATATTGCTATGCCGGAGGCTTTGAAGCTGTGGGCAGAGGGCAAGCTGCAGATTGACGGTCGTAAGGTAAAAGTTTTAGCATAAAGAGGTAGATTGACGTGAAGATTAAAAGAGCATTACTCAGCGTTAGCGATAAAACCGGCATTGTAGAGCTGGCAAAATTTTTGAGTGACAACGGCGTAGAAATTATTTCTACCGGCGGCACGATGAAGGCTATTAAGGAAGCAGGCATTCCTGTAACCTATGTCAGCGATGTAACCGGCTTCCCGGAAATCATGGATGGCCGCGTAAAAACTCTGAACCCGAAGATTCATGGTGCTATTCTTGCTGTACGCAGCAATCCGGAGCACATGAAGGCTTTGAAGGAGCATGACATCACTCCGATTGACCTGGTTGTTGTCAACCTCTATCCGTTCCGTGAAACCGTGGCTAAGCCGGGCGTAACCGAGGCTGAGGCTATTGAAAATATTGATATCGGCGGTCCGGCTATGGTTCGCGCTAGTGCGAAAAACTTCAAGGACGTTGTTATCGTTACCTATCCGAGCCGTTATGCAGGCCTGATGGAAATGCTGGCGAAGGATGGCGACATTGATGCACGCACCCGTAAGGAGCTGGCACTGGAGGCCTTCACCCATACTGCTGAATATGATGCTATGATTAGCGAATATCTGAAAAAACAACTGGAGAAATAAACCATGAATATTTTATTGATTGGCGGCGGTGGCCGTGAGCATGCTCTGGCATGGAAGCTTGTACAGAGCGGTAAGGTAGAAAAGCTGTATGCTGCTCCTGGCAATCCCGGTATGGCTCTGCTGCCGAAGGTTGAATGCATTGCTCTCGATACAGAGAATCTGGACGGCGTTGCTGATTATGCTGAGGAAAAAAGCATTGACTTGGTAGTTGTCGGCCCTGAGGCTCCGCTGGTTGCCGGTCTTGCAGATGTATGCAAGCGCCGTGGCCTGCCTGTCTTTGGTCCGTCGAAGGCTGCTGCGCAGCTGGAGGGCTCCAAGGCGTTCTCTAAAGAGATTATGGCAAAATATAATATCCCCACAGCCTTCTTCAAAATCTGCGAGGATATCGAAACTGCTAAGGCTTACATTGAAGAGAAGGGCGCACCGATTGTTGTTAAGGCCGACGGTCTTGCTGCAGGCAAGGGCGTTGTTGTTGCTATGACGAAGGAAGAGGCACTGGCTGCTGTCGATGAAATGATGGCTGACCATAAATTTGGTAATGCCGGTGCGCGTCTGGTGCTCGAGGAGTTCATGGACGGCGAGGAAGCCTCTCTGCTGGCCTTCACTGATGGCAAAACCATCGTGCCGATGATTGCTTCTCAGGACCACAAGCGCGTTTTTGACGGCGACGAGGGCCCCAATACAGGCGGCATGGGCACCTATGCTCCTGCTCCCGTTATGACCGACGTTCTGCGCCGTAAGGCAACAGAGGAGGTACTGAAGCCTGTTATCGCTGCTATGGCAGCAGAGGGCATGCCGTATCAGGGCTGCCTCTATGCCGGCCTGATGATTAAGGGCGACAGCGTGAAGGTTGTAGAGTTCAACTGCCGCTTTGGTGACCCCGAGACGCAGGTTGTGCTGCCGCTGTTAGACGGCGACCTGGCAGAGATTATGCTGGCGTGCGCAACTGGCACCTTAGACAGCGTAAGCTTCGGCTGGCATGAAAAGGCTGCTGTCTGCGTTGTTATGGCTTCCGGCGGCTATCCGGAAAGCTATGAAAAGGGCAAGGAAATCACTGGTCTGGCTGCTGCAGAGGAGGATAAGGACGTTGTAGTCTTCCATGCCGGCACGAAGGCTGATGGTGAAAAAATCCTCACGAACGGTGGCCGCGTTTTAGGCGTGACTGCTGTTGACAGCAATATCAAGGCTGCACGCGACCGCGCTTATGCCGCTGTAGAAAAAATCCACTTTGAGAAAAATTTCTTTAGAAAAGATATTGCATGGCGCGCTCTAAAGAGGTAAAATAGATAAAATTACTTGTTACCGTCTAGACGGTCGAAAAAATTTATTAGAAAAGGATGATGAAAGAAATGGCTTTTTATTATGACGAACCCGCTCATACATTTAGTGAGTATCTTTTAGTTCCCGGTTATTCTTCTGAACACTGCATTCCTGCGAATGTAGACCTGCGCACTCCGCTGGTTAAATACAAAAAAGGTGAGGAATCTGCAATCACCATGAACATCCCGATGGTTTCTGCAATCATGCAGGCTGTTTCCGGTGAAAAGCTGGCAGTTGCCCTTTCTAAAGAAGGCGGCGTTTCTTTCATCTACGGTTCTCAATCTGTAGAAGACGAGGCTGCTATAGTTGCTCGCGTTAAAGGCTATCGTGCAGGCTTTGTAAGCAGCGATTCCAACATCCGTCCGGACAGCACCTTAGCTGACATCCTGGCACTGAAGGAACGTACCGGTCACTCCACTGTTGCTGTTACCAGCGACGGCACCGTTAACGGCAAGCTGGAAGGTATCGTAACCAGCCGTGACTACCGCCCGAGCCGCATGGATCCGAACACTCTGGTTCGCGACTTCATGACTCCGATTGAAAAAATGGTTTATGCCGGCAAGGACACCACCCTGCAGCAGGCTAATGATATTATCTGGCAAGAAAAGCTCAACACTCTGCCTATCGTTGACGACGAAGGCCGTCTGCTGTACATGGTTTTCCGTAAAGACTATGCAACTCATAAGGAATATCCGTTGGAGCTGCTGGACAGCAAAAAACGTCATATCGTTGGTGCTGGTATCAACACCCGCGACTATGCTGAACGTGTTCCGGCACTCATTGATGCTGGTGTTGACGTACTGTGCATCGACTCCTCCGAGGGCTACAGCGCATGGCAGAAAATCACTCTGGACTGGATTCGTGAGCACTATGGCGACAGCGTAAAGGTTGGCGCTGGCAACGTTGTTGATGCTGAAGGCTTCCGCTTCCTGGCTGATGCAGGTGCTGACTTCATTAAGGTTGGTATCGGCGGCGGCTCCATCTGCATCACTCGTGAGCAGAAGGGCATTGGCCGTGGTCAGGCAACTGCTCTGATTGAGGTTTGCAAGGCTCGTGACGAATACTTCGAAGAAACCGGCGTATACATTCCGGTATGCTCCGACGGCGGTATCGTTTACGACTACCACATGACTCTGGCTCTGGCTATGGGTGCAGACTTCATGATGCTGGGCCGTTATTTCGCTCGTTTCGACGAAAGCCCGACCAACAAGGTTAACATCAACGGCACCTACATGAAGGAATACTGGGGCGAAGGCTCCAGCCGTGCCCGCAACTGGCAGCGCTATGACATGGGCGGCGCAGCTAAGCTGTCCTTCGAAGAAGGCGTTGACTCCTACGTTCCGTATGCAGGCAGCCTGAAGGACAACGTAAACCTGACTCTGGCAAAGGTTCGTTCCACAATGTGCAACTGCGGTGCTCTGAACATCCGCGAGCTGCAGGAGAAGGCTAAGCTGACGCTTGTATCCGCAACCAGCCTGGTTGAAGGCGGCGCACATGACGTTCTGCTGAAAGAAAACTCCAACAGCAACTATCCGAAATAATGTAATATAGACCTACCGAGAGCTGTTGCTTACGCGGCAGCTCTTTTTTTATTTACAAAAGCAGGAAAAATCCCCCTGCTCAACGAATAATAAAGCATTAGCCATATGTGTTTTAAGGCACGTTGGAAGGAGGAATACAATGAAAAACTTCGTAAAAAAGTACATTGCAGACCACTATGAGGATTATGTGAAGGATTTAGAGACATTGACCAATATCGATTCAGGCAATGGTGATAAAGAGGGCACAGAGGCCGCCAATAAATTTGTTGCAGAGAAGATGCAGGCTATCGGCGCGACGACAGAATTCAGATATAATGACAGAGCCTGTCACCTGATTTCCCGTCTGCAGGGCGAGGGCAAGTACACGATTTTGCTCGTGGCTCATGTTGATACTGTTTTCAAAAAGGGTGAGGCTGCGCGCCGTCCCTTCCGTGTAGATGAAAACAACTTTGCCTGGGGTCCTGGCGTTGGTGATGACAAGGCTACCGTAGTTGAGGTTATTCACGGCCTGCAGGCGCTGAAGGAAGCTGGCTTCAAAAATTTCAAGGAGATTATCTATTATACCAACGGCGAAGAGGAGGGCGGCTCCAAAACCGCGGAGGATATTGTTGCAGAGCTGTCGCAGCAGTCCGACTTCGCTATTATCATGGACGTTGCGCGTCCGAACTGGGGCATTGTTACTCAGCGTAAGGGCAACGCCAAATACCGCGTCGAGGTTACTGGTATCGGCGGTCATCATGGCAATGCTTCGCAGGCCTGTGCCAATGCGATTCATCAGCTTGCCTATACCATTACCGAGCTGCATAAGCTGGCCAGCCCCATGCCCGGCAACCCGGCTGACTTCACCGCTGCTGCCCTGAAGGAGCGCGGCATTGTCGATGCAGGCCAGTTCATTCCGCAGAATACGATTAACGTCGGCGTTATCGGCTCCACAAACGACAAAATCAGTGTTATCCCCGGCGATGCCTTCTGCGAGGTCAACATCCGCTGCTTCACTATCGAAGAGCAGCAGCGTCTTGATGCTGAGGTGAAGGCGCTGGAGCAGAAAATCTTTATTCCGGGAACGACCGTGAAAATCACCGGCGGCATTGTTACCGGTCCGATGCAGAAAACTGCGCAGGCGCAGAAGATGGTCGACGTTTATAAGCGCATCGTGAAGGAAGAGTTTGGCGGCGAGGTTAACGAATGGGTAGCAGGCGGCCTGACGGACGGCAACCGCACGGCGAAGTTTGTGCCGACACTGGATGCTCTGGGCGTAGAGAACTACGACGAGCATACTGACCATGAATCTGTTGATTTGAATACTGCTGTGCCGCGTACTACGGCGTTTGCTTTGACGTTGGCGGAGCTGGCAGAGAACTTTTAAGTATAGGCGTGAGATAAAGCATCATCTGCTGAAGGCAGATAAATTTATAGTTTAATAAATATTGAGAGCGCAATCATGTCGCTCTCAATATTTTTGTGCTTTTAATCTCATCTTATGTTATAATAAAGAGGTTAAAAACTTTTTATACGAGGTGTGATGATATGTCGAAGAAAATGAATAAATACGCTGGCGACCAGCCTGTCGCTGGCTATGACCCCACAGGTCTTAGCCAATATCTTGGCTTGGGACGACCGATTGATTTTGACCAAAAGGGCAACAAGCTGGCGATGATGTGCGCTATTTTTATTTCCGTAGCCGTGACGCTGTGGAAATGCTCAACAGGCATGGACAGCACTGATGCTGTAGTCAGTGCGCTGGGGTATGCGCTGGGCTTTTTGTTCAGCTATATGCTGGCAGCGGAGCTGGACCCCGACCGTTATCTTGGCGGCTTCATCGGCGGCGGCCTGACGCTGGTGGCGTACTTCTTTATGGGCGAGGGCAACATTCTGGTAATGCTGTGGCTGCTCTTTATCCTGCGTATGCTGAACCGCAGCTCCGGTGACAGACATCGTATTATTGACAATGTGCTGATGATTGGCAGTGCTGCCTGGCTCGGTCTCGGCGGCTATTGGGTATTCCCGCTCCTGACCGGTGCGGCTTATATCCTCGAAAGCCAAATTCAGGCCGGTTATTTCCGCAGCCTTTATCTTGCAGGTATTTCTTTGGCCTGCCTGATTTTTGCTAAGTATGGCACGATAGAAAATGTTTTGTCGATGAGCAACATTATTATCATGGCTGTGGCGTTCATTATTTTCCTGCCGGAAATCCGCTGTGCTGATTTTGTGAAGGCGAAGGGCGACAAGAACGGCAAGCGTCTGCTGCCGAAGCGTCTGCAGACCATGCAGGGCTATTTCCTCATGATGCTGTTCACGCTGACCTTTATGCATGGCAACGCTATTATTCCGTCGCTGATGCCGGCCGTAACTGCTGCAGCTGGCTGTGGCATTATGCTGGTAGTGGCGCTGGTTAATCACGAAGTATATTAAGAGAACAGCCTATAAGGCACCATCTGCTTCATCATGGCTCCTAGGAGTACGCTTTGTACGCCGTCGTCGCCATTCTTCGCATCTGGTACCTTCTAGTCTGTTCTAAAGAATAGAATAAATAGGAGGCAAATCTCATGGCTGAAAACAGAAAAATTAAATTTACGACTAACAAGGGTGTTTTTGTTGCAGAAATGTTTGAGGACAAAGCACCGCTGACTACGAAAAACTTTATCGAGCTGGTAGAAAAGGGCTTCTATGACGGCATTATTTTCCACCGCGTTATCGACGGCTTTATGATTCAGGGCGGCGATCCGACCGGCACCGGCATGGGCGGCCCTGGCTACAAAATTAAAGACGAGTTTGGCGAAGGACTGAAGCATGACGATGAAGGCATTTTGTCCATGGCCAATGCAGGCCCGAACACCGGCGGCAGCCAGTTCTTCATTACTTTGGCTCCGACTCCGTGGCTCAACGGTCACCATGCTATTTTCGGCAAGGTTGTTGAAGGCATGGACGTTGTACGTCTGATTGGCGTTGTGCCGACTGATTTCCGTGACCGTCCGCGTGAAGCTGTGACCATGGAAAAGGTTGAGGTAGTAAAATAAATGGCTGCCTTTGTATATATGCTGCGCTGCAAGGACGGCAGCTTATATACAGGCTGGACGAATGATGTGGCGCACCGCTTTGCTATGCATTGTGCAGGCAAGGGGGCGAAGTACACGCGCGGACGTGGACCGCTGGAGCTTGTTTATACTGAGGAGCTTGCGGATAAGGAAAGCGCACTGCGGCGTGAATGTGCTATCAAGCGTCTGGCGCGTTCTGCGAAGCTGGCGCTGGCGACGGCGTGGCTGGCAGAGCAAAATGAGGGGAAGAATGATGAATCTGGGAGGCTATGTAAATGCAAGGCAAAGTAAAATGGTTTAATGCAGAAAAGGGCTATGGCTTTATTCAAAGAGAGGGCGCGAAGGATTTGTTCGTGCATTTCTCCGGTATTAAAAGCGAAGGCTTCAAAACATTGCAGGAGGGCTGGACTGTGGAGTTCGATGTTATCACCGGCGACCGCGGCGAGCAGGCTGCAAATGTTGTACATGTAGAGGACTAATGCTGGCATAAATAAAAAGAGACTGCCCTAGTGCAGCTTTGCGTTCCGTTAAGGAAGCAGGCGGCACTGGGGCAGTTTTTTGCGTAATTTTACCTCTTCTTAAAGCTGCCTTAATCTATATTTAATCTTCCTGCGGTACTATATACATAACGAAGCAAAAGCATTTGTGTGTATAGGAGGCAGTTGAAATGCAGGATTTATACCCAATTTTAGTTTTGTTTTGCGCATGGATGGCGCTGGATTTGCTGATGCTGTAAAAGTATACATATAAAACCACTAGCTATTTAGCACTGCTGATGCTATAATTAATTTAGTAATTATTTTAAGCAGTGGAGGTGCTATGATGAGTAAATATTGTCAGCATTGCGGAGCAGAACTGAATACCAATGCTAAGTTTTGTACTGCCTGTGGCCAAAAAATTGAGCAGGCTGTTGAAGAGAATGTTGAACAAAAGGTAGAACAGAAGGTTGAACGTAAGGTTGAACAGAATACCGAACGTAAACCTGTGGTGAGAAAAGAACCGATGGTTTCCAAAAGAGGTATTCCGCTGGCGATTATTTTATCCATTGTTACCTGCGGCATTTATACTATTTATTGGCAGATTAAGCTGACGGATGAGATGAATACGCTTTTAAATAAGCCTAACGCAACCTCTGGTCTGATGGCTTTTATCTATTCTATTATTACCTGCGGCATTTATTTCCTCTATTGGCTTTACAAAATGGGCGACAATGTTGATGCTCTTAAAGGCAAGTCCGGTGATACAGGAATTTTATATCTTGTGCTCGGTCTGTTATGCTTAGGCATTATTCCTATGGCACTTGCTCAGGATGCTATCAACGATAAGGCTGACGGTTTATACTAAAATTTAGCGGCAGGGCTGTGAGGCAGCTCTGCCGTTTTTTAACAGGAATTTGCTGATGAAAAAGTATTTTATCATAGCTGTGGCAGGAGCGCTGTACTATTTTCTGGTTACAGCAACAGGCTATTCGCTGCCTTGTCCTTTTCGTTATCTGACAGGCTATTTATGCCCCGGCTGCGGCATTACGACGCTGCTGCTGGCGCTGGCGCAGGGCGATTTGCCTGCTGCCCGCAGTGCTAATGTGTTTTTGTTTTATACGCTGCCGTTTTTGGCGGCGAGTATTGTCGCCAGAGCTTATTTTGGCAGCGCAAGGACGCAGTATCTGGATAAGCTTGTTTATCCGTGCTATGCTGCTGCATTGCTCATCTTTGGCGTATATCGTAATATGTAAAAAAAGGCAGACGCTCGCTTGAACGTCTGCCTTTGCTATACTATTTTTACTTGATGAGCTTTTGCATGAGGGCGAACAGGTCAGGAACATTGATAGGCTTGGCGATATGTCCGTCCATGCCTGCGGCCAGCGAAGCCTTTTTGTCCTCCTCGAAGGCGTTGGCGGAGACGGCGATAATCGGCAGCTGTGCCAGACGTTTATCCGGCAGCGCACGAATTTGCTTGGTCGCTTCGTAGCCGTCCATGATGGGCATCTGGATATCCATGAGAATCAGGTCATAATAACCCGGTGCGGCCTCCTGCACCATTTTCACAGCGACTGAGCCGTCCTCGGCCTGCTCGGTGATGATGCCGGTCTGCTCGAGGATGGTGACGGTGATTTCGCGGTTCAGCTTGTTGTCCTCAACGACCAGCAGGCGCTTGCCCTTGAAGTCAGGTTGCTCGGCCTGCGCTTGCTGCTTATCCAGCTGCTTGGCGTTTCGTGCGGCGGTTTCTGCGTCTGTGCAGAGGCAAAGAGTGACGGCAACAATTATTTCTGTGCCCTCGCCCAGCTTGGACTTCACATCAATGGTGCCGTTGGCGAGGTCGACGATGCTCTTGGTAATGCTCATGCCGAGGCCGGTGCCCTGGATTTTGCTGACGGTAGTGCTGTTGGCACGCTCGAAGGGCGAGAAGATTTTCTTGACGAAGTCCTCGCTCATGCCCATGCCGTTGTCAATAACGCTGAGTTTGTAGATAGCATGATTTGGCTTAGCAGCAGGATATTGCGCCAGCTCTACACGGATGCTGCCGTGCTCCGGCGTATATTTGGAGGCGTTGCTGACAAGGTTGACGAGCACCTGCTCCATGCGCAGCTTGTCTATCATGACGTAATCATGGGTGAGCGGAGCGATGCTGATAGTAAAGCTTTGCTTTTTGCTTTCTATCTGCTCCTGCATAATGGTCTGCAGCTCCTGCATCATTTCGCTCCAGCTTGTCGGTGCAGGCTCCAGCGTAATCTTGCCGCTTTCGATGCGGCTCATCTCCAGAATATCGTTAATTAGCGAGAGCAGATGCTGGCTGGCTACAAGAATTTTGCTCAGATAGCTGTGCATTTGCTCGGTGCTGCATTTGGCGTTCTGCGCAAGCTTGGCAAAGCCGATAATAGCGTTCATCGGGGTGCGGATATCGTGCGACATATTGAACAGGAAGCTTGTTTTGCTCTTGTTCGCAGCCTGCGCTGCCTCCGCAAGCTGCTCCTGCTTGACGGCGTAGGCCTGCTCCTGAGCGAGCAGACGCTTCTTTTCGTGCAGGCGCATATACATCAGCAAAAAGCCTAAGGAAATCGCCAGAATGAAGACGAAAAACAGCAGCGTCATCTGAGGATTGTACGCGATATAGGTGACAAAATCCATATTCTGCGGCTGGAAGGTTGTATATTTGTTGATAATCTGCGTGCGCTCTTCATTGGAGATTTGCGAGATACATTTGCTGATGATACCGCTCAGCTCATGGTTGACGCCTGTGGTGAAGGCGATATGCACGTCCGGTCCGGGAGTATCAAGAATTTCGTAGACAAGATTTTTATAGCTGCCCTGGTTGAGATAATAGAGCGCCATATAGTAATAAAGATAGGTGGCATCTGCCTTGCCGTAAGCAACAGCTCTGACCGATTCATCGACGTTGTTTGTGAGAAAAACGTTGACATCGGCGACTAGCTTCTCTTCAACGTTGGAGAGGCGGTTTGTGTTTTCTACCGCAAAGGTGTGCGGCTGTCCCTTCAGGGTGTTGCGCTTCAAAAGAACTATGCGTGTATCCAGATATTTTTTAGAAAGCGCATAGTCACGCTCCTCTGCCAGCGAGATGTTATCATGACGCCAATCCATAATTACATCAACGCTGCCATCCAAGCACATTTTTTCATAATCAGCCTTGTCTTTAGGCAGCCTGATGGTATAGGGAATGTCCGCCTTCTGCATGATTTTGTCGAACAGTTCGGGCAAAATACCCTTGAGCTTGCCGTTCTCTACGTAGGAAAGCGGAGCGCGGTCTGTCCAAACCGTAACGACGAGCTTTTTCTCTCCCGACTGATATTGGCGGATAAGCTCCTGCTCACGTTGGGAGAAGACTGTTTGGACTGCGCTTGCCTGATTGACATATTTATATAGCAGCATATGCACCCAATCGCCCTCGCTGGCGTTCATCTGGTTGATAGCATAGTTGAATTCGTTGAGCAGCTGCGTGTCATCCTTGCGCACGATGCCATAGATATTGTTGGTGTAGAACATATCCAGCGTGCGTTCTTCCTCGTGTCTGCAGAAGCTGTTGGCAACGATGGCCTCCACCTCGCCTCTGCGAAAGGCAGCGTACAGCTCAGTGGAGGTATCATAGAAGGTGGTTTGGTAGGTGAAGCCCTTTTCCTGCGCCCATTTTTTGAATATTTCATAGGAGCGGTCCTTGCGGAAGGTACCGATGCGCATACCGTTATAGGTTGCGTAGTTGCCGGGCACAAATTTTGTGTTGTCGGCACGCACGTTAAGCAGACCGCTGGTAACGCCTGTAGGCTTGGTGAAGGCAAAGATTTGCTCACGCTCAGGCGATTTCTGCGCATTAGTAAGGATGTCCAGCTCGCCGTGTTCCAGCATCTGTAGCAGCTCATTCCAGTTTTTGCCGTATCCGACATATTCTACTTTGACGTCCATGTAACGGTTGGCCAGCTGCCAGAGGTCGATGGTGTAGCCGGAAAGTCTGCCGTTGGCATCCTTCAGGCAAAGACCATCCTGTGCAAGCACGCCGACGCGGACAGTGCGGCGCTCGTGCGTCGGCTCGCCTGCTGCCGGAGCAATTGTTGTCAGCAGAATAAAAAGACTGCAGCAGAAGACGAGCATTGCTCTGCTTGCAATACGAAGCTTAGCTTGGATTTTTTTTAGCATGGGTGTGCACCTCAATTTATATAGTGTTGGGGAATACGAAATGTTTGACGAATTACAATTATCTAGAATATATGATAACACATTATTTTGTAAATTACTATGATTTAGCAGAAGGATGCAAAGATTTTCTTAAGCGCTCTGCAAGCTTGCGATAGCAGACAAAAGATGGTAGAATTTAATGCAGTGCATAGTTTTAGAGATGTTAGATACAAGGAGATCGAGAGCATGATTTTGAGCGCAGAAAATCTTTCGTACAGCTATGGCGATAGATTGTTGTTTGAAAATGTTACGTTTAACGTAGAAGAGGGAGATAAATATGGCATTATCGGCGTCAACGGTACAGGCAAAAGCACGCTTTTGCGTATGCTGGCCAACCGTGAGGCGGGCGATGGCAAGCTGACGATTCCCGGCGGTGTGGTGATGGAATATCTGCCACAGGATCCGCCCTTTGATGCTGAGGCGACGGTGCTGGAGCAGATTTTTAAGGGCGATTCGCCGCTGATGGTGCTGCTGCGTGATTATGAGCTGGCTGTGGAGGCGGCAGAGCGTGAGCCGGAGAGCGCGAAGGCGCAGAAGCGCTTGCTGGATCTGCAGCAGCAGATGGATGACCAGTACGCCTGGCAGCTGGAGAGCGAGGCGAAGGCTGTGCTGACGCAGCTGGGCCTGACGAACCTGCAGCAGAAGATGGGCGAGCTGAGCGGCGGTCAGCGCAAGCGTGTGGCGCTCGCCGGCGTGCTGGTGCGTCCGTCCGACCTTTTGATTCTGGACGAGCCGACGGGTCAGCTCGACCCCATTGCCGCCGCCGACTTTATTTCGACCCTGCGGAAGCTGAACCGTGAGCTGGGGTTGACCATCATTCTTGCCGAGCATCGCTTGGAGGAGGTCTTTCCTTTGGCGGATCGCGTGCTTGTGATGGAGAACGGGCGGGCGATCGTCTATGCCGACCCGCGCGAGGTCGGCACGCGTCTGCGGGAGATCGATCCGCGCCACCCCATGCTGTCGGGACTGCCGAGCG
>OIZX01000788.1_pt1 | contig 19314 bp, 14 predicted proteins | sample 1588621 | NCBI WGS metagenome assembly OIZX01 (sample SAMN03283276) | human gut metagenome | biome: human-associated habitat; material: feces | host: Homo sapiens | place: Peru | collected 2012 | reverse complement strand
TATAACAAAAAAATGTAGACAGTTTTTTTATGTCTACATTTATCTTACAACTTCAAGTTAATTTCTAGTTTTTGAAAGTCCTTTTTCTTTAGTTAAATGATAATTTGTTTCAAATCTGTCATAGAAGATATTTTTAAGTTCATAATCTTCATCAAATAAAATATCAAGTAAATAGTTTTTCTTATCTTCGATAGGAATATCTTTTGAAAGAAATAAAAGTTTTTTCAATAATTTTTTATCATCTGTATTATGAGAAAAATATTTAGATTTTTGCATAATTCTTGTAAATAAAATTATATTTAAATTAAGTTCATTAAACTCTAAAGTTCCATTAGGAATTCTAAGTTCTATAGTATTTTTATCTAAACTAAAGGCATTTTTAATATTTAAACTTGCATATCTATCTTTTTGAGCATTACCAAGAAGTGCTGCAAAACTTTTTAAGTTATCTGCATAAGTTTGAATATATTTACCATAAAGATTTAAAATATTTTCTTTAATAAATGGAGCATTTGCAATAGCACCCTCTCTTAAAATAGTACCTTCTTTATTAAACATATATGAAAGTATTTCTTCAGTATTTACATATATATAATACAGAAGTTGTAAATGAGTAATACTTTCAATATAATCAAATCCAAAATGAATATGACCACCACAATCTTTTGTTGTTTTAAACCCGTTTTCATTTAAAAAATCACATACACATTTTAATCTTTTCATATCTTCATTTGTATAATTTAGTATTGGTGAAGTTATTTCAACTCCATTATAAACAGTACCCTCCTCTTTAAAATGCCAATTATTATAAAGTGTACCTAAAGCAATATATGAAGTATTAAGTTTATGAGAACATTCAAGTTCCACACCAAATGTAATATTTGGATCTACATGTGGATTTATTTCTATTTCAGTTAAATCCTCTTCTATATTTTTTTCATTCGAAGCAATTGCTTTTTTTATACCTTTATCATTTAATAAAGATGTTAGTTCTAATCTAATATTTTTATTATTAATTATTTTTAATAAATAAAATATCATTTCCATATATTTATCATAAGAAAGATGCATTAATTTAAATAATTCATATTTTATTTCTTCACTTTTAACATTTTCTATAACTACTTTTTGTTCATCATATGATTTTAAAGATATAAAATATCTAAATAATAAATCAATACTATTTAAACTAGCAATTAGTTCAAGATTATAAAACCCATTTTCTATATAATAGATTTTTTCTTTATCAGTTAAACTCTTTAAAAAAGATAGTTTATAATTAGTGGTAAGAATATCAAAATTCTTTTGAATATAATTTTTATCTTTTGTAGAAACTATAATTTCTGATATATATTGAGGATTAGTAAGTTTATCTAAAAAAAGTAATTTATTATTTGAATTATTAAATTTTCTTAATATTAACATTAATTCCATTTCTTTTATAGTATCAACTTGTTTTAATATTTTTACTACTAAATCTTCATTTTCTATTCCCTTTAAAACTATAATTTTTGCTTTTGAGGGTAATTTATTTAATAATTTTATATAACTTTCATCATTATTAAAATTAGTTTTAAGCGTATCAAATACTAAAAAATGATTATTAAATATTCTTGGATAAACATTTTCATTTAATAAAATTTTTATTTTATCTTCATCATTATTAATAGTTAGTAATATATTTACTATATCTTTTCCTTTACATTTTTTTAAGAATAATGAATTACTTAATAATTTAATTTTATAAGAATCATTTATATCTATAAAATTAGAAATATTATCATATAAATAAGATATTAAAATTGAATCATTTAAAAGATCTGGGTATTTATCAAATATTAATTTAATAAGCATATAAAAAGATAAATCAAATATATTTTGATTTTCATAAGCATATGATTTATATGTTTCTTTAAGAATCCCCTTTTTTTCCATCATAACCCCCATTAATTGACATATATTATATTACTTTACATAAGTATTGTCAAATAATAAAAAAATATTCCAATTAAGGAATATTTTTTTAATGAAAAGAAAAAAACACTAGCAATCCAGTACTTTTAGCTAATTAATTTCAACTAACTTACTATATACACATCGTCATACGTTCCACTGCCTAGTAACTTTGTATCTGGAGAAAGTGTTACTACGCCACGAGCCTCATAAAAGCGATGAAAAACATAGTCAACATTCAGACCAGTAATCGGATAAAGTGCAAACACATACGAATAACCACCATTGGAACTACCATAGAAACTACCAGGGGAACCCGCCCAATATGCCATATTATTATTTAAATAGAAAGCACTATTGTCCGTACCATCTTTTCCTCCTGCTAGCACAATTTCATCTGCTGTTATTAGTCCAAAATTATTTGTTACCACATCCACAGTATTACATTCAAACGTAGGTGTTGGAGTATCTGCTAAAAACCTAGTATATGGAGCATATTTAATATAACCGCCAGTCGATGCCCATGTACTTGATGTATTTCTATCATTACAAAATGTTGTTTTAACAAATCTTGATGTTCCCATATTTTCATTAAAATATTTTGTATACCAATTATCTAAATATGTTTTTATTGTACTATTTGTTGTTGTTCCCCTTTGAGAACCTACAGTATATTGAAATCCTACATATTCTGCATGATTATAATCATTATTATATGCAGTCATTCCCATATTTGTATCTGCTCCAGTTATTGCTACTTTTGTACTTTCACTTGGTGCTTTACTTCCTGCATATATCATTCTTATTTTATTATTTTTATCTAACCTTATTATTCTCCAATACATATCATCACCTTTATGAGCATATGTTACTGCTTTGCATTTAAAGTTATAAGTTGAAGTATACTCAGTTGAATTAAGGCCAGTTTGGCATTCCTCTAAAGTAAGATAATCTATGTATTTTGGAGAACTACCATACCAAATTTCATCTGTAGTATTATCATCATAGAAACCTCTATAAACAATTTGATCTTCTTTGAATTTTCCATATTTTACCCAGTTGTTATCAACAGCACCTCTAAAATAATAGGTTTTACCTGTTCCTTCGGTATAAGAATACATTCCAGCATTGCCTTCTTCTATTGTTGAAAAGTCTGGTGCTGTTTTTGCCTCAATTGCAGTTTTTCCTCTATTATTTGCAAGTATAGTTTCATAACCTTTTTGTACTGATGACCCGTCTTCTGAAGTACAACCTTTACTTACTGCATAGATTTTTCCTGCAAAGGCTTTCCCTTCTAATTGTGATTGACTTACATCTAAATTATAATATTTACCTGTTATTTTCCATCTTACTGATTGCTCGGTTCCTAGACTTTTTATTGTGGCACCCTCAACTAATTTGTAATATTTATTTGTACTATCATAATAACTTTGTATATTTGCATAATCAAAATTTGTTTCTGTATCAAAATGATTATTTCCATTCATTCCATTTACTTCCATTGTTATTTCTTTTGTTGCACCGGATGTAGCTTGTGCATTAGAACTTCCATAAACTAATGATGTACTATCATATTCAAATACAACATCATATATACATGTTGTTAGTAAATTTGCTGCTCCTGTTAATGTTACATCTAAATATGCGGTATTTGAGGCTGCTGCTACATTATTATTGGCTGATGTTTGACTCATATTTGCTGCGGGTACTTGTAAATTCAATTGTGTCGCACTTGATACAAATGATGCATTTCCTGGACTTACTGCATTTATATTTACTGCTACATTATTATTTAAATCTACATTGAATGAACCAAAATAGGCAAACGCTGCACTAAATACTATAAACAGTAAAAATACGCTTGCTATAACTCCTATTAACTTTGTTTCTTTTGATTTTTCCATAACTCATTTCTCCCGTATAAATACGAGGGTCAATTTTCTCATATCATAAAGATATAGGAAAAATCATCCACGTATTTTCGTTATCATCTATTTAATATTACCATTATTTGACCAATTTTACTAGCCCTAAAAACGAAAAAATAGCATCAAATTTTCTCAAATCTTTATGATTTAGAAAAAACGAATAAGGTAATTACTGGGATTGTGAGGGTTCCAGTATTTTTTTTAAATTTCATAAAAAAATATTCCAATTAAGAAATATTTTCACAATTTGTTTTTTTAGCATAAATATAACCACTTAAGGTTTCATTTTCCATATTTGCTTGATGAGTAGTTAAATTATAAAATTTTAATTCAAATGTAAATGTATTTGTTATTTTTGTGCCTTCGCTTATAATCGAGGCATTTGATACTAAAGTTTTCATTGGATTACCAGCATCACTTTTAGACCATGTACTATTATAATCAAAATTTGTTTCTGTGCTATAATTATTTGTACCTGTTAAAGAAGTAACTTTCATAGTAAGTTCTTTTGGAACAACTACTCCATTAATTTTTGTTGCCTCAAGGTATTTAGTATCAGTCTCATCAACTTTTCCATATACTTTTGATGATGAATCATATTCAAAGATTACATCAAATGTACATTTTGTTTTAATACTTGCTGAGGCAGAATCTAAACTTATATTAAATGTTGCATTTGATGTAGCCGCAACTTCATTATTTGCATTAGCTTGACTCATATTAGCCGGAGGTATTTGTAAACTTAAAGAGGCCTTTTCACTAGTAAATACACTTGCAACACCTTCTTCGGTTGTAATATTAACATGTACTCTATTATTTGTATCTGCAGTAAATGAACCAAAATAAGCATAAGTACTAGCTATGATAAGTGCTAAGAAAAAAACTATTGAAATAATAATAACTAAAAAATCTTTATTTGTTAACTTACTATCTTTCATTGCCCTCTCCTTATCATAAAACTAATATATCAAATTTTACTATTTTTTTCAATTACTTTATAAATAAAAATTAAAAAAAGAACTATTTTGTTCCTAAAAAATAATTCTTTTTACCTTTTTTAAGTAATATAACTTTTTCTTCGATTAAATCATTTTCAGTAATTATTTTATCTAAATTAGTTTCTTTATTACCATTAATTGATATTGCTCCAGCACTAACCATCTCTCTTGCTTCACGTTTACTTGAGCATATTTTACCTCTTATAAGCATATCTAAAATATTTTCATTTTGAGTAACTATAAAATGAGGTACATCCTTAAATTCATTTAAAAGATTTTCCGCCCCTAATGAAGAAATATCACCATTAAATAAAGCATTTGCTTGTTTTAAAGCATCTTCATAAGCTTTTTCTCCATGAATAAATGTAATAACCTCTTTAGCAAGAGTTTTATGAGCAAGTCTTTCTTCAGGATGAAGATTATGTTCTTTCTCAATTTTCTCAATTTTCTCTTTAGAAAGGAATGTAAATTTCTTTAGATAATCAATTACCATAGAATCCTCTACATTAACAAAGAATTGATACATTTCATATGGAGTTGTTTTATTTTTATCTAACCAAATAGCTTTACCTTCGGTTTTACCAAACTTAGTTCCATCACTTTTTGTAATAAGGGGCATTGTAAAACCAAAAGCCTCTTTACCATCTTTTTTTCTAATAAGTTCAATACCCGCAGTGATATTTCCCCATTGATCTTGACCAGCAACTTGCATAGTAACTCCTCTTTCATTATATAAATGTTCAAAGTCCATAGCTTGCATTATCATATAAGAAAATTCTGTATAAGTTATACCTGCATCAAGTCTTCTTTTAATAATATCTTTATCAAGCATATAACCAATACTAAAATACTTTCCATAATCTCTTAAAAAATCAATGAAATTAATATTTTTTAACCAATCATAATTATTTACAATTTCAAAGCCGAAAATATCTTTTGCTTGTTTAGTTAAACATTCTACATTATGATTTACTGCTTCATATGATATCATTGCTCTTTCAGCAGTTGGTTTTGGATCACCAATAAGACCTGTTCCTCCACCCACTAAAAGTATTGGATTATGACCTGCTCTTTTAAGTCTTGTGGCAATCAAAAATGATGAAAAGTGTCCAATATGCATACTATCACCAGTTGGATCTGTACCAATATAAAAAGTCATACCACCTTTATTTAATTTTTCTTTTAACTCGGGAGAAGATATATCTTTTATTAAACCTCTCCATTCAAGTTCTTCATAAATACCCATTTTTACCATCCTTTCAAAATAAAAACTCCATAAACATAGGGACGAGTCTTCTCGCGGTACCACCCTATTTTATGAAGTTAATCATACAACTTTATTCTTTATCGCTGAATATGCGTTTTAGCATCCGAAGGTTGTAAGGCTTCATCACTTGCTAACAAAGTTATTTTAACATAATTATTAAGAGTTTTCAACTTTTTTGATAGCTTCTTTTAAAGCAAAAATTGAATTAATAAGTTTTTGAGTTTCTTTTCTATCAAGTTCAATATACATTTTTTTACTTGCACCATCTTTATTAACTATTGTTGGTACTCCAAAAAATACATCATTTTCTTTATCATAACTAGATACTGTAATAATTGAGTTTTCATTATTTAATATTGCATTAGTAATTCTTGTTAAACACATTGCTACACCATAATATGTTGCTCCTTTTTTATTTATTATTTCATAAGCAGCATTTTTAACATCATTTTCAATACTTTCTTTTTCTTCCTCGGTTAAATATTTATCAATCTTTTCACTACCCACAAGCGCTGAAGACCATAATGTAAACTCACTATCACCATGTTCTCCGATAACATAAGCATTAATATCTTTTGGATTAACGCCTACTTTTTCACTAATTAAAAACCTAAGTCTTGCAGTATCTAAACTAGTACCTGTTCCAATTACTTTATTCGGAGCAAAACCAGAATATTTAAATGTTAAATAAGTCATTATATCAAGTGGATTTGTTGCTATTAAAAAGTAACCATCAAAACCTGATTTCATAACACTATTAATAATCTCTTTAAAAATTTTAGCATTTTTATATATTAAGTCCATTCTTGTTTCACCAGGATTTTGATTAGCACCAGCGGCAATAACAATAATTTTTGCATCTTTACAATCTTCATAAGTACCTACTTTTATATCAATCTTTGATGGTGAAAAAGCAAGACAATGATTAAGATCCATTACTTCACCTATTATTTTATCTTGATTTATATCAATTAAAACAAGTTCATTTACTGGCGTACTTTGATTTAAAAGACTATATGCATAACTCATTCCTACATTTCCACAACCAATTATAACTATTTTATTCATATCTACCTACCTTATAGATAAAGTATAACATAATTTTATAATATATTAAATTAAAATTTTAAATTTATCTTTATTTAAATATTCTTTTATATCCATTATTTCTCTTTATCTTTAGGAGTAAACTTTATCACATTTCCATATTTAAAAACTTCTTTTGAAATTCTATCATAAATTAAAACACCATCATCAAATATTCCATAAACATCTTTGCCAGTTTCATTACTAACTTTCTTTAGTTTATTCAAATAATTTTTATTATTAATTGAATGAACATCCATATAAAATGGATCATCAATTACTCCAAAGCCATCGTAAAAAGCAAAATATTTATAATAATTGTTTTTAGCGGTAATAAAATATCTTTTTAACTGAAGTTCTGTTCCAGCACTTTCTCCAATAATAAGTCCTTTATAATATTTTATTTCATATAATATTTCTGTTTTATGTACTACTTTATCAAAAAGCATTTCTGGATTACCTCCGGGAAGAAGTAAAACATTACTTTCTTTTAAAGTTTTTTTAATTTTTTCTTTTGAATCACTATAACAATTTAATACTTTAATATTTTTCTCATTAATACCAAGTTTTTTTAATTCATTAACATATTTATTATATCTTCTTTCACCTTTTTTAAAAAAATCATTATCAAGTAAATTTGCATCTAACTCTGTAGAAAAAGTCCAAGGTAAAATAACAACTTTAGGATTTTTAGGCAAAATACTTTTTATTTTAGTAAGTGCTATATCCATTCCTATTTCTATTCGACTAAAAAATACACTGTAATTCATATTAAACTCCTTTTCTAACTTTGTATTTTTCATCATTTAATCATTTTTTCTAATTTTCTTCATAAAATAATCTAAATTACATTTCTTTTTCTTATAATATATATTTCCTTTTTTTATATAAAAATAATCTCCATATATTTTTTTGTTTTTATCATTAATAATTATAAAACAATTCTCATTCATAACAATTAAATTTGTATAAAATGATGCCTCAATTAAATCTTTAAAATGAATATTATCATTAAAATCACAATGGGGTTCGATATTATAATCAGAAACACCTATTCCTTCATATATTGAAAGACTTGGTATATCATCTGCTAAGTCTTTAGCAAGCACTACTTTTTTCGCCATATTTATTGCTCCAGCTGACACACCAATTAAAATATGGTTTTCATTTTTTATTGCGTTTTTCAAATTATATTTATTTATATATTCCATTTGTTTTAATGTATTTCCCCCTAAAATAAATACAATATTAGAACTATTAATATTTCTTTTCATTTCAGATTCAGTTAATCGTGAATCAATTATATAAACATTTTCAAATTTTATATTTTTTTCAGCAAAAGAGTTTTTCATTTTTTCTACATAATAATCATTTTTTTCATAATCCTCAAAAGTTGAAGTTATAAAAGATATACTGTTTATTTTTTTTAAATTCCTATTTAAAAAATTTATAATTTTATTTGGAATTTCATTTGTTTTAAAAGAACCGCTCATTAAAATATATTTCATTTATTTTTCACCAATTTTACTTCCTTAAGAAATTTACTACCTCAATTAACTTCATTGAATGTGAACCTTTTATTAAAATAGTATCTTTTTTCTTTAAAATAGAATTTAAGTTATTTATTAATTCGTTATTATTTTTAAAATAATATGTCTCTTTATTATTTGTTATTAATTTTTCATAAGTATATTTAGAAAGTTTTCCTACACATATAGTTACATCAATTTTATTTTCTATTATACTTTCAGCAACTTCTTCATGAATATCTTTTGCAAAATTATCTACCTCAAGAATATCCGCGAAAACAAATACTTTTCTTCCTAAGATTTTACTTAAAAGACCTAATGAATTTTTAACTGAATCTAAACTTGCATTATAAGTATCATCAATTATAGTATATTTTTTTGTTTCAAATTTTTCTAATCGATGAGGACTTAATTTAAAATTTTTTAAAGAGGTTTTAATATTTTCTTTAGAAACACCTAAAGACTTTCCAACAGCATAAGCAAAAAGTGCATTATAAATAAAAGCATTACTGCCAACATTTAATTTTATATTTTCATCATTGATCTTAAATTGTGATGAAAAAGCATCTTCCTTTATATCTGTTGCCATAAAATCACTTTTATTTTCTATACCTATTGTCACTAAATTATCATATTTTACTTTCTGGAGCATATCATTATCATTATTTATAAATAACATACCACCATTCATACCATCAAGAACCTCAAGTTTAGCTTTTAAAATATTTTCTCTACTTCCAAGATTTCCAATATGAGCTGTTCCTATATTAGTAATAACTGCCATAGTGGGTTTTGCTATTTTAGATAAATAGGAAAGTTCTTTCATATGATTCATACCCATTTCTACAATTAAAGCATCATGATTTTTTAAACCTAAAATAGTAAGGGGTACACCAATATTGTTATTATAATTTTCTTTTGTACATAAAACATTATATTTTGATTTTAAAACTTCATAAATCATATCTTTAACTGATGTTTTTCCTACACTACCAGTTATTGCAATAACAGGAATGTCATATAAATTTCTTTTGTAAGATGCAAGGCATCCAAGAGCTAAAATTGTATCCTCTACAAGAATAATAGTACCAATTTTTTCCTTTATTACATCTTCATTATCTAAAATACATACACTTGCACCATTTTTAATAGCATCTTTATAAAATAAATTACCATCAAAATTATCACCTTTAATACCAACATAAACATCACTAGTATTTATAGTTCTTGTATCTTTAGAAAAATTTTCACATACTATATTTTCATCACCACATAATAGTTTTCCATTACATATTTTTATTATATCTTTAACTGTCATAACACTTTCCTCTTTCACAACAATTATACCATGATTTTTTATTTTTAGTACTTTTTTTCTTGTCCTATACCTTTATAATTATTTACCCCACTTGAGGTCGCAAATTGCGACCTCAAGTTATATTTATATAATTTTACATAATTTTTCTACCAATCTTTCAAATAAAAAAGCAGGAAAATACACCTTATATAAGATATATTTTCCTGCATCATATGTGATTCTTCCTCACCCAAGAAACACATGCTATCGACATTTAGATGTCATATTAACACTTGTGAGGTTTAATTAATACATTTAAATTATAACAAACATTTATTTGTTAATCAATAGTTTTTACATTTATTAAATATTTTATAATTTTGAAAAATATTTATAAAGTTCATTACATTTTTCATTACTCATAGCCTCTATATTTTTAAACGGATTTTCTATATTATATTCACTATATTTAGAAAAGCCTAAAGTATGAAATGGTAAAAATTCTACTTTAACTATATTTTTTATTTTTGAAATATATTTTTTTAAATCATTCATATATTCTTTAGTATCATTTATTCCAGGAATAATAACTACTCTAATAATTACTTTAGTATTTACTTCATTAAGTTTATTTATAAAATTATCTACTACTTCAATATTACCCTCAGTTAAATAATTAAACTTATCTGGATAAACTGACTTTATATCAAGAAGCACATAATCAAACATTTTTAGTAATTTTAAATTTATTTTTGTAGAATATCCAGAAGTATCTAAGGCTATGTTAATATTCTTTCTTTTTAATTTCTTAACAAGTTTATACATACTTTTTTGTGATAAAAGTGGTTCTCCTCCAGAAAAAGTTACTCCCCCATTACTTTTATAATAGGGCTTATTATTTAATATAAGTTTATAAAGTTTTTGATAATTAATATCAAGTTTATTAATTTCTTGTTGCATTTCTGGATTATGACAAAATTTGCATCTTAAGGGACAATTATTAAAAAATATAACTGTTCTAATGCCTGGACCATCAACACAAGAAAAACTTTCTATTTTAGATACTGATAATTTAGAGTTTATCATGGAAAGTCCTTGAAATAACTTCGAGTTGTTGCTCTTTAGTAAGTCTATTAAATCTAACTGCATAACCAGATACTCTTATTGTTAAAAGTGGATATTTTTCAGGATTATTCATAGCATCAATTAAAGTTTCTTTATTTAGAACATTAACATTTAAATGATGTCCTCCCTTTACAAAATAGCCATCTAATAAATTTACTAAATTATTTACTTTTTCATCAGCATTTTTTCCTAAACTATCAGGAATAATAGTAAAAGTATTTGAAACACCATCAAGAGCATATTTTTGATAATCTATTTTTGCTACTGAATTAAGTGAGGCTACTGCACCATTTTTATCTCTTTCATGCATTGGATTTGCACCTGGTGCAAAAGGTTGACCTTTCTTTCTACCATCTGGCGTACTTCCTGTACTTTTACCATAAACTATATTCGAAGTAATTGTTAATATAGACATAGTGGGTTTTGCATTTTTATATGTTTTTACTTTTTTTAATTCATTATAAAAGTAATTTAAAACATCCTTTGAAATTTCATCAACTTTATCATCGTCATTTCCAAATTTTGGATAGTCTCCCTCAATAATAAAATCTATAGATATACCATTTTCATCACGAATAGGTTTTACTTTTGCATATTTTATCGCAGATAAACTATCGACTACTACAGAAAGTCCAGCAACACCATAAGCCATTAAATGATTTACATTTGTATCATGAAGAGCCATCATTACACTTTCATAAGCATATTTGTCATGCATATAGTGAATTACATTCATCGTATTAGCATAAAGTTTTGCAACTTTTGAAAGAACTAGGTAATAATTTTTTAAAACTGTTTTATAATTTAAAATTTCTTCATTATTCTTAGGAATATTTTCAAAAACTTTAACATTTTCAATTTCATCTATTCCACCATTAATTGCATATAAAAGTGCTTTTGCAAGATTACATCTAGCTCCAAAAAACTGCATATCTTTACCTAACCTCATTGCCGAAACACAGCATGCAATACCATAATCATTTCCAAATATTTTTCTCATTAAATCATCATTTTCATATTGAATTGAATCTGTTTTAATAGATATTCTTGAACAATATTTTTTAAAATTAATTGGTAAATCTTTGCTATATAAAATTGTTATATTAGGTTCAGGAGCAGGTCCTAAATTTTCAAGTGTATGAATAATACGATAACTTGTTTTTGTAACAAGTGACTTTTTACTATGCATTCCTCCAAGTGAACAAGTTACCCAAGTAGGATCACCAGAGAAAAGTTCATCATACTCTGGAGTTCTTAAATGCCTTACAAGTCTTAACTTAATAACAAAATTATCAATAATTTCTTGAATCATACTTTCCGTAATAGTCTTTTCTTTTAAATCTTTTTCGAAATAAATATCAAAAAAAGCATCAACTCTTCCTAAACTCATAGCAGCACCATTATTTTCCTTAACTGCCGCTAAATAGCCTAAATAAGTCCACTCTACTGCCTCACGAGCATTTTGTGCAGGAACTGAAATATCAAATCCATAACTTTTAGCCATTAAAGTAAGTTGTTTTAAAGCCTTTATTTGCATACTTATTTCTTCGGAAAGTCTAATAACATCATCACTCATATCATGTGAAAGATTTTTCTTATCTTCCTGTTTACATTTAATTAAAAAGTCTGTTCCATATAAAGCAATACGGCGATAATCTCCAATAATTCTTCCTCTTCCGTAACTATCTGGAAGACCAGTTAATAAATGTACATGTCTTGCAAGTTTCATTTCATCAGTATAAGCATCAAAAACGCCATCATTATGGGTTTTCCTAAACTCATTAAAATACTTATCAATACTTTCATCAAGTTTATAACCATAAGAATTAAGTTCATTATAAACCATTCTTATTCCACCATAAGGATTAATCATTCTTTTAAGTGGTTTATCTGTCTGAAGTCCTACAATTACATCATCTTCTTTACAAATATATCCAGGTGAAAAGTTATTGATACCACTTAATATTGAAGTTTCTATATCTAAAACTTTTTTATTTAGTTCTTTTTTTAATAAATCATTTACTTTTTCCATTACTAAGTTTGTTTTAGATGTAGATTTACATAAAAACTTTTCATCACCTAAATATTCCTTATAATTTAGTTCAATAAAGTTTTCTACATCAATTTTTTTACACCAATTACCTTTTACAAATTCATCATAATATTTCATTTTTTTACCTCCTAGTATAAATAATATTATCATAAATTTTCAAAATAGTTTGTTGCAATTGCAACAATATTACATTTTATAATTATTTTTATATTCAATATAAAAAGATTATTACATAACTATAATAATCTTTTTCATGCTACAAAATTTATTTACTCATTATTTGTTTAATTTCTTCTTCATTAATAATTTTTATATTAAGTGCAAGGGCTTTATCATATTTACTACCAGGATCTGTTCCTACGATAACTGCATCCGTATTTTTAGATACAGAACCTGTAACAGAACCACCATTATTTTCAATAAATAATTTTATTTCATCTCGTGGAATACCCTCAATAGTACCTGTTATAACAAACTTTTTATTAGTAATATTTTCATTAAATATTTCTTTTTCACCTAAATAATTCATATTAATATTTAATTCTTTTAATTTTTTAATAAGGTCAAGATTTTTACTAAAATAATCTGTAATTGAACTAGCAATAATACTTCCTATATCTTTTATATTGGTTAAAGTATCTTTGTCAGCATCGATTAAATTATCAATATTTTCAAATCTTTTAGCAAGTATTTTAGCGGTTTTACTACCAACATTCGGAATTCCTAAACCAAAAAGTAATCTTTCTAAACTATTATGTTTAGAGTTTTCTATTGAATTAAGTAGATTTTCCACACTTTTTTCGCCATAACCTTCGAGAAGTTTTAAATCATCTTTGTATTTTTCTAAATGATAAAAATCATCAATATTTAAAACATATTTCATATTATATAAATCTTCAATAATTCTATCACCAAGACCATCTATATTCATTGCATTTTTCGAAGCAAAATGTATAAGAAGTTCAATATTTCTCTTAGGGCAATCATCATTTACACAAAAATAGTCTACAGTACCCTCTTTTTTTACTAAAGCACTTTTACATATTGGACAGTTTTTAATCATTACAAAATCTTTTTCATTACCTGTTCTTCTTTCAGGAAGAGCACGAATTACCTCAGGAATAACATCTCCTGCTTTATGAATTGCCACAATATCTCCTATTTTAAGTCCAAGTGATAAAACATTATCTTCATTATGTAAAGTTGCCCTTGATATAGTTGAACCCATTACTATAACAGGATCTAAAACAGCATTCGGAGTTATTTGCCCTGTTCTTCCAACAGTAAAAATAATATCTTTTAATTTTGTATAAACTTCGTCATTAGGAAATTTATAAGCTATTGCCCATCTTGGATATTTTGCTGTATATCCTAAGTTTTTTTGAGCATCAAGTTCATTTACTTTTATAACAACACCATCAATATCATATGATAGACTTTCTCTTTCTTTAGCAAGTTTATCAATATATTCTTTTATTTCATCAATAGTAAAAACAAGTTTATTCCACTTAGTATTAACCTTAAATCCAAGTTTAGTCATAAACTCTAAAGCTTCATAATGAGTCTTTAGATTATAATCTTCGGGATTTGGTAAATGATAAATAAATACATCAAGATTTCTTTTGGCCGCTACTGAAGAATCAAGCTGTCTAATAGAGCCTGCTGCTGCATTACGACAATTTTGCAAAAGCGGTTTTCCTTCTTTTTCTCTTTCTTCATTCAAAGCTTTTAAAGTATCTTTATGCATAAATATTTCTCCGCGTACTTCAATATCTATTTTTTTTGATAAAACTAAAGGAACATTTTTTATTGTTTTAACATTATGAGTTATATTTTCGCCAGTAGTTCCATCGCCTCTGGTGGCCGCTCTTACAAGTACACCTTTCTTATAAACAAGCGATACAGAAAGACCATCAATTTTTTGCTCACATACAAAATGAGGTGATATACCAGCATCTTTTATTTTATTATAAAAACTTTCTATTTCCTCGATATTAAATACATCAGGTAGTGATAACATTGGTATTTCATGACGAACTTTTTCAAACTTGGAAATAACTTGTCCACCTACCCTTTGAGTTACTGAATCAGGTCTTTTATATTCAGGATATTTTTCCTCAAGAGTTTCAAGTTCCTTTAGATACTTATCATATTCTTGGTCAGTAATACTAGGACTATCTAGTGTATAATATTCATATGCTGCTTTATTTAAAATATCAGTTAATTCATCTATTCTTTCTTTCATAATCATTCCATAAATTTTCAGGGTATATACCATTATTTATATATTCTCTTATTTTTTCTTGTACTATAGGAAGATCTTCTTTATAAGTCATTCCTATCCAAGTTGATGGTGTACTTAAAACATTTACTTTACCCATTTTTACGTATTCATCCACTACATCAGGAAGTAAAAACTCCCCAGTAGATAAATCAGCATTTTTTAAAAAATCTATAAGCATTGTTTCTATTTTTTCAAAAATATCTGTATTAAAACCATACATTAACATTGAACAAGGATTATCTTTATTAACCTCAAAAGAGGGTTTCCCATTAAGTGGTGTGCAAAATACTTTATCACCATCAACCTTAACTTTACTTTCAATAATAGTTTCTATTTTATTATTATTTGATAAAACTACTCCTCTTTTAACTTCTCCTTCATCTGAAAGTGTTGCACCAATTGGATAACCTACAACGCATATTCCTTCATTATTATCAAGGTAATTACTTAATATTTCAAAACTTTCATTACCATAAAAATCATCGGCTGAAATAAGTCCAAAAGGTCCTTTTACTTTATCTTTTGCACAATATAATGCATGTGCTGTTCCAAGTGGTTTTACTCTATCAATTTTAATGTTTAATGGTATATTTTCCATTTCTTGATAAGCATATTCAACCTCTATTCCATTAATTCTTTGTGAAATAGTTTCCTCAAATGCCTCTTTGTTTTCTTTTTTAATTACAAAAACTACCTTTGTAAAACCAGCTCTTTTAGCATCATATACTGAATAATCTATTAAAAATTCATTTGATGGACCTACTGGTTCAAGCTGTTTAAGCCCTCCAAATCTTGATCCCATACCTGCCGCTAAGACTACTAAAGTTTTTTCCATATTATTTCACCTTCCTAATTCCTTTATAATTTTTTAAAAACTTTTTAACACCAAATCTTTGATGAAATGCAATTGTTATAAATTTATCATCAACACTTACTACTACACCTTTACCAAATGTTAAGTGAGTAACAATATCTCCATTTTTAAATTCTTCACCTGAAGTGTTATCATCTGAATATAATAATTTTGTTTTAAGTGATTGCATTTCATTTTTAGTTTCCTCTTTATCTAGTAAATTATCACTAATTTCACTAATAAATCTACTCGGAGGATTCATCTGCATATTACCATAAAGCATTCTTCTTCCTGCATTAAGTAAATAAAGTTTTTCTTTTGCACGAGTTATAGCAACATACATAAGTCTTCTTTCTTCCTCGAGTTCTTCATCATCATATAAAGCTTTTGAAATTGGCATAATATTTTCCTCAAGACCGATAATAAAGACAACTTTAAATTCAAGTCCTTTTGCAGAGTGTACTGTCATAAGAGTTACTGCATCCGCATCCGCAGAATATTCAGCAGCATCTGATACAAGAGAAACCTCCATTAAGAAATCTGATAAGTTAACATTACCAGTTTCTTTTTCATAAGTTTCAGAAACACTTCGAAATTCCATTAAGTTTTCAAGCCTGATATCACTTTCAAGACTTTTATCATTTTCATATGTTTCTTTCATTTTAGATAACTCTAAAGTTTTATCAATAAGACCAGTTATCGAAGTATCTTTACTTATTTCAATTAAATTTAAAATTAAATTTTTAAATTCTAATTCTTTACCACTATCAATTGCTTCGAACATTGATATATTTAAACTTCTTGCTTTTTCTCTCAAATTTTCAATAGTTTTATCACCTATTTTTCTTTTAGGTTCATTAATAACTCTTTCAAGTGATACATCATCACTAGGATTAGCAATAAGTTTTAAATATGCAAGTAAATCTTTAATTTCTTTTCTTTTATAAAAATAAAATGAGCCAAACACTTTATAAGGAATATTAGCTTTAACTAAAGCATCTTCGATTGAACGTGATTGAGCATTAGTTCTATAGAAAATAGCCATATCTTTACGATTATAACCTTCTTCATATAGTTTTTGAATTTCATCAACTACTCTTTTATTTTCCATAGAATCATTAAATGTTCTAATATATTTTATTTTTACTCCTTGACCTAAATCTGAAAATAAATCTAAATCTTTTCTTTGTTTATTATGTGATATTACTTCATTAGCCGCATCAAGTATTGTTTGAGTACTACGATAATTCTGTGGAAGTTTTATTACTGTGCAACCTTTAAAATCTTTTTCAAAATTTAAAATATTTTGGTAATTTGCTCCCCTGAAAGCATAAATAGATTGAGATGGATCTCCGACTACAAAAAGATTTAAATATTTTTTAGAAAGTAGTTTTACAAGTTTATATTGTACTTCATTTGTATCTTGATATTCATCTATTAAAATATATTTAAATTTATCTTGGTATTTTTCTAATACTTCTTTATTGCTATTAAATAATTCTACTGGTTTTTTTAATAAATCATCAAAATCTAAAGTATTATTTCTTTTTAATATTTTTTCATATTCATAATATATTTTTACCGCTATTTTCTCGTTTTCTGAAATTAAAAAGTTAGCTATTTCACTATCTGAAAGCATATTATTTTTAATAAAAGAAATCTTACTTTTTATAAAAGCAGGACTTATCATTTTATCAGTGATATTAATGTCTTTCATTATCTTTTTTATAATACTTGTTTGATCTTCAGTATCTATTAAAGTAAATGCTGATGTCAAATTAAACAAAGCACTATTTTCTCTAATTATTTTTAAACCAAATGAATGAAATGTTCCAATAAAGGCATCATGAGCATTTATAATATTATTTACTCTTTCTCTCATTTCTCCAGCAGCTTTATTTGTAAATGTGATAGCAAGTATATTGTAAGGTTTTACTCCATTTTCTATCAAATTAGCAATCCTTGTTGTTAATACTTTTGTTTTACCAGAACCCGCTCCAGCGATAACTAAACACGGACCATCCTTGAATGTTGCCGCTTTTTTTTGTTCATTATTTAATTTTTCTATATAGTCCATATTTCACTCTCCGTAAAATAATTATATCAAATTTAATTAAACTATAAAAGGTTATAGACACTTTTATTTATTTTTTGTATAATTTAAATGGTGATAAAATTGAAAAAGAAAATATTATTATTAGGATTATTAGTTTTTATGATATGTGGTTGTTCAAAAAATAATGAAAAGCCTAAAGAAAATCCAATTGTAACAATGAGTATCAAAGACTTTGGTGATATTAAAATTGAACTTTATCCTGATGTTGCTGAAAATACAGTGGCAAATTTTGTAAATTTAGTCGAAGATAAATTTTATAATAATAATACTATTCATAGAGTTCAAAAAGGTTTTGTAATTCAAGGTGGAGATCCTACAGGTACAGGAACTGGTGGACCTGGTTACTCTATTAAAGGTGAGTTTACTCAAAACGGATATCGTAATAATTTATCACATACTAAAGGTGTTATTTCAATGGCAAGAAGTTCTGACCCAGATTCTGCAGGAAGTCAATTTTTCATAGTTTTATCTGATGAAGCAGCACCATCACTTGATGGAATGTATGCTGGATTTGGTAAAGTAATCGAAGGCATGGATGTTATTGAAAAAATAGAAAATACTGAATTTGAAATTGATAATGAAGTTTATGGAACACTTAAAAAGCCTCTTACAATTGAAAAGGCTACAGTAGACACTAAAGGCTATACTTACAAAGCAACTAAAAAATAGTTACTTTTTTATTTTGAGTAATACTATGAATATCACTTATACTAATATGAGCATTTTTATCTATTCTTTTTATATTTGTTAAAACCTTTTTAATATCTTTTTTGCTGACCTCTATAATAAACATTTTATCTTTATTTTTTAAATCAGCAGCTTCAA
>OIZX01000786.1_pt1 | contig 19333 bp, 10 predicted proteins | sample 1588621 | NCBI WGS metagenome assembly OIZX01 (sample SAMN03283276) | human gut metagenome | biome: human-associated habitat; material: feces | host: Homo sapiens | place: Peru | collected 2012 | reverse complement strand
GGTCATTGGCCGCCCGCCTTGAAGAATCTGTCCTTTAAGACAGATTTCAGATAGGAATTTAGAAATGTGTTCTTACACAAAAGATGAGAGTAGATTTTTTTAAGGAGACGAAGTACCGTGGATACAGTATTTAAATTTCTTTTTGAATTTCTCGGTCAGTTTTTTGGCTCATTATGGTCAATAATCACCGGGTTATTTGGCGGAGTAGGCAATGCCTTTGATTTTTCCGCTTATGTAAACATTATTAATGCCTATACCACGGAGCTTGGCGGCCTCGCATGGGTAATTGCGATTATTGCCATTGTGCTTCTGGTTGCTGTGCTTGCACTTTGCGTATGGCTTATTGTCGTCGCTGTAAAAAAGTTTATTCGTTCGCACAGAAGAAGAAAAGATACAGATTCTCTTGTTAAAGAGGTTCAGGCACTCAACAAAGAGGTTATGAGACTCAACCTTGAAAAGGATAAGATTCTCTCTATGAAGGTTTCACAGATTGGTCTTAACCCCAACGAGATTTCAGAGCTTACAGGCGAAGAAATCGAGTCACTCAACAACGGCGAAGAAGAGGATACAGGCGAAAGCCGTTTCTACAAGCTTACGGAAATCGACCAGCTTTGGGCAGATTATGTTCCGCCGGTTTATGACAACGATATCACACTTCCTGAGTTTTGTGAGCGTTTCAGACTCTTTGCTTGTTCACAGCTTGGACTCTACTACGATATAAAGCTTATCAGACTTTTTGTTGCTGCGTTTGCGTCTACCAGACTTATTATCCTTCAGGGTATTTCAGGTACAGGTAAAACTTCACTTGCTTACGCCTTTGGTAAGTTTGTAAACAATCCTTCAATCGTTGCTTCCGTTCAGCCGTCATGGCGTGACAGAACAGAGCTTTTCGGTTACTTCAACGAATTTACAAAGAAGTTCAACGAAACCGAGCTTCTCCGTGCAATGTATGAGGCATCGTATAACGAAAACATCTATGCGGTAATCCTCGATGAAATGAACATCGCTCGAGTTGAGTATTACTTTGCCGAGATGCTTTCAATTCTTGAAATGCCGTCAAGAGATGAGTGGGTTGTTGATATCATCCCGAACTCTTGGCCGTCTGACCCGAAGCATATCGTGAACGGTCAGCTCAAAATTCCGCCGAATATGTGGTACATCGGTACTGCGAATAACGATGACTCGACATTTGCTATCACAGATAAGGTTTATGACCGTGCTATGCCGATTAACATCGACACAAAGGGTGTTCCTTTTGAAGCACCTCTCACAGACTCTGTATACATTTCATACAAACATTTTGAGTACATCCTCAATGCCGCTAAGGTTCAATTTGTTGTTTCGGAAGAGAACCTCAAAAAGATTGCCCTTCTGGATGATTATGTTATTGAGCATTTCCGCATAGCTTTTGGTAACCGTATTGTAAAGCAGCTTCGTGACTTTGTTCCTGCTTATGTCGGAACAGGCGGTACAGAGCTTGACGGTCTTGACTATGTTCTTGCCCGCAAGGTATTTAGAAAATTTGAGTCACTCAATCTTTCATACATTCGTGATGAAATAGATGGCCTTTGTGCGTATATTGACGAGCTTTTCGGCGAAGAAAATATGACTGAAAGCAAGGATTATCTCCGTATGCTCAAGAAGCTTGTATAATTTTAGCAATTCAGGGCGAACTCTGTTCGCCCTTTGCTTGGTGAAAGGACTTTGCGCCTTTTATAAACGGTAAAACTATCTGATTGGAGAAAAATCAATGGCTGATTTTGGTAAATATTTCAGAGCATATATGTATATGCAGGACATTCTGAAAAATGATTTTACTTACAATTACATAACAGAAGGCCTTAAGGACGGCGATAAGGGCGAGGATAAGCTCGACGGTAAGACCAACGAAAAGGTAATTGATATGGAGTGGGTTGTTGCCATTGAGGAAACACTTCCGTACATTCAGAAAGCAATAGACGAACAGCGCCGCTTTATTAAGCAGGTTGACAATGTTGTTAGAGTTGAGCTTGCAAAAAAGATTGGCCCCGAGTCGGTTAAGCACCTTTCGCAGCACACTAACTTTATTGCCAAGGTTGAGGGTGATATGGTAACTCCTAACAAAATCCTCACAATTGAGCGTGAAGAGAGTTTTGCAATTTACGAAAACCGTGTGCTTATGACGCTGATTCGCAAAGCGCTTCATTTTGTTGACGATAAATATTCAAAAATGAAAGATGTGCCGAACGACAGCTATAATAAAATTTCTATGGTTCGCCACATTGATTTTAATGAGAAAAAAGTAGATTTTAATCTTAACTATATAAATGAATCTCACGAAACTCTTGCAGATGACCTTGATGTTCTTGATGTTTCTCAGCTTTCGGACTTTGACCGAATCAGAAGAATCAGAACAACCCTTAATGAGTTTTTAAACACTCAGTTGATTAAGGAAATCTCAAAAGAGCCTGAGGTTCGTCCTCCGCTCACGCAGACCAACCTTCTCAAAAAGAACCCCAACTTTAAAAAAGTGGTTGAGCTGTGGAACTTTCTCGACAGCTACAAGCGTAAAGGCTTTGAGGTTGTAAGCGAGGAATACAACGGCAAAATGACAGATACTGTTCAGCAGGATGTTTACTTTGCGATGGGATTCCAGCATTTTATGATGTCTATTGCTACAAACCCGGGACTTCGTTCAATCCTTAAGGAACAGTACGACGCAGAAAACGCCCGTCTTGCCGAGGAAGAATCAAAGCCGCAGAAAACCCGCGAGGCGGTTATGAAGGCACAGCTTGATGCTGTTCGTAAAGAGGAGATGGAAATCCGCCTTCGTGAAATCCGTGAACGCGAAAAGAAAATTCTTGACCTCACGAATGAAATCAAGAATTTAAAGGTTATAATTGATCAGAAAGAACAGCAGATTCTCACCCTTAAGGGCAGGGTTTCTGCTCTTGAAGACCAACTTGAAGAGGTTAAGAAAGAGCTTCAGCAGACAAAACTCAAGTTGATGGAGGCAGAAAAGAGGATTGCCGAGCTTGAGGAAGAAAATCAGCAGTTAAAAGATACTATTGAAGAGTTGAATAAAACGATTGATGAACTCAATCAGACTATTGACACACTCAATAAAAAAATAGTAGAATTAAATGACAGAATTCTCGTGCTTGTGCAGGAGAATGCTCGTTTGCAGACAAAGGTGAAAGAGCAGGAAACTGTTATCGCCGAGCAGAAGGCTCATATTGCAGAGCTTGAAACTCAGGTTGCCGAACAGCTTGCAAAGATTACGGCTCTTACGGAAAACCTTGAAAAGTGCCATGCGCAGATTGAAGAGGATAACCGCAGGATTACCGACCTAACCGAGAAAAATGAAAATCTTACGGAAACACTTCAGAATGAGCGTGTTCAGCACAGGGACACAGTCAATAAAATGAATGCCGATTTTGCTGATGAAAAGCAGCAAATGACAGATGCTCACACAGTCGAGATTGATTCGCTCAACCATAAGATTGCTGATGCTGAGGCAGAACATAATGATTATGTTGCCAAGCTTAATGCGGATTTTGCCGCAAGGGCAAATGAAACCGAGCAAAAGCATCTTAAAGAGCTTGCAGATAAAGAAGAAACTCACAAGAATGAACTTGTTGAAATTAAGGAAGCCAACCTTAAATCATCAGCCGCAAGCAATGCCGCTCACGCTTCTGAGCTTAAAAAGGCTTATAAGTCGGTTGACAAAAAGGTTGAGCTTGCAGAAAAAGCTTGTGAAAAGCGTATGAAAGCCAAGGTTGCCGAGGTTAAAAAAGAGGCTCAGGCTGAAATTCGCAAAGCCGAAAAGAAAGCAAGCGAAAAAATCAGCCTTGCTAAGGATGAAATTAAATCTGTCAAGGATACAGGCGATTTGTTCGTTCGTGACTACGGCTTCGGCAGTGTTGCAGTTGTTTCAAAATATGCCGAAGAGCTTGCAAAATTCGGCAAGCTTTCAATCGCAGACGAGCTTATAAACGCACAGAAAAGCGTAAGATCTCTTTGCATATGCAGAAGTAAAAAGGGTGTTGTACTTGCAGGCTTTTCACAGAGCGGCGCAAGCGTATATAATGTTTATAAAAAGCAGGCAGATCTTACTGTTGCATTTAACGATTTGTGTTCAATGCTGAAAGGTATGAGCAATCTGCCGATTGTAATTACATTCTCCGGTGTTGACAGACCGTTTGTGATGAATTTTGAAAACATTGTAAGAGATGCAACCAAAAGAAAAACAACTGTTTTCCATAACAAAACTCTGAAAGCAAACGGATTTGTTTCAGTTTACTTTGGTAAAGAATAAGGGGCAAAAATGAAAAACTCTACTGCGCCCAACAGAAAAACGGGCAGAATGATTGCTAAAAATTTAATAGTTCTGTTCACTGTTGCACTTGCCGGCTTTTGCGGCATTCAGGCGTGGTTCACTGATAAACAGTCAGCCGAAGCCGATGGCATCAATATTGAGTGTCAGGCACCTGACGGTATTGAAATTGCTGTTGTTAAGCACGGCGATTCGGCTCCGAAGGATGACGCAGCGTACAAAAATACGATTGAATTGAACAGCAAAAATTATTCGTTTATTGATGATATCAAGATGACTGAGGTTTCGAGCGACGGATACACATTTTATAAGCCGCCCCTCAAACAGGAAAACGGAGTTGCTTCTCCTATTCTTGATGTTGCCGACTGGGATCTTGCCGACAGTTCGGTTCACTTCCTTTCTTTTGACCTGTATGTTCGTTCAAAATCCAAGTTCGATATTTATCTGGACAGTAAATCTAAAATCAGTCCGAATGCAAAAAATCTTACAGGTGAAAATGCAGATAATAAGAGTGATTTCGGTGAAAGCGGTGACTCAAAGGGAATTTCAAGAGACTGCGTAACCGGTGCGGTAAGGTTTTCGGTTGCAAATTATAAAACTTACGAAACAAAGCTTTTGTGGATTCCTGCCCCGAACATTTTACTTAATGTAAATTCAGATACAACAAAGTATTCTGTAAGCACAGACAAGCATGAGGGCGAATCATATTCGCATGGTTATTATGAAAAAGACGGTAGTAAATGGGTTAAAAAATTCGTTTCCGCCGATGACGGTTCATCACTCGGTCAGGTTTTTGTTGCAAACAGCAACGGCTTTACATCCAACGTAGATTACACATATGAGCTTGGTGAAAAGAAAAAAATTATGTCTTTGGAAAAGGACACAACTCAAGACGGCATATATACAGGAATGGTAACCTGTAATATGTGGGTTGACGGCGAAGACGCAGAGGCAAGACTTGCCCTTGTAAACGGAAAGTTTAAAGCAAACCTTGTTCTCTCAAAGGGCGATGAACAATAAAAATCAGGAAAGGAGTAATGAAGTATGAAACTGAAAGAAAGAGTGCAGAACTCGTTTTTTGCACTTTCCGACAACAGACTTCTTGGCAGAAAAAAGCTCGCAATTTCATATGTATCATTGTTCCTTGTTTTTACTCTTGTGCTTGTAACAACGGTGGCATGGTTTACCGTAAAAGATACGGCAAGTATTAATTCTCAGGCGTTTTCACTCGAGTCAAGTGCGGCACTCCGTGTCAATGACGGTCAGGAAGATCTTTCAAACCACCTTGTTGTTAAAGGCTTTAAGCTTGAAGAGGCTTCAAGCGTTGACGGAAGGAATATGTTCTTCCCGTCAGAGGGCAACTTTAAGGATTCAACATCTGCCATGAAATTCCGTGAAGGAACTGCAGGCGACAGGAATAAAACATATGTATATAAGGACTTTAAGCTTAATGCCGATTCAGATATGACAAATGTTTATATCAAAGGTTATAATATTACAATTGTTTCGGCAGACGGTACAGTTCTCGGTAAGTTTGACGGCTCAACCGAGATTATTCGTAACAATGACGGCGTTCCTGTTGATCAGAAGGTCTATGATCCTTGTCCGTTAAGACTTGCGTTTATTACCGACAGCAGTAAAACTCCTACTGTAATTGATCCAAGTGCTCTTATTGACGAGCATGCTAAAAATTATAATGCAGTAAGCTCAACGAATACGGACGGCTCTCCTGCTACTAAGCTTTCATCATGCAAGACATTTTCTGATTTCTATTTCTATTCAGGCGAAAGCTTGTTCACTCTTTTAGGTCAGAAACCTCTTGATGTAACATTGGTAGCGTGGTTTGAGGGTGCGTATGAAGATCAGTCTGTTTATGATAAGTATGCAGGCGCATCGGTTACAATTGATGTTGAACTCGAAAGTAACTACAATGATATGGAGGCTATCACCTTTATTGATAAAACAATAGGTGATAAGGGCGAAAATACTCCGTGGATTAAAACAGATGACTGTATAGTTACCATGCAGTATAAAGATACTGATGCAACTCAGAAAACTGTCGTTATGAAATATCTTGGTTCGGTAGACGGATATAACACATGGACAGCTGCGTTGCCAAAAGATGTAATAACAGATATAAGCTTTTTCAGATTCAGTACAACGAATAATATAATCTATAACTCATGGCACACCAAGAAAGATGTGAACAACGAATTGAGCGATACGGCAAAAGGTTGGATAAAAGCCCCTGGTTTGTATCCGTTACAGGAAAGCAGAATTGTAAACGGTAACCGCAGTCTTGTTTATACTGCTAAGAGAGGTAACGGTTATGGTAAAACCGACAGTACTTTTGAAAGACTGTCCCCTTGTATCGGATACTGGGATTATAGTCCGAGCGGCTCAACTGTTGAAACAACAACACCTTCAACCACAACTCCGACAAGCGGAGGAGGCTCTTCCGAAGCTCCTGAAATAAATACAGGTGTATATCTCGACATTCCGGGTAATAAACAGTGGCTCAGAGATTATCTTAAAAGCGGAGATTATAAACCTTATGTAGTTTATAAATATGAAGGCAAAGAAACAAACCATTTGATGCAGTTTGAATCTGACGGTGCAAGGTGTACCCTTGATAACTGCAGTGCGCCGAGAGGCTCACGAGTTATCGGATTTAAGTTTGTGAACGAGAAAGGTAATCACACTCTGCTTATTCCGGCAAAGAATGAATATATATTCTCCACACCGTTCAATGTTTCTTATGAAGTAAACAACGATGATACCGCAACGTATCATTAATAATGCAAAATATAAAAAGGAGGTGTCACAATGAAAGAAAGATTTGCTCTTTTGGCGGCTTATTTTAAAGAAAAGTTTGCAATCGGCAAAAAGTCGGGCAAAGAAAAGAGAAAAGGCTTGATTTTAAGCATTGTGGCACTTGTTGAAGTGTTGGCAATCGCTATCGTGTCGGTTTCTGCATGGGTGGAAACAATTTCAACCATTAAGCTTGATTTGAACAACGGTACAATTGATAACTATGTGTTTACCAACGCTAATATCGGCTACGGTAACGGCTATGACGGAAATACAATTGATCTTACAAAATATTTTCGTCAGGCAGGCGATGTTCACCTTGCCTCGGCAACAAGCGCAAACGGCACAGATGTTTATTTTCCGACCTTAACTGCAAACGGTGCGCCGTCCGGTGCATACAGAAAGGCTACTGTAAACGACAAGAATGTCAACTACATTGATTTTTCTTTCAATGTTACCGCAAAGGGAACAAAGGCGTCATTCTATTTTGATAAGGTTCCTACAATCAAGGTTAACGACGCTGATGCAGACGAGGATAAACTCCGTGTTTCATTCGTTTGTGACGGCAGTAATACGGTTGTCTGCGGTAAGAGCGACAGCACGGCAGAGGTTGTTGCCGGTACAAACCTGAATATCAAAGGACAGGAAAATGTCAAATCTTTCGGTTCTTACACGGGTTCAACAGCAGAAAGTCCTCTTTTTACCGTTCCGGCAGATTCAAAACCGCATAAGGTTACAATGCGTGTGTGGTTACAGGATGACAGCAGAAATACAAAGTATGCCGGACAGACTGTTACAATTGACAACTTCAAGCTTATCACTCAGAGTCCCCAGGCCGGAGAATTGACTTTTTACGATAAAACAACGGGCGATCCATCTCTCGGTGCGGGTTGGGCTACCAAAAACAATCGTGCAATCTGGATTAACCAGGATGGCAAAAGCGAGTATAAAAAGCTTTCAAAGGATTCGAGCGGTAACTATTTTATTAAGCTCGGTTCAGACTATACAGATAATCCTAACGCAACAGTTACCTTCTACAGTTGCGAATCAACCGTAACATCGAATCCGCAGAACAGCTATGTTGCAAAATGGACAACCACTCTGCAAACTGCTGTTGATGCCGATTCACAGACATTCACAGCCTACGGATATAAGGATTCGTCAAATAACGGCTACGGCACATGGGGAGAGGTTCAGAAAATTCTCCTCTCAAGTGAAGATGCAAGTACATTGCCGATGACACAGGTTGACGGAAAGTATCTTGCGGTTGATATGTATGTTCAGGGCAGTTCAACTCCGATAGCAATGACTTTTGAACCGAATGACAATGCGTCACTCAGCGGTTGGGTTGCATATTTGCCCAATCCTAACAGCGATGCCGCACATTCGATTACATTCAAATTTACTTACAACGGCAAAGATTACAGCGTAAGCGCACCGAACAGAAATTCTTCGGTGAACTATGTTATTACTTCACAAAACACAGGCTACTGGGCACCTCCTGCTATTGTTTCCGTTTATTCTACCTGTGAGGATGAAAAGGATAATAAAGCACCAATGGGCACAGTAAGCGTAACAGGCGGTATGGATGGCGCAACAAAAGTTAAGGTTACAAAGGGTACAACCGTCACTCTTAATGCGACTCCGACCAACAGTAACAAATACAGATTTATCGGTTGGTACTCTGACCCCGAATTTAAAGCTCCCGTTACCCTCAACAACGGCACTTACACAGCAAATGATACATCAGCCGAGCATGAGTTTTATGCGAAATTCCAAAGACAGTACAAGGTTGAGGCAAAAGCTGTTTCGGACGGAGCTGTTGAAAACAGCACAGGCGGTACTGTTAAGATTTCAGGCGGCGAAGAGGGCGCATACACTGTCGGTTCGTACCTTGAGGGGCAGAATACATCAATCACAGCCACACCAAAAGAGGGCTATGACTTCAAGGGTTGGTATTCTGACGAGAAATGCATAGAACTGAAAAGTAATGAGCCTACGCTTTCAATTAATAATATTCAGGCAAATCATTTGTATTATGCCAAATTTATGATTAAGCAGTTCTCGGTAACAGCGGTTGCAAATCATCCGAATGATAAGAAAAACAGCACAGTACAGTTTTCTTCACCGTTATCCGAGGCGTCTGATACAAGAGTTACCGTCAAGGTAAACTACAACGGTTCTGCAACTTTTGTTGCGAAGGCAGGCGAGGGTTATGAGTTTGACGGCTGGTATTCGGACGAAAACTGTCAGAAACTTGTCAATAAAACGACTCCGTACACAGTAAGCAGCATAAAGACTGACTATACTCTGTATGCAAAATTCAAGATTATCAACCTTAATCTCAAAGTTTATTCAGTAACAGAGGGAGAAATCAACGGAGCAGGCGGTACGGTTCAGCTTGGAGATGATACCCCTGCCGCAAAGATAGAGACAACTGTTGAGTGGGGTACGCTTGCCACACTCACGGCTAAAGCAAATGCCAACTATGAGTTTAGGGGTTGGTTTACCGATCCGCAATGCAGTACACAGGCGGACAACAAGATTCTTAACAATTGTCATTACACAGAAAAGACAGTGCAAACTGCGGCGATAAAGAAGGATTTGACTCTGTATGCAAAGTTTTCGGATGTATCCTCTCGCACAGTTACCGCTAATGCCGTGTTCGGCGGAAATATTGTCGATACAGCAGGTACTGTTATGGCAGGCGATTCGCCGGAAGGTGCAACATCAACTGCGGTGGTTACCAACGGTAATAGCGTAACTCTTGTTGCAAATACAAAGCCAAATTATAAGTTTATGGGTTGGTATTCCGACAGGGAATGTACAACCTCTCTAGTAGCATCGAAACAACAGCTTGTTCTTACAAATGTCGATGCCGATTGTGAATACTATGCATTGTTTAAGCTGCAGTCATTTTCAGTCACCGCAGTTGTTGACGATGGTTCAGTAGGTAAGGTAAAGTTTGCCGCACCTGAAGAAGTCGGACCGTCAACTGCAGTTACAGTTTCGGTGGATTATGACGGAAGTGCAACATTTGTTGCAGAGCCTGCCGAGGGTTATGACTTTGACGGTTGGTACAACGATTCAAGCGATACTCCCGTCAGCAGCGAGACAACTTATGTTTATGAAAACATCAAAGCTGACTTTACTTTACATGCAAGGTTCAAGCTTAAAGAATTTGAGGTAAAGGCCTCAGCCGTACTTAACGGAGCAGTCAGCAATGCATGCGGTACTGTTCAGGCAGGCGACACAACAGCCGCAAGCACAGTTTCTACTGTTGCAAAGTGGGGCGAGAGTGTTGAACTGACAGCTACTCCAAAGCCGGGTTATTCGTTCAGCGGTTGGTACACAGACCCTGCCTGCAAACAACAGTATACAGACGATTACAAAAAAAATCCTTTGACAACGGTTATTAAGGATAAAACAACTGTTTATGCTAAATTTGAAGTTGAACAAAAGCGTGATATTTATCTGCAGGTTCCTAATGAATGGAAAACATATAACAATGGTGTAAATACATCAAGTATTGCCGTATATATGTGGCAAGATAGTAAATCACATTGGTTTGACATGACTCTTGTTGAGGGGAATGTTTATAAGGCTGAAATTGGAAATAATAGCGAATATAATTGGATTTCTTGTGAAAATTATATTTTTGTAAAGATGAAAAACACAAGCGATAATAGTTATGACTCGAATAATAAGTGGAATAATAAACTTGTACAGACAAAGGATATAGTAGGTAGAGATTCCGGTTGTAATTGCTATGTAATAACATCGTCCGGTGATACAGATCAAGCTTCCGGCAAATGGGCAACCTATCCGTTTGCCAGCTATGAAGTTGTTCTTGATGCTGTAAGCTATAATTCAGCAGGCTCTAAGGAAACAAACGGCTTCACAGGCGGTAAAGTCAGCGTTGGCGGTGTTGAGCACACAAGTGCCGTAACAAATACATATCCCGACCAGACAACCGTTACAGCAACAGCTGTTTGCAATGAAGGTTATCAGTTTGCCGGCTGGTATTCCGACAGTGACTGCATACATAAGGTTGCAGATAATGCCGAACTCAGTATTTCAGTAAATTCTTCGATTCATTATTATGCAAAGTTTGTAAAAGCCAATACAAGAAGATTGTATTTTACAAATAGTTACAAGTGGAATGGCACAATTTATTGCTACGCTTGGAATGATGGTAACAGTAAAAATGCAAATTATCCAGGTGTTAAAATGACATTTCTTGAAAAGTATGGTACAATGGAACAGGATGTTTACTACATTGACATCGATAAGAGTTTTACGAAAGTTATCTTCAGCAACGGTTCCAATAACGAAAAGACCGTTGATATTACTTTGAAAGATAGTGTGAACGCATATTATGTAAGTGGCGGTGGCAATGGAGCATATACTGTAACCGAACAAAAAAGAGATTAATTATACGGAGGTGAAACCATGAAGAAATCAAAATTTGCAATTGTAATCGCACTTGGACTTGTACTTTGTCTGCTTTGCGGTGTGACCACGACTTTTTCATGGTTCAGCCGTCCTCGAACCGAATCGGGCGACTCTCTCAGGTGGAGCGGTCAGTACAAAATCAGCAACGGTCAGAACATCAGCATCAAAACCGTTGAGTCAAGTGATGACGGCTCTACTTTCGGCGAGAATGCAGTTACTGATTTCAGCGGTTCTCTGCAGGCAGGTGAGAGAAGATATTTTTGCACCGAAATTTCTAACTCGGGCAATGCCGAACAGAATGTTTCACTGTTTATAAAGAACCTAAAAACAAGCGGTACTGCATCTGCTTCGGGACTTTATGTCGGCGTCAACAAACCACTCAAGACATATAGGTCTTATAATGATATTGTCGGCAGTGGCAGTACATATACGAAAACTTCGCACGGAAAATACAGATTTTATTTTGATACAAACAATGTATTATCTTGGAAAGATTCCGCTACAACAATCAGAATCCGTTATGGAACAGGTGATGTCACAACCCCAAAGTGGCAGGGCAATCCTATTGTTATGACACCAATCAGCGGTCAGAGCACACGGGTGTTGTATGTTGATGTACCTGTAACCGCAAAAGTTGTGCAATTTTATGCCAACAATGACAATACGGGTGCCAATGCTACACCGTATATGCTGTTAAAAAATTATTGTCCGAATTTGGCTGTTGATAACTGCTATAAGTTTACTTTGAGGGCTGAAACAGGATATAACAATAACCATAACTGTGATACATATTCTTTTGGTAAGCCTTTAACTGACTGTGCTAACTTTATCAATTGTTACAACAGTATTAACATTCCGCTTGGCAGTACATTTAACGCAGGTCTTGTTGCAGGAACGGACTATATAGGTAACAGTATAAGCTATTCGTCATCATCAAACAGCGTGTTTACGGTCGATGCAAACGGTGTGATTACCCCTGTGGCTGAAGGTACTGCAAATCTCACAACCACAATTAAGGGCGGTGCATATGGAGATACCTATTCCGTAACTACGGAAATCAGTATTACATCTGCAAGCACAGATTCAATTGACACACCTATTGTGACAAACCTTGAAATCAAGCCGAAAGCTACTGACGGACCTACGGTTTCAAAGGTGTATTGGTACATCAAGAATGAATCTTCATCAACAATAACATACTCGCTTGAAGATGTTTACATCTCGCTTTAAAATTTTAGATTTTTAAATTTACAAAAGGGTTGTTTTTACAGCCCTTTTTTATTATAATTTATAATCGGTAGCAGAGAATAAAATCCGCCCGTTTTACGAATATATACGCATTTTCGTTATATAAAATATGTTCATTAACGGATAGCTTGTGTTTGTACGAACGATTGCAATGTTACATTCGGGCGAAATATGTTTTGAATTGACAAACTGTCTTCACGAACTGAGAATGGTGGCACACCGCCACGAATAATTACGCAAACCACAAAAGAACGCTCGGGCGAAATGTGTTTTAAATTGACAAACTGTCTTCACGAACTGAGAACGGTGGCACACCGTGGAGGAATTTATGGATAAAAATAACGATTTTGAAAATGCGGTTGAAGTGACATCTGTAACAACCGAACACCCCAAGTCAAAAAATAGAATAAGGAAAAGGCATGAATCAAAGCTCCGCAAAACCCTGCGGATAATTAAAAATATAATTTGCTGGGGAGTGCTTGCAATACTTGTGCTGACCGTAATTGTGTTTATAGGTTCAAAGGTGAACGGAAAAACACCTTCGCTTTTCGGATATTCCGTGCTACGAGTTTCAACGGGCAGTATGCAGCCCGAGCTTATGATCGGCGATGTTATTCTCGGAAAGAGCGTTGACAATCCGACCGCCCTCAAGGTCGGCGATATTATCACCTATCGTGGTAGTGGGCAGACCGAGGGACTTCTTGTGACTCATAAGGTTGTAGTTGCACCGTATAAAACAGCTGACGGCACATATAAGCTACAGACAAAGGGCATTGCAAACGATGCTCCCGACCCTGAAATTTCAACCGAAGATGTGCTTTATATTATGGTGTGCAAGCTTGGATTCATTGACACATTGTACAACCTTTTCTTCTCACCGTGGGGACTGCTGATTTTTATTGCGGCGCTGCTGCTGATATTCATTGATGAGCTTGTCGTTATAATACGAATACTTACGGGACATGACAAATCACCGAAGGACAGCGACATCAACGAAATTATAGACCGTTTGCAGAAGGAAAAATTGCAACAAAAGACTGAATCCGACAACGATACAAAATCGGAAGAATAAATAAAAGCTGAATATATTTAATTTCGGACGAAAGAAAAATTCTCTTTTCGTCCGTTTTTTGTTGGCGAAAAAGACAAAGCGGAAAAATGGTGAAAATAGCTTTTATATGGGCTAAAATCGGCTTTTTAGTTGCATTTTTGGGCGATTTGTGGTATATTTTATACGGTCAAATTTGACCGTAACATACTGATTGTGTTTAGAAATTGATATGTTAAGGGTGGTTTCATGGATTACAAATTAATAGCGCTAGACATTGACGGTACGCTGACAAACTCCCAAAAGGAGATTACTCCCCGTACAAGATATGCTCTTATGGAGGCGCAGAAACAGGGCAAGAAAATTATTCTTGCGTCAGGCAGACATCCCGTAGGAATTATGCCGATAGCAAAAGACCTTATGCTTGACCGTTTCGGCGGTTTTATTATGGCTTTCAACGGCGGCAGGATTATCAATTGCGAAACTGGCGAAACTATGGTGAGCAAGCTGTTTCCGCTTGAATATCTTCCCGACATTGTGAATGTTTTGAAGGATTCAAACATTACAATCAACACATACGATGACAGGCGAATCATCTCGGATAATAAGGTTAATGACTATACCTATGTTGAAAGGGATATTATCAAAGCCGAAATGGTTGTTGTTGACGATTTTATCTCATCTGTAAGATTTGATATCAACAAAATTCTTCTTGCAGGCGAACCCGATGAGCTTGACAAGTATCAGAAAATTCTTGCAGACCGTTATGACGGCTTGCTCGATGTATACAAAAGCGCACCTTATTTTCTTGAGATTATGCCGTTTGGTGTTACAAAAGGCTCAATGCTTCCGCTTTTGCTTGATAAACTCAAGATTAAAAGGGAAGAGCTTGCCGCTTTCGGTGACAACTACAACGATATAACAATGATAGGTTATGCAGGCCTCGGCGTTGCAATGGGTAATGCCGAAACCGATGTAAAGAAGATTGCCGATTACATCTGCGAATCAAACGATAACGACGGTATTGCAAACACACTTGATAAATTCATTTTAAAGCAATAGTCGCACAAAGTTTGAACCTAATATAAGCTTGAAAATATAAAATATAATTTAACGGAGCGTCAGATTTGACTTAACCCTTTAAAAGAGTTGAAAAAACAGAATCTGTCGCTCCTTTTTGTATATAATAGCCAAATTGAGGGCTTAATCTTTGGCGGCATCAAAGTTGTAATAATTCTAAAAAAGAAAAATATATGAGGCTGTCTAAATTATAATATAATTGTATGTTATGTTGTACAAAGTATAACAAAAGGAGGAAAATCTATGGCAAAAATCAAAAAATTGCTTGCTTTGATTTTGTCGATTTGCGTAATTTGCACGGTATCTGTTATGTCCGTAAGTGCGGCTAATACAGATGACGATAACGACACTTCGGCATCAAGCACAATCACAGTACATTACTACTGTGAGGAAGGCACGCCCACAATCTATTATTGGAACAGTCTTCCGAAAAACATCAGCACGGAGTACCCCGGTGTTAAGATGACTTCCGAGGGAAACAACTACTACAAGTACACTTTCAACGATGTAACAAAAATCAATATGATGTTTGTTACAAACGGAAAGCAGTCTGCGGAACTCACAAGAAACACAGGTGAGTGGTGGTACAAAAATAAGAGATGGTCAAGTAAAAATCCTGAAGATATGCAGGAATTTGACCGTGTTGACATGCGTGAAGACACAATTTATTTTGTAATCACAACCCGTTTCTATGACGGTGACACAGGTAACAATGTTCATTGCTGGGACGACTCACAGGCAAACAACCCCGACAGCGATCCCGCATGGCGCGGCGACTTCAAGGGTCTTATCGACAAGCTTGATTACATCAAGGCTCTCGGATTCAGCGCAATCTGGATTACTCCTGTTGTAACAAATGCGTCAGGCTACGATTACCACGGCTATCACGCAATGGACTTCTCAACAGTTGATGTTCGTTATGAGAGCGACGGCGCTACATATCAGGATCTTATTGATGCCGCTCATGAAAAGGGCATCAAGATTGTTCAGGATATCGTAGTTAACCATTCAGGTAACTTCGGTGAGGCAACTCTTGCTCCTATGTTTAAAAAGGAGTACGACTCAATTCAGGATCTTGCTTCTGTAGATTGCATGAAGGTTATTGAGGGAAGCGACTTTGCTAAAACATTCCCGAACTACGATGAACTTGATCCCGGCGATCAGTATGCCGCAAGACTTAATATCATGAAGGATACTAAGGAGCTTGACTCCGGTAATCACGACACGGAAAACTACTATCACCACTTCAAAGACCTCAGCTGGGAAAGCCCGACTGTACAGACAGGTCAGATTGCCGGTGACTGCGTTGATATCAACACAGAGAATCCTAAAGTTGCAGATTACCTTAACGAAGCTTATAACAACTATATCAACATGGGCGTTGACGCTTTCAGACTTGATACTGAAAAGCACGTTTCAAGACTTACACTTAACCAGTATTTCTTCCCGTCATGGCTCAAGACAGGCGGTAAAAACTTCTTCATCTTTGGTGAGGTTTGTACTCGTGTAAGTGAATTCTGGAACCACAACATTCCTGCAATTTCGGCTCCGTTCTATACATGGGCTGAATCAGACAGCCAGTACATTGATTCATTTACAAATGATCAGGCTGCAAACGTTAATCTTACACTTAAGCACTATGACAGCAACGCAAGTACAGAAAATCAGCCCACATCTGATAATGTTTATCTTGACGGTCTTAATTATCACACACCTGACTACAGCAAGTCAAACGGCACAAGCGTAATCGACTTCCCGATGCATTGGAACTTCTCAAATGCAAGCAACGCATTTACCCGTGCTTGTCAAGAAGATCCGTACTACAATGACGCATCATGGAATGTAACATATGTTGATTCTCATGACTACGGTCCTGATATGAACAGCCGTTACACCGGCGGTACACAGGCATGGGCTGAGAACCTTGATGTACTCTTTACTTTCCGTGGTATTCCGTGTCTTTACTACGGTTCTGAGCTTGAGTTCCAGAAGGGTGTTCCTATGGACGTAGGTCCTAATGCACCTCTTTCAACAACAGGTCGTGCATACTTCGGTGACTACCTCGAGGGCGATGTAACAGCTACAGACTTTGGTACATATACTAATGCAAGCGGTGCTGTTGCAAGCACACTTGAAGCACCTCTCGCTGTTCATATTCAGCAGCTCAACAGAATCAGAAGAGCAGTTCCTGCACTTCAGAAGGGTCAGTATACAAGAAGCAATACTTATGTTGACGGTAATATGGCATTCATTCGCCGTTACACACAGGGTGCTACAGACAGCCTTGCTTGTGTAACTATCTCAGGCGGTGCTACATTCAAGAACCTTCCTAACGGCAAGTATATTGATGCAGTTACAGGCGATGTTAAGGATGTTACAGACGGCACGCTTACAGTATCTTCTGTTGGTAAGGCTAATATGAGAGTTTATGTTTGCTGTGCAGACGGTTTCACCGGAATTGACGGTCAGATCGGCACTAACGGCGCATATCTCAAGTAATAAAATAATGTTGTTTTTTACGGAGCAGGTTTTTCCTGCTCCGTATTTTTCTGCCCAAAACCCTAAAATGACGGATTGCAGATTTATATCCGTCAAAATTACACTTCATTTATAAATAAACATCCCGAAATTTGCATAATGATGAATAAAAAGACAGAAAATTATGCAAGTTCTACATATAAGGTTAAAAATCGTTATGACACTTCTGCAAGAATTGTACCTTTTCTTTTTTTAAAAAATGTGCTATAATATATAAAATATAGTTTCAATTTATTGTGAATTTTAAAAAGGAGTGCTTTTTATGACAAACAGCGAGTATTCGGATGTTACACCGCAGATTCATGCTCTGGCTCAGAAAATGACGCATAATTCCGTTATTGATACAGATTTATACAGTAAGTACAATGTAAAAAGAGGTCTGCGTGACCTTGACGGTAAGGGTGTTCTCACAGGTCTTACAGATATTTCTACAATCACACAGAATAAGCTTGTTGACGGAAAGCTTGTTCCTTGCGAGGGTGAGCTTCGTTACAGGGGCTATAATGTAAAGGATATCGTTGACGGTATTCTTGAGGATGACCGTTTTGGCTTTGAAGAGGTTACATATCTTCTTCTCTTTGGCGATATGCCTAACGAAGAACAGCTTAAAGATTTTAAGAAGCTTCTCGTTCAGTACAGAACCCTTCCTCAGCACTTTGTTCGTGATGTTATCCTCAAGGCCACAAGTAACGATATGATGAACTCAATAGCAAGAAGTGTTCTCACACTTTTCTGCTATGATAAGAACGCTAACGATACATCAATCGACAATGTTTTAAGACAGTGCATACAGCTTATCTCCGTATTCCCTCTTTTGTCGGTTTACGGCTATCACGCATATAATCACTATCAGCGTGATAACAGCCTTTATATCCACCGTGCAGAGCCTACAATGTCAACAGCCGAGGTTATTCTGTCGCTTCTTCGTCCCGACAGACACTATACTCCGCTTGAGGCAAAGGTTCTTGATATGGCGCTCATTCTCCATATGGAACACGGCGGCGGTAACAACTCAACATTTACAACACATGTTGTAACATCTTCGGGTACTGATACATACTCGGCAGTAGCTGCGGCACTTGCATCACTCAAAGGTCCTAAGCACGGCGGTGCAAATGTTAAGGTTTACTATATGTTTGAGGATCTTAAAAAGCATGTTAAGGACTGGGAGGACGAGGACGCTCTTGAAGATTATCTTGAAAAGCTCCTTGACAAGCAGGTTTTTGATAAAAAGGGTCTTATCTACGGTATGGGACACGCAGTTTATACAATTTCCGACCCCCGTCAGCAGATTCTTCACGGTGCTGTTAAAAAGCTTGCGTTTGCCGAAGGTCACAATGATGAATTTGATCTTTATGAGAGAGTTGAAAGACTGGCTCCGAAGGTTATCGGCAGAAAGCGTAAAATCTACAAGGGCGTTGCCGCAAATGTCGATTTCTACAGCGGACTTCTTTACAGCCTTCTTGATATTCCGTGTGAGCTTTATACTCCGCTTTTTGCCATTGCAAGAATTGCAGGCTGGAGCGCCCACAGAATGGAGGAACTTGTAACAACGGACAAGATTATAAGACCGGCATACAAGAGCCTTGTAACGGACAGGGAATACGTTCCTAGAGATTTACGTTAGTAATGGAGACAGAATTATGGTATTAAGGATTCCTCATTATTTTGACAGTTTTGTATGTACTGCAGGTGAGTGTAGGGATAACTGCTGTTACGGAGGATGGCAGATAGACCTTGATGAAGACACTGTGGAGTTCTATAAGTCAGTAAAAGGCGATTTTGGAGACCGCTTAAGAGCCTCCATAGATTATACGGATACTTATTGTTTTAAATTA